>Ga0209652_1002955_pt1 | contig 12798 bp, 12 predicted proteins | sample SaaInl74LU_5_DNA_FD_184641 | JGI IMG/M metagenome (GOLD analysis project Ga0209652, IMG submission 184641) | Marine microbial communities from expanding oxygen minimum zones in the Saanich Inlet - ESP_74LU_5_DNA (SPAdes) (version 2) | ecosystem: Environmental > Aquatic > Marine > Intertidal zone...
CCCTTGCAGTGGTGAGATCAACCGCGATGTGAGCGATCCCCGCGCCTTGCTGCGCACGATTGAGGCGCATTATGGTCTCGGCGCGACTCGCTTAGAACATGTCGATGGCTTGAGCGTTGAGTTTGATGACTGGCGCTTTAACTTGCGTATGTCTAATACCGAACCTGTTGTCCGCCTGAATGTTGAGACCCGCGGTGATGTTGCGCTGATGCAGCAAAAAACCGAAGAATTACTCGCTATGATCGACCGCTAGCCGCAGGCTGTGCGTGACCGCCACTCAGTCGTGGTTGGCGGTCATCCAGGCCTTTGCTGCGGCGGCAGTTGATGGATCGAGCGCATCAATGCCGTCGCCCGTTTCCAGAATGCCGCGAATTTGCCGGCCGATCACCTTGCCCAATTCCACACCCCATTGGTCAAAGGCGTTGAGATTCAACAGCCGGCTCAAGAAGAATGTTTTGTGCTCGTAGGCGGCGATTAATGCGCCCAGCGTCTCCGGTGTCACGGCGTCGCACCAAATTAACGAATGTGGGTGATTCCCCGGCATTTCGAAATGGGGTGCCAGTGCCGGTTGTTGCCGTGCAGCGGCGAGTGCTTGCGCTTCTTCAGCGCTGCGGCCGATCATAAACGCGCGACTTTGGGCCAGCGCGTTGGCGGCGAGCTTGCGATGGGCATCGAGATCGACATTGCCATTGGTGAGCGGCAGGATGATATCCGCGCTGAACTCGCGGTTGCCTTGGTGCAATAGCTGGTAGTAGGAGTGCTGGCCAATCGTGCCTGCAGAGCCCCACAATACCGGTGCGGTGGGTGCGGCAATCACTTCGCCGTTGAGGTTTACGCGCTTGCCGTTACTCTCCATGGTGAGCTGCTGTAGAAACTCCGCCAGTTTTTCGAGTCGCTGTGAGTAGGGCAGGACCACGTGGGTTTCGGCGCCCAAGTAGTGCGTATTCCAAAGTTCTAGCAAGGCCATTAGCATCGGGAGGTTGTGCTTGCCCGCGCCGTTAAGCGTGTGTTCATCCATGGCGCGTGCTCCGGCGAGCAACGCTTCAAATGCTTCCCAGCCACTGTGCAGGGCAATGACGAGTCCGATGGCGGACCACAGTGAATAGCGGCCGCCAACCCAATCCCACATCGGATAGCACTGGTCAATATCGATGCCAAATTGTGCTGCGGCCTCCAAATTGGTGGTCACCGCGAGCACGTGTTGAGCGAGTGCTTCCTCACCGACGCCGCCGGCAAGTAGCCACTGTCGTGCCCGCAGCGCATTGGTCAGGGTTTCCTCGGTGGTGAAGGTTTTAGAGCAAACAATAATCAGCGTGGTGGCGGGGTTTAAGTCCGCGAGCACCGTGTCTAGGTCGTGAGGGTCAACGTTAGAGATGAAGTGCGCACGCAGGCGGTGGTGTTGATCATCCAGCGCTCGGCAGACCATACGCGGTCCTAAATCTGAGCCGCCGATGCCGATATTCACCACGTCGCTAAATAGCGCACCGCTGTGCCCCCGTCGATCACCGTTGTGCACTGCGTCGACCAGTTGTCGCATGCGGGTTAGGCAGGCACTGACATCGCTGTAATAGGCGGGGAGCGCCTCGGCGGCGGTGCCGCGCAGCAGTGTGTGTAGTGCCGCGCGCTGCTCGGTAATATTGAGCGCCGCGCCTTCGGTCAATTGCTTAAATGCACCGCTTAAATCGAACTGCTCAGCAATTTCCAGCAGTGTAGCCAACGCGCTCGGGTCGAGTCGCTGCTTGGAGAAGTCGAGATGGAGTCCTGCTGCGGTGCAGTTGAAGGCATCCACCCGCGCTGCGTCTTGATCAAACAGCGCGCTGACGGAGATGCTGCCTAGGCGTGTCGCTGCGTTGGTAAGTGCGGCAGCAAGTTCGGAGGATATCTGAGTCATTTTAACCCTCGCGGTCGACGGAAAGGTGGGCAAGGTTTTTGAGTGCTTGCAGTGCGTCGCTGTCGTTCAGCACGCGCAAGCTGGCTATGGCTTCATCGCGGTGTGCGCGGGCGCGCTCGCGGGTCACCTCTATGCCACCGCTGCGATGCACTGCGGCAATGACCTCATCGATATGCTCGGTGGATTTATTGCGCAGAGCGGTCGCTACCAGCGCTGCATCGGCCGCTGAGCCGCTGCGCATAACGTGGAGTAGCGGCAGTGTTGTCTTGCCTTCGTTGAGGTCATCACCGACATTTTTGCCGGTCTTGGCGGGGTCACCTTGGTAATCGAGCACATCGTCGATCATCTGAAAGGCAATGCCGAGGTTCAGACCGAAGTTGGCAATTTGATCGGCAGTTTCGTTGTCGGTGCCATGTAGTAGCGCCGCGCCGCGGCAGGCCGCGGCGAATAAAACCGCGGTTTTACGGATGATGACATCGAGATATTGACCCTCGGTGATCGACGGGTCGCCGGCGCGGACAAGCTGCAATACCTCGCCTTCGGCAATGGTGTTGGTGGTGTCTGCCATGTGTTGCAGCAGCGACATATTGTCCAGCTGCACCATGAGCTGAAAGGCGCGGGTGTAAAGAAAGTCACCGACCAAGACGCTGGGCGCGTTGCCGAACTTTTCATTGGCGGTGGCGCGGCCGCGTCGCAGCGATGAGATGTCGACGACGTCGTCGTGCAGCAGGGTGGCGGTATGAATAAATTCAACCACTGCCGCAAATTTGACGTGGGGAGCATGACAGCCGCCGAGGGCCGCTGCGCTGAGTAGCACGAGTAGGGGTCGCAGGCGCTTACCGCCTGCGTCGACGATGTAGTGGCCGATGTTTTCGACCATGTCGACATCTGAGTGGAGTTGCTCCACGATCAGCTTATCGACAAGGGCGAACTCATCCGACACGCAAGCGCGGATTGAATCAATCACAAGGTATCTCCGAGGTGAAGCCCGATGCTAGGTGGCGCTCTGCCCCCTGTCAATTGTCTCAGCAAATGCGGCGGTGCGGCTCATGGCCCTCGGGCGGCCTTTGAGGCCGCTGTTCAGGCGGTTGTGTCCGCGCGTGTGAGCTTCCTGTGTTTGGCACGCCCACTAGTGTAACGCTTAACCACAGTTTTGCCGCGCTGCAGAATGCGTGGGTGGGCGGGCGCCATGAGTGCCGAGGCTCTTATCGCCGCGTTCAGGGCAGTATTGAAAATAGCCGCGTTTGGGCAGCCGCTTGTGTGTTGAGGGCCGTTTGGAATGATCCGACCAGACATCGGCCTCCCGCACCCCGGGCGGTATTAATCACGGCTTGCGTTTTGCGCCGACAGCACCTATCATCCGCGCCCTTGATTCTGTGCTATGGCTAATGGTCGTTTGCACAGTGTATTGGTGCCTAGCTCTGCCCCGTCCAACGGCGGAATCACATTGCGAGCAGGCTAACTAGCTGGAGAGTACAATGTACGCAGTAATTGTCAGCGGTGGTAAACAGCACCGCGTAGAAGAAGGTGAGTGGCTCAAGCTCGAGAAAATCGATGCCGCTACAGGCGACACCATTGAATTTGACCAAGTATTGATGGTTGGCGCTGGCGCCGACGTCAAAATTGGCGCACCGCTGGTCGAAGGCGGTAAAGTCACTGCGGAAGTGCTGTCGCACGGTCGTCATGACAAAGTCAAAATCGTCAAGTTTAACCGTCGTAAGCACTACCGTAACGAGACTGGCCACCGCCAGTGGTACACGGAAGTTAAAATTACTGGCATTACAGGCTGATAGGAGAGCGACATGGCACACAAGAAAGCAGGTGGTAGTACGCGTAACGGCCGCGATTCCGAAAGCAAACGCCTTGGCGTGAAAGTCTTCGGTGGTCAGCAGGTCACAGCAGGTAGCATTATTGTTCGTCAGCGCGGCACCAAGTTCCACCCCGGAGCAAACGTGCGTTGCGGCAAAGATCACACTTTGTTCGCCACTGCAGCTGGCAAGGTTGAGTTCCACACTGGTGGTCCACAAAACCGTAAGTTTGTGCGTATCATTAACGCCTAAGTCAGGCGGCGTAGGTCCCAATAGCCTCGTCAAAAGACGGGGCTTTTTTGTATATGGATAGCGCTTCGCACGGCTTCGGTTGAATTTTTTAACCCGCTTGACGGGATGGGCTTTGTGCCTCAGGTAAGATGCAACTATGAAATTCGTCGACGAAGTATCTATTGAAGTTTTCGCGGGCAAGGGCGGCAATGGCTGTCTGAGCTTCCGGCGTGAAAAATTTATTCCTCGCGGTGGTCCCGATGGTGGCGACGGTGGTGATGGCGGCAGTGTGATCCTGGTGGGTGACAACGGCCTGAACACAATGGTCGATTACCGCTATACCCGTAAGTTTCGCGCGGAAAGCGGTGAGCAGGGGCGCGGTCAAAATTGTACCGGCAAAGCGGGCGATGACCTGATACTACCCGTGCCGCTAGGCACGACCGTGCTCGACGAAGATACCGGCGAGATTCTTGGGGATGTCCAAACCGATGGTCAGCGCTTGCTGGTGGCGCAGGGTGGGTTTCACGGGCTTGGCAACACGCGCTTTAAGTCGAGTATTAACCGCGCACCCCGACAGACCACCCAGGGCACCGAGGGCGAAATCCGCAGCCTCAAGCTCGAGTTAAAAGTACTGGCAGACGTCGGCCTGCTCGGTTTGCCTAATGCCGGTAAGTCGACCTTTATTCGCGCGGTTTCCGCGGCCACGCCTAAAGTGGCCGACTATCCATTTACCACGCTGATCCCCAACTTGGGTGTTGTCAAAGTCGACGCCTATCGCTCGTTTGTGGTCGCCGATATTCCCGGCTTGATCGAGGGGGCTTCAGAGGGTGCAGGTTTGGGTATCCGCTTTTTAAAGCATCTGACCCGCAACCGAATTTTGTTACACATTGTCGATTTAGCGCCCCTCGATGAGAGTGACCCTGTTGAAGCTGCCCAGGCCATTGTGCGCGAGCTGGAACGCTTTAGCCCGACCCTGGCTGCCCGTCCGCGCTGGTTGGTGCTCAATAAAATCGACTTGATCGACGAAGAGACCCGCGCTGAACGCAAGGCGGCGGTGCTTGAAGCGCTGAATTGGCAGGGCCCGGTTTACGAAATCGCCGCCATTGGCAAGCAGGGTACCAGTGCGCTCTGCGGCGATATGATGACCTATATCGAAACAATTAATGCCAACGAGCTCGCCGATGAAGAATTGGCGGCGCAAGAGCGCGAGATTCAAAATCGTATGCAGCAGGAGGCGCGGGAGCGCATTGAAACCCTGCGCGAGGCATATAGCGAGGCGCGTCGGGCTGCTAAAGAAGCCGAACAACGTGATGAAGTCGAGGTGGAGTACCGCCAGTGACCCCCAGCCGGCCAGCGATTGGTGCTGCCCGCCGCTGGGTAGTGAAGATCGGCAGCGCGCTGCTGACCGATGAAGGTAAATTGCTCGACCGGGGTGTGATTGATCGTTTGGTCGCCGATTTGGCATTGCTTAGGCAGCGCGGCTGTGAGGTGGTGCTGGTCTCAAGTGGCGCGGTAGCCGCTGGCATTGTGCGTTTGGGCATGACCGCGCGGCCACATGATTTGCACACGTTACAGGCCGCGGCTGCGGTCGGACAGTCGGCGTTGGTGCGCGCCTACGAAGATGCGTTGGCGCCCCACGATATTCTCTCGGCACAAATTTTATTGAGCCACGCGGATGTGCGCGCCCGCGATCGTTACCTCAATGCCCGCGGTACCTTGACGACGCTGCTGTCGATGGGTGTGCTACCAATCGTTAACGAAAACGACACAGTTGTGACCGACGAAATTCGTCTGGGTGATAACGATACGCTGGCCGCGCTAGTGGCCAATCTGATTGATGCGGATGCGCTTCTGATTCTCACGGATCAAGAGGGTCTATTTGATCGCAATCCCCGCGAGCACCGCGATGCCCAGCTTATTACCGAAGCGGATGTGTCTGATACTGCGCTGGACGCGATGGTCGGTGGCAGTGGCGCGTTTGGCCGCGGCGGTATGATCACCAAGTTGCGCGCAGCGCGCTTGGCAGCGCGATCCGGTGCAATGACCGTGATTGCGCAGGGCCGTATAGCGCAGGTGGTCAGCGCTGTGTCGCGGGGTGATGCCATCGGTACTTTGCTATCTACTGATCGTCGGCCGCAAAGTGCGCGCAAGCAGTGGCTGGCCAGCTTAATGCATGCCAAGGGCGCTTTAGTATTGGATGCCGGCGCCGTTGTGGGTGTCACCCAAATGCGGCGTTCATTACTGCCTATTGGTGTAATTTCTGTGCAAGGGGAATTTGAGCGCGGCGATTTGGTGCGTTGTGTCGATGAAAACGGCCACGAAATCGCGCGCGGTTTGGTGAACTATCGTGCGGCTGAGGCGCGTTTGTTAACCCGCGTAACATCTACCGAGATTGAAGCGCGGTTGGGGTACGGCGGAGACGTTGAAATGATTCATCGCGACAATCTCGTGCAGGTTTAAACGTCATGGCCACACTACTCCTCGTATTTTATTGTGTGGCGGTGTTTGCCGCGGGCATTTTAGGCGGCTGGATACCGCGCCGTTTGCATATGACCCATACCCGCACTCAGATGATGATGAGTTTGGTGGCGGGGCTAATGCTCGGTGTCGCCAGTTATCACATGATTCCGCACAGCGTTGCCGGCGCCGGTGGCGATATCGATTTCAGTATGCAGTGGGTCATGGCCGGTCTGGTGTTTATGTTGCTCATGCTGCGCTTGTTTCATTTTCATCAGCACGATTTTCCCGATCCCGCCGGTAGTTGCGAGGCGGGTCACGACCATCACGACCACGATCATGTGCATGCGTCAGAAACCAGCCACCATCATCATCTCGAGCAAGCCGCTTTGGCGGTGGATGCTCAACAGTATGGCGCGGCCCTATTAGATCGGTCAGACGGCGGAAATGCCGATGTCGATGCCCAGACCCAGCCCCCAATTCACAGCCACAGCCACGATCATGACCATCTACATCCACCACCGGCGCGCGGTCGCTTTAGCTGGTTGGGCTTGGCTTTGGGCTTGGGGATTCATACCTTGATCGATGGCGTCGCGCTCGGCGCTGTGATGCAGTCTGGCCACGGCACCGGCGCTATTTTAGGCATTGGCGTATTTTTGGCGGTTTTACTGCATAAGCCCTTGGACGCGTTGTCGATCGAAACAGTCATGGCGGCGTCGGGTTGGTCTTTGACACATCGCCGTCTGGCTAATTTATTCTTTGCGGTACTGTGCCCACTTGCGGCCTTGCTCTTCTACGCGGGTGTCGATGTGATGAGCGGCGATTCACTGTTGCTGCCTGCAGCGCTGGCGTTCTCTGCGGGAGCGTTTATGTGTATTGCGCTGGGCGACTTATTGCCTGAAGTGCAGTTTCACAGTCACGACCGCTTCAAGCTCACGGCCTTGTTTTTGATGGGTATCGGCCTAGCCTTTGCGATCGGTACCATTGAGCCTCCGCATTTTCACTAGTCGCTGAGCATCTGCGTGGCCAGTTGGCCGGTTAGCGCTGCATCGTATTTGACGGGCCCCCAGCCCGACAGCTCCCGTTCGATCAAATGGCTCAGCAAGTCGATATGGGCTGAGTCTGCATTCAAGCAGGGAATGTACTCATAGCGTTCACCGCCGGCTTCCAAGAAGTAGTCGCGGTTCTCAATACCAATTTCTTCAATGGTCTCTAGGCAGTCTGCCGAGAAGCCCGGGCAAATCACTTGCAGTGACTTCACGCCCTCGCTGGGTAGCGTCTTTAGGGTGTCGTCGGTGTAGGGCTTTAGCCACTCTGCAGTGCCAACACGACTCTGGAAGGTGCTCATGTATTCATCGGCTGCCAAGCCAAGTGCCTCAGTTACTAGGCGCGTCGTCTTATGGCATTGGCAGTGGTAGGGGTCGCCTTTTAGCAGGTAATCTTTCGGTGTGCCGTGATAAGAAAAGACCAGTTTGTCGGCGCGACCATGGGCTTCCCAGTGAGTGCGAATCGACTGGACCAATGCGTCGATGTAGCCCGGATCATCGTGGTAGCAGCTGATAAAACGCAGGTCTGGCAGCCAGCGTCGGTGTTGAAAATCTGCTGCGAGTGCGTCAAAGGTGGAAGCCGTCGTCGGCGCGGCATATTGCGGGTACAAAGGCAGCACCACCAAACGTTGTACGCCCGCATCGGCCATCTCCTGCAGTACCGCGGGGATTGATGGATTGCCATAACGCATGGCGCCCCGGACGATGACGTTCTCTCCCCAGTAGGGCTTGAGTTTCGCGGCCACACCCGCGACCTGATCTTCTAAGTGGAGCAACAGTGGCGAGCCGCGCTCGGTCCAAACTTCTTGGTACGCCTTAGCCGAGCGCGATGGGCGAAGGTTCAAAATGATGACGTTGAGGATGAACCACCAAATGATACGCGGCACTTCGATGACCCGCGGGTCCGATAAAAACTGTTTTAAGTAGGGCTTAAGGGCTTTGCGTGTCGGCGCATCGGGTGTGCCTAAGTTGGTAAGCAGCACGCCAATTTTCGGTGCGGTGGCATGGTCGTAGTTGGGGGTGCCGCGATACTTCATGAACTGTCCTTGCCTGAGTGATTAATGGCTCGCGCGCCAATGAAGCGGCGCTCTGATCGATATGCGTAGCTTACGCAACAAAGTGTTGTACGGATTTTACGGGTGGCGAGCCCCTTTAGCGATGGGGGTGCCCGCTGATCGCGTATTTTCTCAGCCCGATTACTGCGTCTTGGTGGCGGCTTCGTTAAACTTCCGGTATATAAACATACTCAAAATTCAAATAACGCCGGCCCGAGCGGAGCAAAGTATGTCGCTAGATTTTGACAGTGCGCGATTAGCCAACCCAAATTTGACTGAGGAGCACCATGCGTGGCGCGCACAGCTGCGCCGGTTCATCGATATTGAAATCATGCCGCATGCTGACGCGTGGGACGAAGCGGGGCATATCCCTATCGAACTGTGGCCTAAGGCTGCGGCAGTAGGTCTGTTGGGTTTAGGGTATCCAGAACAGTATGGCGGCGTTCCGGCTGACAGCTGGCTGTCTTGGATCACCCAGGAAGAGATGTCGCGAATTGGTGCGGGAGGTATTCCTGCGAGCCTACTGGTGCACGGTATTGGTTTGCCGCCGGTGGTGAACTGGGGCAGTGAGGCGATGAAAGCGGCCGTTGCGCCGGCGGTTATTGCCGGTGAAAAATGGATCTCATTGGGCATTACTGAGCCCGGTGGTGGTTCCGACGTAGCTAATTTACAAACGACCGCCGTGCGCGATGGTGATCATTACATCGTCAATGGCTCCAAGACTTACATCACGGGCGGTATGCGTGCCAGCTGGGTGTCTACCGCGGTGCGTACTGGTGGCGCCGGCGCGGGCGGGGTGTCGATGCTGTTGATCCCCACCGATGCCCCCGGCTTTTCACGAACGGCCCTAGATAAAAAACAGGGCTGGTGGGCATCAGACACCGCGACCTTGTATTTTGATGATGTGCGGGTACCTGTTGAAAACCTGATTGGTCAAGAGAATCAGGGCTTCAAGGTCATCATGACTAACTTTAATAGTGAGCGCATGGGTATGGCCGCGGCCATGGAAGCGCTGGCACGTGTCTGCTTGGAAGATGCCGTCAAGTGGGCGACCGAGCGCAGTACCTTTGGTAAGCGCCTTGCAGACCATCAAGTCATCCGCCACAAAATTGCGGCGATGAAACAAAAAATTAACGCCACCCAAGCCTATATCCGCATGTGCTACGAAGCGATTGAGTCGGGCCAGCCAAATGCGGGTGATATTGCGCTGTTAAAAGTGCAAGCTTCCGAAACGATGGAATTCTGCGCGCGTGAGGCCATGCAAATTCTCGGCGGTATTGGCTATATGCGCGGCAATCGCGTTGAGCGCATCTACCGAGAAGTTCGGGTTAATGCCATCGGCGGTGGCTCTGAAGAAATCATGCGCGACCTCGCTGCGCGCCAATACGGTTTATAACTCAACGCGCTTTACTGGAGATAACAACAATGAGTGTACCTGCGTCAGAACTCAAAGCATTCCGGGCCGACGTCTCGGCCTGGCTGGCAGACAACAAGCCTGCAGATCCCGGCTTCTTGCTCCCGCAATCGTTTATGGAAGTGGGTAGCGAGCAACAGCTCGACTTCCTCCGCGAATGGCAGCACAAGCTGTGGTCGGCCGGTTACTTGGGTATGGCGTGGCCAAAAGAGTATGGCGGTCAGGGCGTTGCCGGTGCCTTCCAGAAAGTCGCCGACCAAGAAATGGCGCGCCACAATGTGCCGATTTGCTTCAATACCATTGGCCTCAACTGGGTGGGTCCGATGATTCTCGATATTGGCAGCGACGCTGAGCGTGCCAAGTATCTAAAGGGTATTCTCTCGGGTGAAGATATCTGGTGTCAGGGCTTTTCTGAGCCCGACCACGGTTCCGACTTAGGTAGTGCGCAAACCCGCGCGGTGCGTGACGGTGATGAATACGTCGTCAATGGTTCCAAAATCTGGACGACGCTGGGTAACTTCGCGAAGTACATGATTTTGTTGGCGCGCACTACGCCGAATACCGAACGCAAATATGACGGTTTGTCGTTCTTCTTGGCGCCGATGCAAATCCCCGGTGTCGATGCGCATCCTATCCGTAAAATTACCGGTGAATATGGCTTTAACCAAATGTTCTTCACCGACGCGCGTATCCCTGCCGATTGCATGATGGGCGATGAGGGTGACGGCTGGCGCATTGCGATGAAGACCCTCGAATACGAGCGCGGTGTCAGCGCAGGGCAGGCCGGTGGGCTGTGGATGATTCGCGTGCTTGCAGACGATGCGATTTCGCAGCTACAGGGCCATACCCGTGACGGCGAGCCGGTCTTGGCCGACCCGATGGCGCGGGACCGCTTAGTACAAATTATCATGGAAGAAAAAGCGCTGCAGCTCGGCCAGAAGCGTGCCGGTATTTCTGCGCTAACCACCGATTACCCATTCTCTTTACCCATCTCGGGCAAGTATCGCGGCACCGAATTCACCCGCCGCTTGCGCCAGCTCGCGGTTGCCCTACAAGGCGGTGATGGCGCGCTCTATGTGGGTGATGAAGACGTGCGTGAGGGCGGCTTCTGGCAGCGCGCATACTTCAACGCGTTCTCCGCCACGATTGGCGGCGGCACCACGCAAGTGCAAGCGAACATCATTGGCGAGCACGTGCTCGGCCTGCCGAAGTAAGGAGAATAGACATGACAAGATCAGTGGTAGGTAGTGTCGCTATGGACTTTAGCGACGAACAAGCAATGTTGTTAGATGTCGCGCGTGAGTTCTGTCGTGACAAATCGCCCATGGACGTGGTGCGTGCCAATTTAGAAACCGAGACCGGTTACGACGCCGCGGTTTGGCAGGAAATGATCGACTTGGGTTGGTCAGGTATTGCCTTGCCTGAGTCTGTGGGCGGTTCGGGTTTGGGAGTTGGTGCGGTGGTGCCGGTTGTGGAGGCGATGGGTCGTGCGCTGCTTGGCACCCCATTGTTGAATACCACCTTGGCTGGGCAACTGTTGCTGCGGGCGGGAGGTACTCAAGCGGAGCCTTGGCTCGCTAAAATTGCTGCCGGCATGCCGGCAACGGTAGCGCACTTAGAAAGCGCAGACTGGGGCAGTGAATCCTGTTTTGCCACGGTTGACGGCAATGGCGTCATCGATGGCAAAAAGTGTTTTGTAGGCGATGCCGGCGTGGCAGAGATTTTCGTTGTGGTGGTTAGCGCGGCAGGTAAGCCCGCGCTCGCGATTGTGACGCGAGAACAGCTAGCCGCTAATGCCGTGCAAATGAACACCTTGATCGATTTGACCAAGCGTTCAGGAAAGGTCGATTTCAGTGGTGTAACAGTCGCAGCAGACGCCGTAATTACCGGTGCGAATGTGGTCAGCGCGTTGCGTGATTTTCGGCTGCTGGGCGCGCTGTTGGTGGCCGCGGAGTCGGGCGGTGCGGCGGCATCTTGCTTGGATACCGTGGTGGATTATCTGAAAACACGAAAGCAGTTTGGCAAGCTGATTGGTTCTTATCAGGCGTTAAAGCACCCGACAGTCGATATTCTGTGTGCGGTCGATAATACGCGCAGTTTTGTATACCACGCGGCAACGCTGATTACCGACGAACCCTTGTCTGAAGACGCGGAAGTTGCCTGCCGCATGGCCAAGGCGCAAGCTACCGATACCATCGAGTATGCGGGTGACCGTGCGGTGCAGTTCCACGGCGGTATTGGCTTTACCTGGGATTGTGACGCGCAGTTGTTTATTCGCCGTGCGCAGTGGGTGCGTCAGGCCTTTGGCGATGCGATTCATCATCGTAAAAGACTGGCTAACAGCCTCTTAGATCAATTTCTCTAAGCCTTAACGGGCACGACTGATAGAGATTCTTAGCAGGCTACGGCGGTCTGGATACCCCGTAGCCTCGTATCAGTCACACTATGACAAAACGTAAACCTATTTTGCGCGGCGCCTTTGGCCGCGGCCTTGCCGTTTCCCTCGCCGGTGCGCGTGCCGGTGGGGCACTGGCTGTGGATGGCGCATTACGACGCCTACGCGGCGATGAGGGCGACGGTTCCGAGGCGCTCGCTAGAGAGGCCAAGCGCTTTGCGCAACGACTCGGTGAGCTCAAAGGCACCTATGTCAAAGTCGGTCAAATGCTGGCGCTCCTAGGTGAGCATTTTTTACCGCCGCCGGTGACTCAGGCGCTGCATGGATTAGCTTCGGGCACCCAACCCCTCGACTGGGACGATATTCAGCCGGTGATCGCCGATGCATTGGGTCGACGCATGAGGGAGTTAGATATCGAGCCCCAGGCGATGGCGGCCGCTTCCTTGGCGCAGGTACATCGAGCGCGGGTTAAGAAGACCGGCGAGATCATTGTTCTCAAGG
>Ga0209652_1002956_pt1 | contig 12795 bp, 14 predicted proteins | sample SaaInl74LU_5_DNA_FD_184641 | JGI IMG/M metagenome (GOLD analysis project Ga0209652, IMG submission 184641) | Marine microbial communities from expanding oxygen minimum zones in the Saanich Inlet - ESP_74LU_5_DNA (SPAdes) (version 2) | ecosystem: Environmental > Aquatic > Marine > Intertidal zone...
GTGCCAGAATCATCCGTGTCAATCGTCTTGAAGATGCGATCAATTTGCTCATCAGTCATGCCTGCTTCCAATCCTCCCCCCGCTGGATTCAACGAGCTCGCCATCGTTTCTAACACTTTTTCCCACTTCCATGCTCCCGTCATTGCCTGAACGAAACTGACTTTTTGAGAGAGCACAACGTAGACGCAATGTGTCATTCCCACCAATAAGTAGAGGGCAGCTGAGAACCAGAGTGATTGAGACAAGAATTTTTGGGCACTGTAGAAGGAGATAAGTCCACCGAGCCAAAAGGAGGCTGCCAATCCAACCAACACTTTGAACTTCCAGTAGTTTTTCATGTTCCCTCGCAACATTTGCCCGGCGATTAGACCAATGTCTGTTGAAGTTCCAGTCAGATGCGACGTTCGGATAAGATTGGCAGAGTAGGTTGAAGTCATTCCATTTTGTAGACCGTTGGCCATGGCAGCGAAATAGTAGAGTGCTCTTCCATTAGGAACAGTAACTCCAAATATCGCAGAGGCGATCATAAAAATGGATCCGATCAAAAATGCTGTTTTAATTACACAACATGTGTGGAGATGGGTGTTAGAGGATGATAAGCACTAAATGGAAAGTCTTCAATAACAGAGGCAACTTACTAGGACCATAGGTGGGCACCAATTTATGGGGAATTGCCTGAGGATTCATCGCCCCGGAAATTAATGCACCACCGATGAAAGACAAAATCAACGTGAATTCAAATCCAAATAATTTTGGATCACCAGATGCCAAAGCAAGTCCACTCTTCGTATAGGTTCCTGTAAAAGCCGACACGGCCTGTCTATCCGGTCCAACCAGACCACTAAGACAGAGACCATTGATGTATCCACTGTTCAGGGAGAGTAAAAGGCCGAGAATTAAGACGAAGAATGCCTCTCGGGCATTTTTCGCCCCGACTTTGGAGGCGATGCCTTTAGGCTGTTTGGCTGCTGCAGTCTCCCGGACTCGCTTGACGAAGGAGGAGTGTCTGATTTGCTGCGGCGGCATGGTGAATCGTGTGAGACTGCGGAAGTAGCTCTGCCAAGAACTGTTACATCAACTACTCAATTATTGTTCCTCAATGCTGGGTAAAATGATGTTTTTTCGTGGTGGAAGAGGCGAATGGCAAGACCCCTCCGTTGGCGAAGACGGCGAAGACGCGGCAGCAGACGGCCTTTCTTGTGCAATGCCAGATGGTGAGCAAATTGGAATTACCTTAAAAGTACGGTACTCAAGACTAATGACCCGACAAAAACGTATGACGCTTCAGCTTCAAGTGGAAAACTGTATGTACAACTGAGGTTGGAGAACTTCTAGGGTGGACATGGACATCAGACGTAGTAGTATTATCTGTGACAACTAACCCTTGGTCAGAGTGTTCCTAGTTCTGCCACATACTCCTGCATCAACCTCTCTCAATCAAGTTATTTGCCCAGAAGATGAAAAAGCTTCTACAATTACAACTGTAAAAAGTTACTTCTGTTCTTCCATCTGCTTCCTAATCTCAGTACTTGATACATCCAACCTAAACTCCTCCTCCGTCAACAGCGTAAACATTTCCTGAACATGACCCGGCAAAGACTTGACCTCCCCTTCCCCATTAATAAACTTCTTCGATCCACTCTCCGTCTGTTCCAATCGACCCCCTACAATGAAATGCACCCCCTTCTCTTTCATCTGTACTAGAGCATCAATCATATTCTCAACGCTATTGTTGTAGTATTTGGGATTGATGATTCGTACAAAGGTATCAGTTCCCAAAACAAATGTCATTTTTCGATTCGAGAAGGGAGAAGAGCTACACACTTCGTCCAGTAGTGATGTCTTTTGTGAAAATAAGGGTGCATTTGTTAATATGACTCCCCAATCTTTCGGCATGTCAGATAGAGTTGGAAAGAAGCTGACACGCCGTTCTACTTCTGAGGGGTCTAGTGGCGGTTTGTCTGCGTTGGTTACACTCATTTCGAAGAGTACTGTTGGATCGTATTCGTGTTTGTCGACTGTGTCCCATAGATTCTTCAAGGCTGATGACGACGAAGAGGATGTTGAAAATGACTCTAGTGACGAGTATCGTGATCGAAGCATTTTAGATGATGACGATATTTCATTGCAATCCTTCTCCTCAGTTCGTCTCATTCGTCGTAACGCAGCTACCGCCGCATTGGCTAACCCGACATGACCATGATGTGGTGGATTATAACTCCCAGGTACAATGATGACATCGTTTGGGAAGGGATTTTCTCCGTCTGCCAATGCAGTTTCCATTTGAAATGATTGCGATGAGCTATCATCGTCGTTCTTAATATTTTGAAGAACTGGCAAGATGGATACAATGTTGGCATCACCCTGAATGATTTGACGTGCCCCTGCTGCCGGTGAACAATCTTGCGTACTGCTTCTTCCATTGCTACCAGTGACTTTGTACGATTGCACTATCAATTCATCACCGTCCTTATCCAATATTTCTTTAATCATAGAGTCATTTTCATCCTGCTCCAGTTCCTCTCTATATTGTATCATTGATGCAAGTACAAGATTGGAAACTACCGTCTCCTCTTCCCCTCGTGATCGTTTATCTGTACTCTTTGTCTCCTCACTATTCTCCAACTTGACCTCCCAAACGGTGGTCCCCATCCTCAATGTACTAAGTGCAATATATGCCGTACTAATCCTACCATTAGTACTCTCTGTATTACCAACAAGGGCCGAGGCACATCCAACCCCAACACAAGACAACGCCCTGTCCTGAAATCGAGGTGATAGTTGTATAGATCGGGATAGTGCCGATTGAGAAAGGAGTATTGCTGCTTGAGTCGAGCAAAAGCTGAATTGTGACGGATTGTTATTATTACCCATGACAATATCATCACCTCCATCGCTATCCAGCACAACATCCCGCTGATTACAATTAGTAACAAACTCCGCAAACGATCTACGATCATACGTCACAATACTCTCCAGCAGTATAGAAGATGCACCAGAAGTTGAGGCAATGGCAGATGAAGCGGCGGATCCTCCACCTGCTATTGCTATGCATGTTTTGAATGGGGGATTTAGTGAAGGATTGTTGTTGTTGTTGTTGCTGCCGCGGATGAGACGTGTTGCTAGTTGTTGAGTTTGAGATGGAGAGTTGATGTCATTAGATAATGACGACATGGCAGAGAATGATTTTGTAGAAGCTCGGAGTATTTCTGATGAATATGTGCTGCTACCTCTTCTATGGATGAATGTGTTGTCGATTATTCGCTTTGCTGCTGATGATGAGGATGATGATCGGATGGTGGAGAAGGCAATCATTGGATGAGTCGATGATGATCGACTTGTGGCGGCGATGGCGCTGCTAGAAGAAAATAATATGATAACTGCGAGTAATAGCAATGGTGATATCATCATCATGCGCAACGGTCGCTAGAGAGGGGCTTGCTCCTATTGTTATCGAAGAAGCTACCACCCTGCTGGATGGCTGTGGCACCTAATCTAATGTGCGTGTATGTGTCAGCAAGGAAGAGATGCTTGGCGCTTTTTTATCTACTAATTCCTTCGTACGTAGCTGTGGATAACCTCCATGACGGACAGAGCCCGCCTCACTTCTCTGTTCTGTGTAGATCTCTAGAGAGCCAACTATGCCGCCCAACAACAGAGGACAACACAAGCCATCCCCATCAGTAAACAACCAACGTCGAATATTCCGAGGTACAGGTGGTCCAACTGATGGCAATTTGCCGCCCAAAAAAACTCCTCGTGTTAGAGTGAAATATCAGCATCAGGCAGCTTCCGCAGATGATAATGTGCAACTATCAAATAATAATGAGGATGATACTGACTTGGAGGAGCATGATGATGTCGACGTTAATCAGCTCTCTCTTAATGATGATGAAGATAATAATGATAGGCTGAACAATAACAATCATGGCAGTGGTAGCGAAGAAGAAGACTACAACAATCCACTACAGAAGGAAATCCACCACCTCCAAAAGCGCATCCAAAACATAACACTCTCAATACAAACCAGCCCTCTAGGGATATCCAATCCAAACACATGGCGTACCAATTGTTTATACCCTGTTAAGAATGTAGTGAAGGAGTGGAGGTCTATTTTATCGTTTCATTGTCTAGAGATTGAGGGAGGGGGGAGTGAGGAGCAGGTGTCGGTTGATGTAGAATTGCTGCATGAAACATCTACCAAAGTGTTTATTCTGATACAAATGGCCATGCAAACGGGTCCTTTGGTGGGGAGTAACCCTGGTTATTTCAAACGGTGTGGTGGGGAGGTTGCTTCGGTTGCGTTGGAGTTTTTGACTCATGTGTTTGGCCTTGCTGGAATTAACGTTGCTTCTGATGACGGCGATGATGATGACGAAGAAGCTGTCGATGAGAGTAGTGCCAACGTTGATGCCGAACAAAATGATGATAACGGAGTAGATTCGCCTGATTCGGACGCTGATTCCAACAATAATGAATCTTCTTCGTCCAGCTCAACTAATAGTGACAGAGAGGGTGAAAATGGTGATAGGCCACCCATTATGGCATCAGAAACATCAGCATCATCATCGACGCAGACAAAACAGATCCAGGTAATTCAAACTTTACAAAGCAGCTTTCTATTTACCGAGAAGCAATCACAAAAAGTTCATCAATGGCATCGTAATGCACAAAAGGCAGCAGACACAAACAAGGCACCATCAAAGAGCGCATCAAAGCTGCAGAGTCAGAAAAGTAAGAAACAAAGACAGAAGGATCTCAAGATGGAGAGAAAGTTAAAGAAGAAGAGCAAGGGTCGTGGTAGGAAATAGAGTGTACAGTAGGAGCATTATGTAGGCTGATCAGCGTAGAATTAATTAAATCAAATCAACAACACGTCGCTGCATTTATACACCACTCTCTTCATGTCCACAAAATATTTACCCCCAATTGTTCAATTCTAGACACCGGTACCAAAACCAGTAATTGGAATTGTTTAGACATCTCTGGAAGCGGCACGTTGAAGTGGGATCATTTCGCCCGTGAAGACATCCATTGCCAACCTACTTGTTCTACGCTCCATCTCGTCAAAGTCAACCTTCTTTTCAATCCCTTTCTTATCTTTGTCCCCGTTCACTTGCTTCTTGTCCTCGTAGTCCACTGGGTTCAAGATAGCCATCAATGGCACACCAGCCAGCCTCAAAATAGACTTGAGAATGTATGATGTCTCTTCTGGTGAAGTAATCCAGACACATGGACAGACACTCCTAGCAGCAAAATCATTCCCAGTATTGAGGAACTGGTCGCCAATATGCAATGATTCCTCAGGTGGAACACCTAAGTAAGACTGCAAGACTTGAACACCAACACGCTTGTTGCCCACATCAACCCATGCATCTCTCCCTCCATTGAATGCACAGAATGGAAGATTGATCTTTGAATTATCAAGCTCAGATTGAATCCTCAACACTGCCTCATCCAGTGCCTCACGGGTTATCTTCTCATCTGCTTTGGGAATTAGCCCTACAGATCTCTTCTTACGAATGATACGAGCACGCATGTTTTGATCTTCCATTGACGAATTGAATGATGCTTCTGCCATGTCTAAGACGGATTTAACTTCAGATTCGGACCAGTTTCCTGGACTCTCAGACATGTGCTTTGTGCTATTCATCCAACCACCCGGACCATTCTCCTTTACTGCATGAAGTTTATAGTCAGCGCCAAGACGAAGCAAGTAGTTGCATTCGCCCCCAAAGATGTAGAAGCGTTCTAAATCATCACCCTTTAACCCCTTCTCTTTGAAGTATGCTAACAGTCCTGATAATCTCAACTCATACTTGGCAGCTTGATACTCGTATCCTGCCGCAGTTACTACGGCAATTGTAACTCCATGCTTGAGCAACAGAAATAGATACTTTGCCAATCTAGGATTACTCTCAAAATTGGCTCCATCGGAGTACAATGTCTGATCCCCATCAAAGCAAATCAATTTTGGACCAGGGAGTGCTGTACGATCAGGAAGGAGAGAGAATGCCTCCTCAATTGCAATCGATTCAGATCGATCACACATAGCACGTGAACGTTCTTCGGGGGTAGTATCACCACTGTACTGACTGCCATCGCTTTTGTCATCAACTTCACGGCGAGGAGTGACTGTCATGCTTGTCCATGCCCTAATCGCCTGGTCGTCCGTCTCGCCCTCTTTCTTCACATGATGTGCAACACCACCACCACCACCAATATTGCCATTGGGCACAAGTGGAGGCAACAAACCCAACTGACTCCCCCCCTTATACATATCAGTCATGGCAATAATCTGTGCCAAATTCAAAATATGACGAATCTCATTAAATGAAATGCAAATATGACGTCTTTTGGTAATTCCATACTTGTGATTATATGCCTCAAACGCCTTTCTCAATGGAAGACGTGTATAAAATGTCCCTACCTGAGGTACCAACTGCTTGAGCCGAGATGGAACAAATGTAGTCTTGTTATTTTGAGAAATGTCATCGAGGTATTGATCGGTCATTTTGCGATGTTCGTCAATGAGGACTTCAAAGTGGCTGAATGTGTCGGCGCCTGTGGTGTCTAGGGCGTCGAGGACGAAGGAGTGCATTAGCATGGATTTCATCCATTCTATTAGGCCGTCGCGGCGGTGGGGGGTTAGGAGGTAGTTTCTTCTGCGTGATGATATGTTGGACATTTTGGTGGAGATTAGATTCTTCTATGTTGTGATGATCTGATGCGATGACAGAATTTTGTTCTCAGCCGCGTAGATGTATTGCGCTTCGATCAATTGATTCCCGACGGCGATGACTTTCACTGGACTGCTGCTTCTGATATTCTTCTATTGAGCTGTGACGTTGCTGATAGCTTGGCTGGGAGGTCTACGCATTCCTCTCCACTGCGAATTATGAGACCATTGAAGTGAATCTTTGGAGGTCGATGACGCGAAGAAGCACGCAAAAAAGTTCTGCTTTGATGAGTTCTGAATCGAGAGCGTGTAAAAGATACAGTTCTCACTGTAGATACAGTTTAAAGTACACTTATGCATAGTTACGTGTAGATCTCAAACTACAGAAGTACCTCCAGCCGGCCGGGACGGACTCCGGACTGGTACTGATGTCCTGTAAATAGCCATCTGCCGTGCCAGCTGTTGGCTCTGACATGATTTTTTTGATCCGAACTCCGCGCCGTCAGATCCGAACTCTCCGGAAAGGACAAAAGCATTGGATGGATAGCCTGCTATCCTCCACAAATCACTAACATACAACACCAACAACAATCATGCTTTTCCGATCAATAATTCTAATCTGCCCCGCTGTCATTCACGGGTTTGTTTCGCCCAAGCTCGGCGTCACCAAGGTGAGATCTTCATGACACAAGTTGTGAACAATTTGCAAATAATTTTACGACTATCATATCTGCTAACAACAACATCATGATGCGCAGAACTATGTGTCCACCCAACTAGGAGGCGGAACAATGGACGCCTATGATGCCCAGATGAATGCCATGAGGCGTGTTGTCGCCCCTGTACCAGCAGCGGCAGCTGTAACCGTTCCCAAAACAGTCTATGCACGTGAAGATCTTTGCGGTAAAGAATTCCAACTTGAAGAACTCGAAGACAAAGAAGAGTGTGAGACTGAAGTTTGGTTAAATGAAGATGGAAGTGTCTCTCTGGGTGCTTCCAATGGCCCTTTAGTGAGGGATTATGCGGGGGAGTGGCATCTTTTGGAGACGGCTGGTGTGGGATATCAACCGTTTAGGATGAGGTTGACGCGTAGATTTGAATCTCCAGGGTAAGAGAGAGATTACCGTGTGTGTAGTGTTAGAACTGCTTTCTTCTTGTCTTGTTTTCTCACTTCTTACCATGATGAATCATTACAGTTCTGGACGCATCGGCGACATCCAATACGATCTAACACGCGAATTCTGGGGAAGTATTGAGATGGTCGGAGAATCAATCTGCGTCAACGGAAAAATTCACGGGGCGTTGCCTTCTGCGGAGACGAATCAGTATGCTCAAATGTATCATGATGATCAGGCAATGCAGGAGACTGAGATTGGGTATTTCACAATGATCGATGCTGTGGCGAGTGATGGCATTGAAGGAGTGAAGGGTACTTTGCATCCCTGATTCTCTTCTACAATTGGTCGGCAGTAGCCTTCGCTCATCTCTCTCTAGTGTAAAAAATTGTTTAGGACAACTTGTTTGATATCGAGGATTACCCCAATTAGTTTTATTCTATTCAAGCATCAGGCAAACAAATTCATTCAGACACATTGATTCAAACATGAGAGATCTTTTCATCAAGGCAAAGCAAACGAATTCACAATACATGTGCACATCAAATGCATACCCGGGTACTAGGTTTTCCTTTGCTACATGATTTTGGGGCACAGCATTCAACTCCTTGACAGATCTCACAGTCATTACTTTCTAGAACGCATTCGCCGTCAATCAAAGTGTAGCCGCTGTTACAAGATTCACATGCTTCATTAGTGCATGTACTACAGTTTTGAAAAGCTGTGCAGTCGGGTTCGCCTTGTTCAAACAAGGATGACCTATAAACTGACGTCATTGCGAGCATACGCTTTATTTGACCACCTGTGAATGTGTTCATACAGCTATCAGTAGTGTAATCCATGAAGTTGTAAATGGGATCTTTCTCGCCACCCTCACACGAGTCTCGACCCACCGGACAACCAAACGCAGGTGAAGCTTCGGGAGGGGTATCATCAACATAATCTCCATCTCCATCGCAGCCCCCATCAAAGGTATGATAAAGACCAAGATAATGTCAGACCTCATGCGTAGCAGTATCACCAAGGTTGTATGGGGAGGCCGAACCACCCGGAAGAGATTGGTCAAGAACAACAATACCGTGGATTGAATGATCTTCTGGTGCAGAGTTTGGAAAGTATGCCCAACCAAGAATGCCCCCAGATGGACTACACTGTAGATATTGAGGTTGTGAGCAGGATCAATAGCGTATTCAGCCTTCATCCTTGAGTCCTGATTGTAGCATCCAGTGTAGTACTTCTTGCTGCGATGACGTATGAGTATGACACTTTTGAGATTAAAACGAGTAGCCAGCTCCTTCATATGCAGCATTCAATACGGCAATTTGATCATCAATCATTTCTTTTGGAATGTTACCATCAGTGCCATCATGAATGACATGAAAAATTACTTGTACTTCACCACTACCAGTAGACAAAGCTCGATGACCACGTTCTTTTCTGACTTGCTCAACTTTCTCCTCGAGCTCCTTGTTTGTGACGGGACGACCTCTTGTTGCGCAGCGAACACCGCGTTGCAGTTTGCCACTGTTGCCCCGGAAGGAGGTGTCGGGGTCTGGAATCTTGTCATGTGCCCATGGAGGTGGCTCAAGTTCACGGCTTCGGTGACGGCGATTTTGGGTTGTGTTATTTGCCGGTAACGTTAACGTGGAGGTGAAAGAGTCGTCTGCAGTGCATGCCATACTGGTGGCGACAGCTCCAATTAGCACGGAGATAATCTGTAGGAGTTTCATGTTTTTATTTTTAGATTCTGTGGTATTAATTTCATTGTTTGTGTTTGCTTCGTCCATCCTGAGCATCAGGTCGTGAAAAGGGCAGTTTTGCTGGGAAGGGTTGAGTTCGCATTTTGCGTCTTGGTCTGCTTTGCAAGGAAACGGGATCGCTTTCTTCCAACATCGGCTGCTCAGTCTGTTTTCGGTTTTCGCTGGACTGGACAAACGTTCACACAAGCCAAATGAAACTATGTAAAATATATATGGAGAGACATTTTGTCAGGTTCATTGAAGAACCTCTACTCTAGCTAATAGTAGCCTCCCTCTACGAAGGAAATATGTACTGACGTGAGATAGACCGAAATTAGCTCTAGGCAGTGCGACTGTCTACCATCCCATGAGCTTCTTCCGCAAATACTCGAACTGAGGTTGAGAAGGCATTTTGTAAAGATTCCCCTAAAATCTCTGTCGTAGGACACTTCACGCATGGGCATGGTGGGAACCCTTCAAGAGTTCTATTCCACCCTTGACTATCTGCTCTCGAAACCAATTCGTCTTGATAGCGTAGTGCTTGCTGCGTGGCGTATACCCAGGTGGTATTGTTTGTGCAAGAATCATTGCTCCAGCGTGTACATAGTAAAACGTAAGTAAAAGTAAGTAGAGATAGAGATGGATGGCCCGCCCGCAGAGATAAGTAGTTCGCATATATATCCGTCAGCGCTGCTGGAAACGGGATCGGCTTTCTCAGAATAAATAGCAATGAGCCTTCATCCTCCAGTAGTCCTCCAGTCCTGATGGTAGCATCTAGTGACGTAATTCTTGCTCTTATGACATGATACTTTTGAGATCAGAAGAGTAACCAGCTTCTTTATATGCATATGCAGCATTCGATACAGCAATATCAATATGCTCAACAACATTTGTTGGAATCTTACCGTCACCATTCACAATCACAATCAGGTTCAGGTCGATCATGAATGACATGAAAAATTGCTGGTTAGGTTACCGATGACCTCGTTCTTTTCTGACCTGCTCAACTTTCTCCTCGAGCTCCTTGTTTGGGTCGCACTTCGGCCGGCCGGCTACTTCTCCACTCCTTGTGGAAGATTCGAGAGCGAGATTCAAAAGAGCGGGGGCGCAGCCAGGGGTTAATATTATTAACCCCTGAGCGCAGCATCCCGACATGTAAATACCCCTGAGAAGCCGATATTGAGGGGGGTACAAGTCCGAATATGTATGTTGGGGCTAACTTCTACCAGTTTAATAGGGGGTATAAGTATTTGGACCCTTTAGTCGGGTGATATGGGGGAAAGTCCAAATTGGGGGGTCAGTTCGAACGATTTCCCTCGAAGCAAGCAAGACCACCGATGATGTCAAAAGAAGACGCCACACGGACAAGAGACACACAAGACAGAAAATCGTCATTTTTTTGCTTCTTCCTTCCGCATCTGCTTCTGGAAGGTCGAAGATCACCACCTCGACAACCACACCAACCACCAACGAAGCAAAACGTCCCGTATCCAGAAGTACTACTATTACTTTCAATCACGACGAAACGCTCAATCATCTTCCCTCGTGTATAATTCACGACCATCCGTCCGGCGCACAACAACATCCTCTTGAAACAGAATCAGCAACTAGTTCATCGATCACGATGTGTAAGGAGGCTACTATTAATCCATCTATAAAGAATGCACCGCCCACAAGGCAGCAAAAGATTGATCTGCTGAATGCACGAGTTCAGACGATTACAAAGAAAGCTATTCAGGAAGCGAAGGAGTCGGGGGAGCCACTCGCATTGGAGTTTGTACATGCTCAAAAGCAAATGACGACCCTCACTGCTGGGTTTCCTGTGTACCAACTTCGGTCCGCCCTCGTGGTATATATATACGCCATTTTCTCTACATGTTTGATCATTAAAGGGGCATTAATGATTCATCCTCTCACTACTGCAATGTGCGTGTTAACCATGGTTGTTGGTTATGACTTTTATTCCGGCATTTTGCACGTAGTATTCGATCATCCGAGCAATATTTCTATTCCAGTACTAGGTCAACCGTGCTTGGAATTTCAATGGCATCATGCTATACCTTATGATATTGTTCAAAAAGATTTTGTCGATGTTTGTGGAGATTTGAATTTGGCAGTGATGATCCTAACACCGATTTATTGCGCCATGTTGGATCTTAACAATGGTGTGGCAATGGTGATTGTAGGATTGAAGCTTTGGATGGCATATTTTGGGCAATTTTCACACAAATCGGCTCATGTTACGTATGGCAGTACCTGGGCGAAGTGGTTACAAAATCATGGATTAATGATTTCAACCAAGGAACATAAGGCACATCACAAACCCCCACATGATCTTGATTTCTGTTTAATCGGTGTCTGTAATCCTATCATCGATGCTTTGCGTACTCTTACGACCAATAACAGAATTTGGGTCGCCCTTTTCTGCATTTGGTCTGTATTTGATTTGGTGGGTTACGTCAAAGTAGTTGATGCATTAGCTCATTTCTTTCAGATTGTTTAAGACGATTTTGTTACAATAAAATTAAAGATGCACTACATGCACGCCGCCGTCTTGATAGAGAAAGAAAACTTGGATATTTGATCCTCGTGGGGGAGCGAGGCATGACAGCTACCAACTCATACTTTCGCCCTTAGAGCTTTAACTCTAGAGCCCATCTATCTGGCGTTGGCATCACTGGTGACTGCGTTTTGAATATATACCCCTGCAGCTGCAGCTACATTGACATTATTAAGACATCGCACCCTCGTGCCACAGCTTCTTCATGAAGTCAACAAACTTGAGCAAGCTCTCACATTTCCCTAATGCACCCTTTGAGAAGTACAGCAGGCACGACAAGCGAGGTGAGTAAATGCAACCATCAACACACAACAATGCATTCATGAGTTCAACAATCAACTCACCCACTCGAGATACTTCTCATGCGCCAACATAAAATGCTCCATAGTTTGCTTCCTCTCTCCCAACTCCAAATAAAAGTACGCTGCCAACTCGTGAGCCAAGGCTTCTTCGTGAACAAACTAGAAGAATAAGAAAAGAAGCGACGCGTGTTAGAAGAAAGAGCGTCGTAACGATAAGTATGGATGCATTAGAGCAATAGCTCTGCTGTGGTTGTCTCACCTTGTGAAGTTTCGCTGATGCTATCGCCTTCTCGTAATATGCTTTAGCTGCTTCAACATCGTTGTTGCAAAATGACTCCTCTGCTTCCAACAAGTACCATTTATTCTCAAATGTCCACTGGGACGACTCCGCCCATCTTCT
>Ga0209652_1002957_pt1 | contig 12791 bp, 9 predicted proteins | sample SaaInl74LU_5_DNA_FD_184641 | JGI IMG/M metagenome (GOLD analysis project Ga0209652, IMG submission 184641) | Marine microbial communities from expanding oxygen minimum zones in the Saanich Inlet - ESP_74LU_5_DNA (SPAdes) (version 2) | ecosystem: Environmental > Aquatic > Marine > Intertidal zone ...
ACTCACTGTTGACCTGTGGGAACACGCTTACTACATTGATTACCGCAATGTACGCCCAGACTACCTAAAGGGATTCTGGACACTGATCAACTGGGAATTTGCAAACGCGAATCTTGCTGCATAAGCAAAGTATATCCAGTCAAAAAAAGGGAAGCTAATGCTTCCCTTTTTTGTACAGGTTTTGTTTTTGTGCAGTCAGCTTGAAGCTGAGGTATCAGTTTATTTAGTCGTTAATTCTGATTCCAGAACCGCCCACACCGTTTCCAATATAATAGGCTGAGCTTTAGCGTTGGGGTGGAGTCCATCTGATTGCATCAGATCCCAATCTGTGGCCACTTTATCCAACAAGAAGGGTACCAAAGCCAATTCGTAGGCTTGAGACACTTTTGAAAAGAGCGAAAAGAACTGCTGCGTGTAACGCGGCCCATAGTTGGGCGGTAGACGATTACCCAACATTATGACCTGTGCATTGCTGGCTTGAGACAACTCGACAAGTTTATTTAAATTCGATTCAACGATCTGAAGCGGTGTCCCCCGAAGACCATCATTTGCACCAAGCTCTAACAACACCTTTGTTGGCTGATGTAATTCAAGCAGGTCCGGTAGGCGCGCAAGCCCTCCTGCTGTTGTTTCACCACTTACGCTGGCATTAATAATCTCTACGCTATGCCCCTTATCATTGAGACGCTGTTGAAGAAGATCCACCCACCCTTCACCGGCCTCTAATCCATAACCAGCCGCGAGACTATCGCCCAAAACTAGAACAACAGCCGCTCTTGCATTAACTGTTGTGACACTTAGGGTTGTTATGAACACAAGCATTAAAATTTTGCGCATTGGTACCTCTAGTTTTGAGCTAAACATCTACATTAGTCGTAGTGTAAGTATACTGACCAATCGATTTTCAGATCACTGTTAATATCTTAATGGAGAACAGATGAGCGCCCAAACAGCCGTAATTGAAACTCAAAACCTAGCCAAGTCATTCCGTTCCGGCGAGCGAGAGTTTGAGCTATTCAAGTCACTTAACCTGCGTGTTGAGGCTGGCGAAACGCTAGCCATAATTGGCAAATCAGGTGCGGGCAAATCAACGCTTCTCAGTCTGCTCGCTGGATTAGACACACCTACATCCGGTTCAATTAGTTTAGATGGTCAGCGCCTTGATACGCTAGACGACGCGACTCGGGCAAAGTTACGTAGCGAACAGATCGCTTTTATTTTCCAATCTTTCCATCTACTTCCTGAACTAGATGCGCAAGCCAACGTCGCTTTACCATTAGAGATTAGAAACGACCCCCAGGCGATGAGTAAAGCAGCGCAGTGGTTAGAAAAAGTAGGGCTCGGACAGCGTTTAGACCATACACCCTCTCAGCTCTCCGGTGGTGAACAACAACGTGTTGCGATTGCTCGAGCCTTTGCCGGTGAACCCAAGGTGCTCTTCGCTGACGAACCAACAGGTAACTTAGACGAAGATACTGGCAACCAAATTATCGACCAGTTGTTCGCGTTTAACCAACAGCAAGGTACGACACTTATTCTGATTACCCACGACCGTGAACTGGCTGCACGCTGTCAGAGAAGAATCTTACTGGCCAACGGAACGCTGGAGGAGATCTAATGAACCCTGTTGTCATTCGTCTCGCTCAGCGTCAACTTTGGGCACAGCTACGAACCGTCGAGTGGCGTGCTTTAGTGCTTGCAACCTGGCTCGCTATCACACTGACTACATTTTTATCCCTACTTAGTGACCGTCTTGAGCAGGGTCTTCTGCGAGAGAGTGCCAATGTATTAGGCGCAGATCTCGTTATTCGCTCAAGCCGTCCTATTGATGAAATTCGAATTCTTGATGCCAAGAGTGCAGATCTTCAAACGGCACAGGTTATTCAATTTCCAACAATGGTTGGCGCAGGTGACAACCTTGTCCTAAGTTCTGCACGCGTTGTTAAAGCACCCTACCCATTACGGGGCGAATTGGTAACAGAGCCGCCACAAGAAATAGCAGTTCCACAGCCAGGCGAGGCTTGGGTAGAACCGCGAATTTTGCAACAACTTGGCATTGAGGTGGGCGATACACTTCAATTTGGCTATGTCGATCTGCGCGTTGGTGCAAAACTTCTGAGTTCACCCGACCGCGGCAGCGGCTTTAGGAGCCTGAGTCCACATGTACTGATAAACGAAGCGGACCTTGAAGCCAGCGGTGTGTTGGCACCGGGAAGTCGAGCCGAATTTCGACTGTTGATATCTGGGGGCGCCGAGCAGGTTAAGGCATATGAAGCTAGCTTAACGCCGAAACTCGAAAGCTATGAACGCGTATTATCGCTTACAAGCGATCAACCCGTTACCGGCAATGCGCTGGGTAATGGAATGTCATACCTGCGCCTAAGTGCATTAACGGCGCTTCTGCTCTCTGCGCTCACCATCATGTTGGCACTTAGACGGTTTAGTAACGGCCAACAGAGTCGCAGCGCGCTGCTTATGTCACTTGGGCTGCAGCCGCGCGAGCTTATACAGCTCTACCTGTGGCAACTACTCATTGCTGCTGGCATCATTAGCCTTATTGGCACGCTTACCGGTGTGTTGTTTGAACGCATCGCAGACTATCTTATAGCCGATCTGTTGCCACAAGCCTTGCCAATGGCAAACTGGTGGACCTACCTTAGCGGTGCAGGGCTTGGTTTTGCCATGTTATTGCTACTCGGCCTGCCTCCCACATTGGAGCAATCTCGAGTACCGGTTGCGCAACTACTGCGCGGCGAGGAGGTTCGCAGTCAAAGCGGATCAAGCCGTTCTCTCTACATCATCAGCTTGACGCTTCTTGGCGGTACTATTCTAGTTTTTCTACAGGCTCCGCTTGCGGCTTTCTTGTTGTTAGTAGTATTGGGTATATCTGGCGTACTTTTTGGCTGGTTAGCACAACAGCTGTTGCATCTGATTGCCGTCCCGCTAGCTAAACGTATGACGCTGGGCCGTTTACTGAAAATCCGTCTCAGTCAGCAGCGTCGCTGGCATCGTCTGCAGTCAGCCGTGGTTGTTTTATTGCTCACACTATTGAGTGTTGTTTGGGTAAGCCGTCAAGACTTGATACAAGAGTGGCAGGCGCAGTTCCCCGAGGATGTACCGAACTACTTTGTAATAAATATCCAAGAGTGGCAGAAACCAGGTCTTGATACCTTTCTTGCGCAGAGGCAGATAGATACAGAACTCTACCCTATGATTCGAGGACGATTGACGGACCTTAATGATGCACCTATTAGGCCCCAATTAAACGAAGAGCAACTCAAGGATAATTCACTGCGACGTGAGCTAAACCTTACGTGGCGCGAGTCGATGCCAGAGCATAACCAGCTTCTACAAGGTGAGTGGTGGGACCCAAATTCGACGGAGGCCGAAATATCCATTGAGCGCGATATGCTGGAAGATCTTGGGCTTGAAATCGGTGACAAGCTAGGTTTTGATGTGGGTGGCCAGCCGGTTAGCGGCACGATCACCAGTGTGCGCGATGTTCAGTGGGAATCATTTAGACCGAACTTCTATGTGATTTTTTCACCCAATGCACTGCAGTCCTACCCGGGCACATGGATAACCAGCTTCAAGCTTGCTGACGATAAGCGTCAGGCCGCGACCGATCTCTTGCGCGAATTTCCCTCGCTTACTTTGATCGATATTGACCAGTTACTTGAGCAACTCGCGGGGTGGCTAGAACGGCTCGCTGACAGCTCAGCGATGGTTTTAGGTCTAACGCTAGCCTGCGGTCTGATACTGATAGCGGTAACTCTTCTCCAGGCGCTCGAGCAACGAAGATTTGAAGCAGCACTGCTTCAAACACTTGGCAGTACGTCTGCTCAAACCCAGCGTTTGGATCTGCTGGAGTTTGCATTATTAGGCGCTGTTTGTGGTGCGCTGGCGGCCGCCAGCGCCGAAGTGATGCTGGCTGCACTGCACTACAACCTATTAAAGGTTGATGTGCGTTTACACCCTGAACTCTGGTTTAGCTTACCGCCCCTGGCCGTCATACTGTTTGTCGGCATTGGGTTCGCTTTGCGCACACCGCTTAAGATTGAGCAGTGTTATCACATATTGCGAAGTAAAACTTAAAAGGTGTTCTTGTACGAACGCTAGATGCGTTTACATCCTTTTGTTTAGGCGATACCAACAAACAGGCACCAAATGGCTCTCTGGCATTAATACTCAGTAGAGCCATTTTTTTGATCGTCTAAAAGGCTAGCTCAACGCGGGGAACGCCATCAGTTGCTCCACTTCTGGCTATGCATGGAAAAATACGCTCTTTATTGATGCCAACGCGTACCAAAGCAGAACTTAGGGCATCGATACGTTGATTGGCTAAGGTTGCGATTCGCTGTTTCAACTCATCGTCTAGCCCTTGAACGGCAGAGGCATTATCAGCAATGCGCCTAGCGTCTGATGATTTATCCGCTTGAGGCTCAGCATTTGGCTCGGTTATCTTGCCCTTAACAGATTGTTCCTGCATCAGCGACTGTTGAAGTAACGGCTCCTCGGATGCAAGCGTGATAGGACAGATCTCTATCGTAAGTCCTGGGCGTTCCTCCATCATGCCGGCAAGTTTAGCGGCATAGTCGCGCCCAACCTGGTTGAGCAGGGCTGAAGCAGGATCGAACTCAAGTGGTTGCAACTGGATGAAACGTCCGCTCTGAGCCTCTTTAATTGCGCCATAAGCCATCAAAATCGCACCATAGGGCTGCAGGCTTCGAGTCAGATAGGTTATTGCACCCTCTTTAACCGCGGTCGTCACGACCAGCTGTATTACATCCTGATAATTAAACTTAGGATCATTTATATCACCAGATACGGGTAGATCAAGTTTAATCATTCGCTCGTCATCCTCAAGTAGAGAGACAACACTGGGTAGCGGCATGGTAAACAGCTGATCTGTTGCGCCTGCCTCAACTGTTTCGCCACGTTGTACCTCTAATCGCTGTACGCTGATCTTGTTACTGCCCTTGATTTGACCTGCGACAAGCGTGCCTTTTGCACTGAGATTTAACATACCGCTGCGTAACTGGTATCCAGCGAAACTCTGTGCCATAGGACTAAGCGAAGGGAGTGGCAAGGCGTTCACACTGATCGTCCAATCGCCATCAGGTTTGGTTTTAAGTGGCGTTATGCGAGCATCAATATCGATGTCTGTCGACTCATTCAAATGACCTTTTAGCTTGATGCTAAGCGGGGATGCGGTACGTGAATCCCAAGCGGCCGCACGTATCTCTGTGGCGACAAAATTGAGATTCAACGGCGCTGCTAAAGATGCATCGCGGTAGTTTAGTTCAGTACGCCCCTGCGCAAGCCAAGAGTCAAAACTAATGTCTATGGGTAAGCGCTTATCCACATTTGAATTAGTGTTTTGAGCCATAGCCTTTGGCTCCTCTGAACTAACGGCTTCAGGTGATGCAGAGCCGGCGGCGCCAGTTGCTGTATTCGTTTTATCTTTAATGTCGGGCGTAGCGTTTAAACGCGTTTGGATATTCGCTTTGAGATTACTCGTTATTAGCTGACCAATCTTCAGATAGTTATCACTGAAGCTCACGCCATCCAGCAAAAGACTATCCAAACTGGCCGTAGGCGTATCAGCCGGACCAACCAGCAGTTTATCAACGGCAAACCCCTTAGCATCATAGGTATCAAAAACGGCGGTACTACCCTGACTCACAGCACTGAGGCGTTCTAAGTTAATACCGGCCACACTGACTGATTCACCCTTTGGCTTAGGTGTGTACTGCAACTGAGTGACGGTCGAATGAGTAAGATCTAATTGAGACGCACGCAATTGTGAATCAAGCTCAGTAACGATGTTCGCACTCAGCATGGACACACCCACTTCCTGTTGTGCGTCACTCAATCCGATGTCGCGCATGATTAATCTAGAGACGAGATTCTGCCCGCTCGCCTTGGGGGTAAGTCGATTATTCAGCTCAAGACCCTGTAGGCTTAGACTCGTCGCTTGTGAATTTAAATTTAGCGTCGATAACTCAAGGTCCACTGACCCGGCTAGTTGGCTGGGATTGAAGGAGCTTAACCCTGCGGGAGTCGTTAAATTTGGTGCCAGATAGAGCTTACCGATGCGTAACTGCTGCCCTGTAATATCGACATCAAGGTCATCGAGGTTCAGATCGCCTGTGATAACGGCGGAATTAAGGTCTTGGGATAGATCAACTGAAGAGGCCAGTGTACGGAACTTCGCCTTAACGTCCGGCGAGTTGAACGCTAAGGTTGAAAGCCTAATATCGCCGATTATTGAAGAGGGCCGCTGTGCACTCTCTGCAGACAAATGTATGAATGAGGATCCGTTAAATGACAACTCATTCAATGCCAGATGGGCCTGCGCTTGGCGTACACTCAGCTGATTCAGGTTAAGTTGAAGGTCTGCATTTAACTCATCAAGCGAAGGGGTAACCAGACCATCAACTGCAACAGCGAACTGCTCCGATTTCACCTGAGTGTGATTCATTGTGACATCAAGCCCCGCGAGATTAAGACCAAGATCCAGCTCACCCTTAGCTTTTGTATAACCACTGGTCAATGACAAACGGTCAAAACCGCCTGCAAGGTCTTTACCGTCCATCGCTAAGGACTCAAGTAAGGTATCAAACTCGAGCGTTTCGACTAGCTGATAATCATAAACACCATTCGCCGGAAGCTTCGCTCTAAATGGCCCGGTTAGAGTCAGTTGCTCAAGAGCGACATTATTATCACCCTGTTTAACCCCAAGGCCAGTCCCCTGAATATCGAGTTCCCCCCCGATAGAGTCTATGCTCTGCTGCGCTGTAAAAATCAATTGGCCATCAAAACCAAGATTTAATTGAGACGACCTTACCTGAGCGTGACTCGCTGCCATATCAAGCCCGGCAAGATCTAATCCAAGATCAAGTTCGCCTTTAGCTTTTGTGTAGCTGCTTGTTAGCAATAATCGATCAAATCCACCTGCAAGATTGCTACCCTCTAGCGTTAATGATTCAACTAGTGAGTCCAACGCAAGTGATTCGACGAGTTGCAGACCATAGGGGCCGTCAGTGGGGCGCTTCACTCTTAAAGGCCCAGTCAACTGCAATAGCTCAAGACCAAGCCTGCTCTCATCCTGTGTAACCGCTAAGCGGCCTAGCCGAACATCAACCTCACCGCTAACGAACTCTACACGCTGTTGTGCGCTAAAACCCAATTGGCCATCGAAACCGAAATCAAAGTCAGATGAGTCGAGGACAAATTGTCCATCAGTAAGATTAATCTTTGAAAGCCCCAGGTTGACGCTCAATCCACCCTCTGGGTGTTGTAGACGCGTCGATAGACTCATGCGCTCGGCATTGGATTTAAAGGCTGAGGTATCAGCGGACATGCCATACAACACCCCATCAACCTCAATACCGTCCAGCTCGGAAAGACGCGTGGATGAGAAATCTATTTTAACGGCGTCAAGGCCAAGCTGGTTACTCGTTTGGCGGGCGTGAACATCGACAAGACGAAGCTCACCAGAGATATCAGTGGGTTGCCATTGGGGACGTCCCTGTTCGATACCCAGATTGGATTTAACATCCACGCGCGCAATACCAAGATCAACGGTTTGACCTTCTGATAGTTGAACACCTGTGCTGCTGAACTCAAGGTTAAGCCCTAAGGGCTGTTCAGTGAGTGATGCACTTAATTGAGCCACAGAGAGCAACTGATTGTTGTTCACCAACGCCAGTTGTTCAGTTCCTAAGGCTAATGAGCCTTGTACCTGTTGAAGATCGGCAAGGTAAGTGAGAGAGGGCGAGAGTTTCAATGCTTTTACGACCAAAGAGCTGGCCTGCTGCCTAACATCTAAATCCATCAGATCAAGTGTCCCGTTGAGCCTGATATTTTTAAACAGCTCAGCGCCTTTGCTAAGGTCAACTTCTTGCTCAGTTTCGCCCTGCCAACTGACACCCCCTAAACCGAGTTCCAGGTCGTTTATAGGAAGATTTAATCCACTGATACCGATTGAACCTGTCTGAGATAACCGAGCTTGATACCCCTCAATCTCAATATCGATCTCAAGATTCATCGCAAGACTTGCCTCTAAACCAGGCACGAGGTGCCCCACTAACGGTGACATATTTAAGTCACGTAATGCCAACTGTATAGATAGCGTTTTACGTTCTGGAAGGGGTAATGCAGACGAATCGATCACGACAGGAGCATCATTTAAGCGCCCAACAAACCGGACATTAGTCGCTTCAAAAGGGGCCCACTGATATAGACCACCTACCGTTAACCTCTCTATATTCAGCCGTTGTGCCGACTCTTCTTGTGCTAGCTGCAGGTTTATATCGACAAGTTCGATCAAATCAGAACCAAACTCAAATGAACTTTCATCACCCTGCGGGTTATCTTGCGCAGCCCCACCAAAGAGCACAATTGGCCCCAATAAGAGGCGTTGTTGTTCTTGATGCAGTTTCGCATCCACCCCTTCAAGCCTCAAGCCGGAAAGGCGTATGCGCTTATCTAGAATCTCTTGCAGATAAATATCAAGCTTCAACTGCCTGACATTTAAAACAGATGCATCTGCATGACGAATATCTAAACGGTTAAGCTCAATGCTTGTGTTGAGCCAATTGATTTTGACAGACGCGAGTTTCACCGTCTCAGCACCCTGCTCAAGCAGGCTATAAACGATTAAATCGCGCACAACGAAGGGAACAGTCTGTGCCGTCACTACCACTAATATAATGACGGCTAAAAGCCAACGCACAATCTTCATACGATTTTACTCACAAATCAAATGCGCGCGGTATCAACAGATTCTAGCCTTATGAATGCATTAACTCAGAGATCAAAACAGTCGACTCACGCAGCAAACGACGATCATTAATGCTGCGCGATACCATGTTAGCCAGGGATAATAAGACTTTCCTGTGATCCGCGCTAAGTGGGGTCCTTTCATTATAGTCGAGCATACATAGAGCGCCGATGGTAAATCCGCGAACGACAATTGGAGCACCACAGTAGTATCGTAATCCCAAGTCGCCGGTGACTAAGGGGTTATTCTTAAAGCGCTCATCATTTTGCGGATCTGTCACTTCAAAAATCTGATCTGACATAATTGTATAGTTACAAAATGCAACGTCTCTACCTGTCTCACTCACATCCAAGCACCGCTTACTTTTGAACCACTGCCGTTCACCATCAACAAGGGAGACGATAGTTGTCGGTATATTGAAGATGATCGTCATCATCTCGGTTACACGGTCGAAAGTCTCCTCGCTGGCTGTATCTAGGATTTTCAGATCATGAAGCATTTTAACGCGCGCCTCGTCGTTTGGCGCAACTGGATAGGTTTGATCAGTCATGTGATCTCCTCCAAGCGAGCGGGCTTATGGAACAGATACCCTTGAAAGGTGTCAAAACCGAGTTCCCTTAAAGTGTCAAAGCGTTCTTGAGTTTCAACGCCTTCAACAACATGCGTTTTATCTAATGCCGATAACATCTCACGAATGTGACCAAGTATCCGTTTTTTCTGAGGACGCGACTCGAGACCGATAATCATCGACTGGTCAATTTTAATAATATCGAAATCATAATCAGCAAAGATAGACATCCCATTGAAACCGGTTCCAAAGTCATCCAGTGCGATAGTTATATCGTGCTGTTTTAACTCGAAAAAAATCGCATTAATTTCATCAGCCGGCGGCATAGGCCTAATTTCCGTGAACTCTAAAACACGCGGGTATCGATAGTGGCTGCAAAGCTGCATTAATCGATCCTTGAGGCGATCCTCAACAAATACCGAGTTATCAACATTAATAGATGAAGAGATACCCTTTTGGGAATACAAAACATCACCGAGTCGCATCTGATTCTCGGTTACATCTAACGTCTGTTCTGGAGTCATTTCGCCAAAAAACTTCTCTAGCGCAACCGCACCAAATGATTTCGGCAGACGAGATAAGAGCTCAACCTTCTTGGTTTTACCCTCTCCATCGACTATGCGTTGTGCGAAAGTCTCTAGCTGCCCAATGGCATCCATCATAGATTTCGGATTCTCAAACACCTACGCACTCCAAAGCGTTGCAAACGCCATAACTTTCATAAAAGTATAGCCAAAAACAACTAATATGCTCGATAAAGCTGCAGCTTGAAACTCATTCTGATGCATAGTCTCAAATCTACTGGTAAAATCCTGGAAAATTGACAGGCATTAACACACGTGGAGCAAACTTATGGCACATCATGACGACAATCATCGTGACGATAGCGGTTGGGGCTGGGTGCTTATTAACCTAGTCGCGCTTGCATGGATAACACTGCCGGTCAGCATAGCACTGACGCAAGTGGTGCAGTGGTAAGGTAGTAGAAGCGTGCAAAAAAGGGAGCTAGTCAGCTCCCTTTTTTGTTTCATAATTTTTAGGTTAATCAGCTAAGCGCTCTACAACACCCTGTGCCGTAGCCATCAATACGCGGTCAGCCGGACGCAAAGCAAACAACCCATTCGTAACAACACCCACGATATTGTTCAGATGGGCCTCAAGCGCTTTGGGATCAAGCACCTCCATACCGAAGAGGTCTAGGATAATATTTCCGTTGTCCGTCACAAATCCCTGACGGTACTCGGGTTGCGCACCCATCTTGGCTACTTCACGAGCAACGTAGGAACGCGCCATTGGAATCACCTCAATTGGAAGCGGGAAAGCGCCTAAAAGTGAGACCTCCTTACTCGCATCAACAATACAAACGAACTCTTTTGACGCTGCGGCAACAATTTTTTCACGCGTTAATGCACCGCCTCCTCCCTTGACTAGGTTAAGATGAGCATCAAACTCATCAGCTCCATCAACGTATATCTCTATGCCCCCAACAGAGTTTAAATCGACAACTTCGATGCCATGTTTGCGCAGCCTATCGGCCGATACCTCAGAGCTAGCAACAGCTGCCTCAAACGATCCTCGATGTTGCGCTAAGGCGTCAATAAAATAGTTTGCTGTTGAACCGGTCCCAATTCCAAGTATTGAATCGGGATTAAGCTTTGGCAGAATATAGTCAATTGCAGCCGCCGCTACGGCTTGTTTCATCTCATCTTGGGTCATTGGTCTGGTCTCGTGAATAGCAATATGAATTATAGGTGAAAAGGTCAGTTTTGTAGACGAAATTAGCCCAAATCTATACCATTTAGGCAGTTTTCCTTTTCTTAGCCAAATGGCGACCCGAGTACCCCTAACTATGCAAGGCTACATCCGAAAAATTCTTGAAGCACGCGTCTATGATGTCGCGGAACAAACATCTTTAGACGAGGCCCGCGGACTGTCAGAGCGTTTAAGCAATCATGTGTTGCTAAAACGTGAAGATCAACAGCCAGTTTACTCCTTCAAGATTCGCGGTGCCTACAACCGTATGGTCCAACTCTCTGAGGAAGAGAAAGCGCGTGGCGTTATAACGGCTTCTGCTGGAAACCATGCACAGGGGGTTGCATTTTCAGCACGTCACCTCGGTATAAAAGCAACTATCGTAATGCCTAAGACCACCCCCTCCGTAAAGGTCGACAATGTCAGACGTATGGGTGGAAAAGCGGTGTTACACGGTGATGCCTTTGACGATGCCCGAAAACACGCACAAAAGCTAATGGAAGAGAAAGGCCTCACGTATATACCGCCCTACGATGACCCCGAGGTTATCGCCGGTCAAGGCACGATCGGCATGGAGATTCTGCGCCAGCATACGGGTCATATAGATGCGATATTTGTTCCTGTGGGGGGGGGCGGGATTATTGCTGGGATTGCAGCATACGTTAAATACCTTCGCCCAGAGATAAAAGTAATTGGCGTAGAGTCGGACGATTCAGCCTGTTTAGCTCTAGCCATGAAAGAGGGCTATCGCGCTGTTCTAGATCAGGTCGGCCTGTTTGCAGACGGTGTCGCCGTTGCTCAAATTGGCGAATACACCTGGGATATATGCAAAGATCATGTCGATGAAGTGATCACGGTCAGCGTGGATGAGATGTGTGCCGCCATAAAAGATATCTATGACGACACCCGCTCAATCTCAGAACCAGCGGGCGCATTGGGTGTTGCAGGCCTAAAAGCCTATGTTGAGCGGGAAAAATGCACCGGCAAAACACTCGTGGCTATTAACTCAGGGGCTAATGTTAACTTTGATAGACTTCGTCACATCGCAGAGCGTTCGGAGCTTGGTGAAAAACGCGAAATGCTGGTTGCCGCCGAAATCCCAGAGAGTCCAGGTAGCTTCAAGAACTTCTGTAAAGCACTTGGCAATCGCAACATCACTGAATTCAACTACCGCTATGCTGACAGCAGTAAGGCGATCGTTTTCGCGGGTGTTCAGGTAAACCCAAACAACGGTGGCCGCGCTGAACTAATGACCGAGCTTAATAAAGAGCTCAGTAAAGTTGTTGACCTTACCGACAACGAAATGGCTAAAATTCATATTCGCTACATGGTTGGTGGCCACAAACCGACCAACGTAAATCATGAGCTTATCTACCGTTTCGAATTCCCTGAGCGCCCGGGTGCTTTAATGAAATTCCTCAACAAGCTAGGCGGACGTTGGAATATCTCAATGTTCCATTACCGCAACCATGGCGCAGCCTATGGGCGTGTGCTTGTCGGCATGGAAGTACCACCGCAAGATCGCGAGAAGGTAAATCACTACCTAAACGAACTGGGCTACACCTGGTTTGATGAGACGAACAATCCGGCGTACACGCTGTTTTTGGGGTAGTTCAGACCTTCGGCGAGCAAGGTTTCCAATACTAGAGGCCAACAAAACCCGGATGCTATGGCTCACCGTGC
>Ga0209652_1002958_pt1 | contig 12791 bp, 9 predicted proteins | sample SaaInl74LU_5_DNA_FD_184641 | JGI IMG/M metagenome (GOLD analysis project Ga0209652, IMG submission 184641) | Marine microbial communities from expanding oxygen minimum zones in the Saanich Inlet - ESP_74LU_5_DNA (SPAdes) (version 2) | ecosystem: Environmental > Aquatic > Marine > Intertidal zone ...
TCGACAAAAAAGTCCAGTGTAGATGCCAAACTGAAGACTATCAAAACCTAATTACGCTTTGGTTTAACTATTTATAGATATTCATTATGGAGATATCATTAATTGTTTGTAGGTACTTTGTGGTCATTTCTGCTAGTAAAAAACACTAACAAAAACCGCTTGCAGACCCCACATGGTCTATGCTACTCCACAACTGTGGGGCGAATATAGCAGACACGGTGTCGACCAGTGGCTCTATCGAAAGCTAATAACATGGGCTATCAGATAATATCCGGTTATATTGGTAGATATGTCTACTGGACGCAGTATCAGGCTTTGGAGTGTGTCGACATGGTTTTTGTGCGTGTTTGTGTGTGTTTTGTGTTAATTGTTCGTTCACAATTATTTTGCGCGGTAGCTTGGGTTTGCATAGATACCTTCTTAGGGTTTGAACTCTGTGTTGAACGCTAAGCAAAGCTAGGATTATTATTAGAGCTCAGGATCTATTGATGATGTTTAAAAGGCGTCTTGAATCCTAATGATTTGACACCTCTACGGCTCCTTCCCACCCGGTCGTCCTTCTGAGCTTCTTGCTTGGCTTTTTCTTGTGCCTCAAGCTTCTTTCTTGTTGCTTTAGGAATAAACGTAACCTCCTTTACAGAGCCTTGCCCTGTAACCTTGAGACGCTTGGTATCACCGACAAACTTGGACTCTTCGGATTGAAGTTGCAAACGCTCAGCCATTGATAGTGACATTTCCTTCTTTCTTTTACTGGCATCTGCAGACACATTTCCAATGCCGATATCGATGGCATTTGCACCGCCACCAACGTAGTCATCTGCCTCGTACATGACATTCTTTTTCTTCTTCTTTGCTTTCTTCTTTTTGGCATCCTTCTTCTTCTTATCCTTTGACGACTTGCGCTTGTGTTCATACAGCTCGCCACGAATTTTACCACCTTGGAATCCATCTTCATCACTATCACTATCGTGGAAGTCGTTCTGCCCATCGTCGTCATCGCTTTCACTTCCCCATTTTTCATTTTCATTGCTTATCTTTGTAAAGCCGCTAGCATCAAAATCTCCTTCGTCGTCATTATCATCATCTTCTTGATCACTGTCCATATCTCTGTCATTCCGAACCTTTGACGAAGCAACTCCGCTTGGGTTTCGCAGCTTGAAATCTTCTGCTTCTTGATCAATCTCAAAGTCGGGGTTACTGAAAAGCCCACCGAAACGATCGTCTTCGACCAATGACTTTGCGGCCTTCCCAGCTTTTGTCTTGGCTCCAGATTTAGCTTGAAGACGGTCAGCAAGATCTGGGTTGACTTTAGCGTTGATCTTCTGGGGGTTCGTTTTAGGTGCGATACGCGAGGCACGTTTCTCCTCCATTCTCTCCTTAATTTTCTGTGAGCGATACTCTTTATATTCGAATGGCTTGGCAACTGCTCGGATGCGATTGTATAGACCCACATGAATGAAGAATCCATGCATGTATCCACGTAGTAGTGGGGTGCCAACCAAGTTTTGGATACCCAGCGTATCGATCTCAGCCCTAGTGAGGAATTTGTAATCCTCATACACTGTTTCAGTTTGCACAGCACCCGTATCATCACCGGCTGCAGATTGCTCCAACGCACCATCCTTTTCTTCAAGCTCTTCAGTAATATTGTCGAGGAAAGAGCACCATTGTGGAGCAGCACCAAGAACAGGGCAGTAGAACGACTGCAATTTTTCTTGCTCTCCGGTACAGACTAGAAGACCACTGTTGTGTCCTTCTGGATCGTTAGAGTCTCCAGATATCATGAAATGATTGAAATCTGCGGTGCCTTCGACATTGGCAACAATGGAACCAAGCGCACCTCCAACTCCCTCATCATCGCGACTGTCACTAAATCCACCATCATTATCATTCCATTCACCCCTTGACGATGATGCTGAACCTTTTGCGTTCCAAATCTTGACCAACTTCGGGTCACTGCTCAACACAGTGCCTGAACCTGAGTGGAACTGCACTGTGTGTATCGGAAGTCCATACTGATGCTCCTTAATGAAAAGAGGCTTCGAAGAGCGCATATCATAAAGTGCCACGTTGCCTCCCTTTGTTCCTGCACACATGTTTATCCCGGATGCATCAAAGCAGATAGATGTCACTTCACCTGGGAATCCACTATTACTGTTTTCGTCAAAGAAGCCATGACCAGCTGTTGCAGAAGCGACATCTAGATTGAGGAAAGGTGTGAGGTCAACATCACTCTGGCTCGAATTTACTGGTGCTCGATTATCCCAGAAACGTACAGTACCATCTTCTGCCCCAATAGCTGAAAGAGAATGAGTAGGTGACACTGCTATGCAACTTCCACCCAATTGCAACACTCTTGTATCATCAGCATCTACACCTTTCTTCTGTCTAAGAGCTGATGTAAAGTTGTAGGGTTGAGAGAATCTTCCTTCGTCCAAATTGAATCTATAAATTTCACCCATTGCTTGACCACCAGCAGCTGCAGCTCCGGGAGAAACTCGTTTACCAGAACTAACAACCAATAAATCACAAGTTGTTTTTTCATACGCCATTGCTCTACCAAAGGTAGGCAAACGAATTACGGAATGGTTCCCATACGGAGCGTGAAACGACACAGACCTATCTGCACCCAAGATTGCAAGTTTACCGTAATCTTCACTCAGTATCTGAATATCTACTACCTCGCTATCTAAATATCGTTCAAACTTCATACTCATCTCTGACAACTCATAGCATCTAATTCTTGGACTATACGTGCCGCCCACTATCAAGAACCTTCCATCAGGAGATTGTCGTACTTTATTCGAGGAAATAGGCATTTCTAAATCTTGCAACAGAGTTATCCTATGTCTGAATGCAGAATCACTCTTGGCAAGATTACGTCGGGCACGTTCACCGAGCCATTCTGGCACCGAGGTGGTGGAAGACAGTGCATATATCTTGCCTGATTTTCGCTCTTGGATTTCCATCTTGACAACGAGTCGTCTGTATTATTCGCAACGAGAGTTGTCTGTGGTTGTTGACGTGTATAGTTATTGACTATTCCTGCCGCTTCGTCGTTCGTTCTATCTATGACATCAAAAGATGCATTGCAAGAGTTGCAAGTGATGCTTTTTTGCGCTTTTGCTTTGTTCTATTTTTTGGCAGATGAGTGGCGTTGGTCTGACCGTCGTTCTTTTTTCTTTTTGCCAAGCCAAGCCAGCTCGAGCAAGACGACCCTTGTCTCTTGTTCTTCTTCATACTGAGTGGTAAAGAGACGGGCGTGTCCTAAGTTATAGAGGTAAGATAAGTTTAAATGCTACTACCAATGATTCTTCCAATCATTCTACTCTAAAGCTCCCTCACTCAAGACATCAATCATAGAAAATACTTTGCCCTCCATACCAGACTTGACTTTGGATGCTAAAAACTTGACAGCATCAGCAGTTCCCTCGGCATATACTGTTCTTCCAGACACGTTGTGCTGAAGTTGAAACTGCACGCTCCCATCTGAACTTGTTAAGGTGTATGTATGAAAGGCATGTCCATTCATCGCATCTTCAGGTACACCAAATGCAAGGGATGACTCATCATCTCTAAGCATTTTAATGTCCTCCTCCAAATCAAAATCATCATCACTCAACGTTTTCAATGAGCCAATAACTGCCTTGGCAGTACCAGATGTATCCGCCTTGGTCTTTTGATGACTCTCGGTAACTTCCAACTTGTATCCAGCAAACGCCGATGGAAACTTTTCAGCCAAATCTTCCAATCCAGCTTGCATTGCCACAATTTGTTTTCCCATATTGGGTGCAATCACTGCAAATGCATCACGTGATTCCATATCCGACATCAATTGCTCACGATCTCCACCAGTCGTTCCCATGACGAATGGCAATTTGTTCTCTGCGTAGAATACACCGTTCGCATTGACAGCTGATGGATGCGTGTAGTCAATGGCAAGCACATTTTCAGCTCCAACACTCTCTCTTAATCCAGCTAGTGATGATACAATGTCCTCGCGGCCTTCGTCGGAGGCAGGGATCAAACGTACTTCGGCTGAATTGCCTGTAACATCATCGGATACAGTGATTGTGCTAGATTCGATATCAGGACCTGTCATGGCAATGGGAGAGAGCGACAAACCCTTGCGGAGACAAGCTTCGGCGGCAGCTGTGGCCATTGGTCCGGGCATTCCATTGACCATGATGCGAAGAGAAGATGAATCGCCATCTCCACTACTCATTAGGATAGATGTTCCTTTTGCCCTGTTGAGAGTTTGTTGCGTGGATTGAAATGCAAATGCATTTGTTTCAGTGAGACTGGCCGCCATAGCTCCAGCTACGAGTACACCAATAGCAGATTTCATGATTATTTGATGTGGTTGATGAATGGTAGATGACGATTATGGGTTGCAGGGTGACAAAATAATGCTTCATTGATGTGCGGTGCTGCTTGCTGCCGGAAAAAAGATACGCCATCAGCGTAAAATCAATTCCTACGTAGGGGGTAACGTAGGAATAGTACTGCATTTTTGTGACGCGGCTGACTATTTTTGATGACTCTACGTTTCCTTGTGAAGTTGCGTCGTCGCCGTGCTCGCTGGTTTGTTGTGCACATAATAACAGTACTATTATCACTCCCTAACGACAACATACATCACATACACCATGAAGCTCGCTATTGCATCACTTCTCTTCGGCTCCTCCGCTGCCTTCTCTCCAGCCCTTTCTGGCAATAAATTCACATCATCCACTCAACTATCTGCCCGTAAGCCATTCATCACTGGTAACTGGAAGTTGAATCCGCAGACCAAGGATGAGGCACTAGAACTTGCCGGTGCAATTGCTGCGTCTGTTAATGAGGAAAGTCCTGAAGCGGATGTTGCCCTCTTCGTGCCGTATGTCTTTATTGAGTCAGTAATGGACAAGGTTGGTGATTGGATCAATATTGGCGCTGAAGTAAGTTTCAAAGATCTTTTCCTTGTAAATGAAAGTTTTCTCATGTGTCTCTACACAACAACAACGTGCAATCTTATGCAATACTAAACCAATATTCATAAATCGTGGTTGTATTTTAGGGTGTATGTCCAGAGGGTGGTGGAGCCTACACTGGTGCCATTTCCGCACCTATGCTCAAATCCGTAGGTGTTCAATGGGCTCTTGCCGGACACTCTGAACGTCGTGTTATCTACGGCGAAACCGATGATTACATCAACTCTCAATGTCTCAAACTTATCGACCAGGGCATGTCTGTTATGCTTTGCATCGGTGAATCTCTTGCGGAATTCGAACAAGATCTTGCTGGTAGTGTGTGCGCGGTACAATTGAAAAAGGGGCTCAAGGGAATTGCAAAGGAAGATTTGGATAAGGTTGCCATTGCGTATGAGCCAGTTTGGGCTATTGGAACAGGAAAGGTTGCCACTCCTGAGATTGCCCAGAATGTTCATGCCACTTGCCGTGCCATCATTGCCGATATGTATGACGAAGAGGCTGCTGATGGTATGAGAATTTTGTATGGAGGAAGTGTGACACCTGAGTCTGTGGATGATCTTATGAGCCAGCCAGATATTGATGGTGCCCTTGTTGGAGGTGCTTCATTGGATGCGGAGAAATTTGGACGCATTATCAACTTCAAGACACTGTAAATTAGTTTGATGGAGCTAGCTAAGATCAGACTGAGAGCGATGGTAAATGTTTTTTAGGGAAAGTCTTTGCTTTGGTTAAACTATAACTTATATATTATCAAGCAGTGAAAACATTCTAATTTGTTCAATGTACATCCGTGAGGCTGCAAAGTGAAGCGGTATGTTTCTTTTCTACCGATATTCGTCGGGTGCAGATGGCCTTCATATCTCCATCTTGCAAAAACTTCATCTGAAATCTGAATCTGAAGCCGCGCCGCCGCTTACGTACTCATACGTCACTATGACGATACGTGTATGCAACAAACTAGTTCGTTCGCATCTCGATTGTACTTGTTCTCCCCATCACAAGCGCAAAGCCATCAATTTTGTGCTCGGCATGAAAAATGAAAATGAAGCAAAGTGTGCTATTGCTGTCATCTACAATTCCTATCTCGTGTATCCATAGCTTCACCAGCGCAAAGACCGCCCTGCTCTTCTTTGTGTGTAGGACAGCCTTTTGAAAGTTTGCGCTACTGCTGTCACCATCATTAACTCAATTGGGCGGTAGTGTATTCTCCGTCTGAAAGTCTGAACAACACGATTTATATTACACAACTTAAACATCAAAATGTCATCCTTCAAATCTTCTTTAACGCTCCAAACACAAAAGCCAACAACCAAATCAACTGTTCAATCTACAACTTCGGCCCTCTCCACCTCAATCGAATCTCATCCACAGCTAGGAAATTGGTATCTACGCAACTATGGTCTCGGTCCACGAAGACTTGTCCGACTATACACTCGAAAGACTTCTCCAACCAACAGATATACAAAAGTATCATTCTTGACACAGTCTTTGAAGAATCCCATTGCCAACTTGAGCTTTAGTCGGGGTAGTGGGGGCGGATCTCTGGCAGTTGCATCTGGCCCACGCGTCAGTTTGTATGGTGGCAATAGAACTGCTGGTACAAGTGACTTCCTTCGTGCATTGAAAGCGGGTAGCGCGGCTCAATCTCGTCGGGACGGTTTTGAAGATGACGATGAGGACAGTGTCGACTTGTTTGGAGGAAAGAAGAAGGCCGAAGACGACGATGAAAACAATGCAAACAAAAGCGCAAATCTTGATAACATTGACTCTGATCGAAACATTTCCACAGGTGGACTCTTGGCTGAATGTGCAGTTCATAGGAGTGATGGGCGTCTAATTGCAGTTGGTACGGAGGGAGGCCAAGTAAAAATATGCGATGCAAACAGTCGCATGACATTGCGCACGTTCAATTCATCCAAGACAGTGGGAGGTGGAGATCGCAAGACTATTAGAGATGTGGCGTGGATGAGAGATGGGAAACACGTAGTTGCCGGTGGAGACGATGGTGTTGTTCGAGTATGGAATGTGAGCGGTGGAATGAAGGATGGTGGAGTTGGGGATAACAGTGGTGCGGATTTTCATCTGAGAGGACATGGAGATAAGGTCACTGCGGTAAAAATTGTGTCCTTCAAGAAGGATGATCATAATATCAAGTCAAAGAAGAGGTCTCGTGAAGCAATCGAGCAAGATACATTGTCAAGCTGGAGCCAGTTGGTAGTCAGTGGATCCTATGACCACACTATCCGAGTCTGGGATGTAGAATCTGCTGATCAAGGTGGACAATGTCTTTCTGTGATGAATCACGGTGATCCAGTCCAAGCCCTTGTAGTTCTCCCACCTACTGCAAGCTACGGACGCGGCAAGGCTTCCAAGTTTGATAATCTGCCTCTTCTGGTTTCGGCCGGTGGGACAACTCTCAAGATTTGGAACCCTCTCAATGGATCGTGTTTGCTTACGTTTCGGACCATGCACGCGAAAACTATCACCTCAATTTGCTTGCTTGATATTCCATATGACGAAGCAGAAGACGACGACAACGAGGCTAACCGAAAGAAACGTCACATCATGACTGCTAGTCTAGATGGTCTATTGCGTATCCATTCCATCAGCAATGAAGATATTGCAGCTGGATCTCTCCCCTTCCTTCACGGGATGCAGTTTTCGGATCCACTTTCGGCATTGGCAATATCTCAAGACATGTCACGTGTGGCCATCGGTACTACCACAGGAATCGTCACGGTGCATCAGCGACGTGCTCTTTTATCGAAGCAACAAGAGGTCAAAGAGAGGAAGGAGCCAAGACATGGCACCTACTCATACTTTATGAGAGGAGCTCATGAAAAAGCACATGACCCTGATGATTATTTGCTATTGCATCAGAAAAAACAAAAGTTGTCCGAGTACGACTCACTACTAAGGAAGTTTCGGTACGGAGATGCGCTAGATAAAGTGCTTCAACAACGGCAGCCTCAAGTGGTCATTGCAGTTATTGAGGAGCTGGGAAAGCGTCGTGGCCTAACTATCGCTCTCAGTAACCGCGATGAAGAATCGTTGGAAGCGATTTTGTCTTTCACAATCCGATTCATTGATGACCCTAAGTACAGCACGTATCTTATTGGAGTGGCACACATTCTTTGTGATATTTACGGATCATTGATTGGCCAGTCGTCTGTGGTTGATGAATTATTTTCCAAGTTGCGAAATAAGGTGACAAATGAGTGCAGTGCTCAAAGGATGTTGCTTCGTATGCTAGGTCAGATTGACTTTTGCATGACAACTGCGGAGATAGAGAGTGCAGAAGAGAAGACAAGTCGGTCTGTGTAGGCGAATAAAGCATAATATTAAAAGTCTTGTGGCTATTAATATAGTTCTAATAAATTATGCACTGTGCATGGTCTGTTTTTCAGCCGTTGTGAAAAATCTATAAACATGATTGGGATGTGGTGTGTAGGACTCATCATCAAATGCTCTAACTCAAATTATTCACCGTCTCAATTTCTCGACGGGATAGCTTGACCAGCTCAGATGGTTCCTGATAATTTCCACTTTTGATTCCCTGTAAAATTGCATTGGGCTTGTTCTTCCCGGGCGACAGCATGGCGACAATATCATGGACTTTCTCCCAATATTGTTTCCAATTTCTCCCTCGTAGCTTTGTCTCTGCAAAAATTGCTAACTCAAATGATTGCGAGACACTGACCGGATCAAATTTCTCTGACGACACCTTCGAGGCAGCATCGATCAAAAACTCTAGACCAAAGGAACGCTCCTTGACGTGCTGTTCATGGAAATCATTCTTAACTGCGGGGCCGGTTACCCACGATGGTAACGACCTTGTTGGAGCTCTTGGAGACATTTGAGGATCAGATACTACAACATTTGGTGCTGCAATATTCTTCGGTCTTGGGACGGGCTTCGGCTTTGGTCTCTCGAACATGCCCTTGATGGAGAATAGTTGTTTCTTCTGCGGTTCTGTTTTGACTACATCTGGGATGCTTCCTGTTGAGCTCAGTGACGTGAGCTTGGCTGCTAGAGCTTTCTCGGGTTGTTTTTGTGGCGGCTCGGGCTTGACCTTCGGAGGGGCCTCGACAACTGACTTTTCGGCCTGAGGCTGCTCAGGCTTCTGCTCAGACTTGATAACAGAGGGTACCTTGTCCTTTTCCTTCCGTTTCTTCTTCTTCTCTTCCTCCTTCTTTGCCAGCTTCGGTTTGTCCTTCATGTTTTTGACGGGCTCGAATTCATCAGGAATATTTTTGTCCCTTTCAGTATACAACCGCTTCATTTCGTTCGTCAGTTTTTTGCACTGGTCTTTCACCGCAGGGTGGGTACTCTCGAAAGCCTTCCTAGTTTGTTTGACGACCATCCCAAGCCCATATGTCCTAAGAAACGGTGGAGTTACCAACTCTACTCTTTTCATAAGCAAATTGAGGCATTCCGTGGCTGCTTCAGCGTCAGATTCAGAACGTGCTTTCTCAAGCCGTTCCATCAAAGGACAAAATACTTCCTCACACTTGGTAAACTTCATTTGCTCCTCATCCATGATGGTTGCTTTTGACTTCCTCCCCTTGCGGCCGGGGACATACTCAAGTCCCAATGCCTCAGCCTTCTCGCGGGCTTTCTTCTCTCTGTACGCTGCGGCCTTCTCGCGTCGTTCTTGGGCCTTTTCCTCTTCGGTCATATTTGGTTTTGCTGGTTTCCTCCCTGGCTTCTTTGGCGCTGTTGCAACAGATTTCCGGCTCTTCTTGTCGCCCGTGTCGGAGTCCGTATCAGCTTTCAAGTCGTCATCTGAATCACTGTCATCGTCACCGTAGTTTTCATCTTCCTCGTCGTCGTCAGTATCAATGTTGGACTCGGGATGATCCTCATCAACAACGAGAAATTTCTTTGCTTTGGAAGCTGCTTTTTCTTGCTCCGATTTCTTTGGCCGCCCTGGTTTTCGTTTGGGCTGTTCTTCGCCATCCACTACTTTCTTTGGTCGCCCGGGCCCTCTTTTTGGTTTGTCAACGCTTTCTTCCTTTTTCGGTCTACCGGGCTTTCGCTTTGGCTTCGCTGCCTTTTCCAGTGCTGCTTTTGCGGCCTGATCCGCTGCCTCGGCTGCAAGTTCATAGTCCTCTTTGAAGTTCATCATCCATTTAATTCGATCAACTTTTTCGAGCGCCATGTCTGATACTATTTGTCTGAGCCCATTTTTGATCTGCTCTTCTGTTTTCGTTAGCTTTTGGTTCTTGTCAATTTTTGTTTGTATTTTCTTGGGAATTTTGTTGAAACCCTTGCGTTCCCCCTCATCGTATGGCAAGATTTTACCATCGGGCACAAAACTGAAGCCCTGGCCTCTGTCCTCGAACTTCACACCATACCAAAAAACAAGGTGGGTCATGTCACGTCCACTCTTTTGGGTCTAAAGATGAGAGTAAGAACACATATTATTGTCAGATGACTGATTGGGTGATACAGGCACATGAAAAATGGAGAACAGCGTAAGCAACACTCACATTATGAAACATATCCATCCACATATCCCTCACTGGACCGGGTTCGACATCAAACGGTCCCAACTCAATTACTGGAAGCCAATCCTTACCCCACTTTGAAAATCCACCGTGACGGAATCTCTTGCGAACGCTCTTGGGTATCTGACTAATTATATCATCACGGTAAGCCTCAAACTCTTCCTTTGTTTTGAATTCAAATGACGTTACTTCTTCCAACATTGTATCATCTTCCTGACCATCCATTTGAGTAGAGTCAAGTTCTACCTCATCTGCGTCATCCATATCATTATCAAACTCCTCATCCATGAAATCCGCATTGTCACGATGTTTCTCATGGCCATGATGGTGATGATGCTTCATCTTCTTCCGCTTCTTTAATTCCTTTTCCAATTTTCGTTTCCGTTTTTTCTCCTCCTTCTCCTTCCGTTTCTTTTCCTTCTTGATACGCTTCCGCTCCTTCTTTAGTCGTCGTTTCTCTTCTTTGCGTGCTTTCTTCTTGGCCTTTTTCATCTTTTTTGATGATGTGGCGGAAGTGCTGAATCCATCCTCGGCACCTGATTTGGAAAGGGAGGTAGAGGTGGCAGTGTCACTAAGGCTGTCATCATCGTCATCATCATCTTCTTCATCAGAAGAGTCTTCATCCATGGTACCCACACTTTTCACATCATCATGATCAACCTTGCTGCTGCTACTCCCAAAATTATATTTCCTCTTCTTGGGCCTCTCCTCCACTTCACTTTCACTCTCATCACTACTCGACTCCTCCACCTCCGTCTCGGGCGGATCCACCCCAATAGCTTCAATTAACTCTGCACTTCCATCCTTCACCCCCTTTTTATTCATTAAATGAAACCGAACCATCTCCCGTCGCAGCGTGTATAATTTCCCCCCCATGAGCATTCGTGTTAATAATTTTTTCTTCTTTTTAATGAAGCGGGTATCGGATTCACCAGCGTTTTCGCCACGCATGGACGCATCAATCATTATGGACGCGGCGAGTATTTGGATGAATGTTTCGAGTTCCTTTGAGAATTGGAGTTGTGCGGTTGGTGGAGGGGCAGTGGTGATGGCGGTTGATGTGGCTGCGGCACCCATCTGCTGACTCCGCATTTCTTTATCATGCTGCATCAAGGCCATCAACACCCCCTCATCTAACTTCTTCACCTCCGCAACAATTGGATCATAATTCTCTTCACCCAAATGATTGCGGACGTAAAAGTCGCCGCGTAGCAATGCCTGGAGTTTATCTTGAACGACCCTTCGGAGAACGGAGCGTTGGATTCGGAGTTCTGTTACTTTTTTTGCCATGGCTTGGAGAACTGGGGTGGGCGGTGGCTAAGTAGAATCAGCGGCGGAATTTATATATGAAAATTGATGTATTTAATGACAAGTATTTGAGACCTGCTAAGGTGTATATTTTGCGTGATATAGCTGCTCCCCTACGCCATCATTTCATTGTCATTGTCCTTCTCAAATTTTTATGATGAATGGCGGTGGGATGCGGGATGGACGGGTCGTTACAAGATTGTCCCTATTGAGAATCCTCTCCCAATTAGATTAGATACCTTCCTTTCCCCCTTTTACTGTTTCGACTCAGCTAGAGAGAAAAAGAGCTTATCTAATCTCTATTTTCATCGCATTTGCATTGCGATGCGGAAGTACATAACTCATGAGTAGGAGCAAAATGTGCTATGTCTTTATTTTCTGCGGAGGAGGCACTGCCAGAGCTAGCCGCATCGCTGGCAAGTGCCAGTTTGTTCTCCCCCTTCTATCAATCGGATGTATCTCCCTTTCTTTCTCTTGAATGTATGTTTGATTCGACCTTCTGAGGAATATTTAGGTGTCTAAACATGGAAAGTCGTCTACAGCGAATTTGATCTGATCTTTAACCGGTGCCGCGTAATCGGGATGTTCCCAAGCTTCATCATCGTCCAACCCTTCTGGATTCTCATTCGGCTCACGGATGTAGGATAGTTCACAAAACAATCTAAACATGGCCAGACAGCCACGGTGGAAGTCGCAGTGCCAGTCACCATGATTGTGATTGCGAATTGATTCGTGACATGCGCGTGCAGGTAAAGGTCTATCAAGGGATCTGACTGCCCAAGCCACGTCAAAGAAGTATCCCCCAATCATTTTCCTTGACAAGTGCTTGATATATTCAAGCTTTTGCCACAATAAATCGCTACCATTTTGCTGGAGGGACTGAAACAAAAACAATTCTTGATATGTCCCAAGCCATGATTCTCCTTCACATCTTGCTAGACGTAGAATCTCTTTATCTCCTTCTCTCTGGTTGGCTTCAACAAGGCACCGTGCTACTTCT
>Ga0209652_1002963_pt1 | contig 12777 bp, 22 predicted proteins | sample SaaInl74LU_5_DNA_FD_184641 | JGI IMG/M metagenome (GOLD analysis project Ga0209652, IMG submission 184641) | Marine microbial communities from expanding oxygen minimum zones in the Saanich Inlet - ESP_74LU_5_DNA (SPAdes) (version 2) | ecosystem: Environmental > Aquatic > Marine > Intertidal zone...
GACAGCATAGCAGGAACGTCATCACGTACCTCGGAAGCCATCGAGCCAGGGGGTACTTCATTGCCACTCACAGGGTCACGCATTGCTCCATCATCTGTGAGACCGCCCATATCAAACAGGCTCATCTGTTCTTCCATGCTTACTACTCCGCCTCTATTAAATTCTGCAGGTTCCTCCCTTGGAACCCTCCACTGCTCAGATCTAGGATATCTAGGATCTTCTGTAGACTCTGGTGTCTGATTAAATCTGTCTGCAAGACTAAGACCCAACCTTTTTTGTACATTCCTAGCTTCAACTTCCCCAGACCTTGAGCGGTACACATCACGAAGAATATCAGTTTCTAAGAACTTTAATCTTTGAGGGTCAACAGGAATAACCTCTGCAGACTCAAGACTATTAAGAAAACTTCCAACATCCGAGTCTACTAAATCATCTGGAGTTACACCAAAAGAATCTTTAAAAACATCTTTATCAACAACCAAGTTAGGGTTGTCTCTGATTAAGGCATAAAAATCCAAGAGGGTCTCATAAGAGTCAAGAGGGCTTACCCTATCTTCAGCGAGTCTCTCCGCCAGAACATTTAAATTTTGTTCCCAGCCTGTTCTGTGAGGGGTTGAAAAAGTTATGTCTTCGGGTGCAGCGAGACCGTCTGCTTCAAGATCATCCAGAAGCTCACCAATAAAAATCTTAACGTCATCTAAAGTAGGTTCAAAGTCAAAACTCTCAAAACCCTGCAGAGCTTCATCGTACTTTCTTTGGGCCTCTTGCAGTCTTGGTCCCGCTGCTTCAGCTACTTCAGGAGAGAGTTGGCTAGTACCCCTGTCAAAACCCTCTAACTTTTGTATGGCGTGTTGAATTTCATGCAACAGCACACCCTTAAAAAGATTAGGGTCTCTTGCAATACGGGGGGACACAGCAAGAAGATTTAGTTTATCGTTGTAGTAGCCACCTACACCCTGACGTATGGTTGTATCTTCTACGACAAGAAGGTCTCTAAATTCAGGATACTGCCGATACAACTCAGGGTGATCAAGAACTTGATCTAGGGTTGCAAAGTAATCTTGTGGGTTAGCCAGAACCTTAGGACTATCAACAGCGTTGTCTAAGGAAGACAAACTTTGTTGTGGAACCCTGTTTACGTCGAAGTCTGCAAAAGAGTCGTCAATCTCAAAACGGTCAAGCTCATCTGCACCTACAGACCTGGGTAGTTCTCTACCCTCTGCATCTTGACCTGGATGACGAGCGGCTCTAAAACCACCAAAGAGACGTATAGCACCTTCAGGTGCTTCCCCAAACATACTGCCAACACCAGAGCCAACTGCAACACCTGCAACATCACCCAGCGTACCACGGCCTTCAACTGCTGCCTCTAGACTTTCATAAGCACCCTGTGCAACATCACCAACAAAACCTGCAGCCTGTGAAACTGTAGGGAGTGTTGGATTTTCAAGATACCCCTGCATTTCTGGCAGGATATCCTCTTCAAAACGAGTGCGAGATGTACGTTGATCAGGGTTAAGAGATAGTGTATACCTTTGTCCTGTAACCGTTTCGTAAACTCTGCGACCAAGTTCGTCCTCACCCACAACTCTATCATTAGGGTTGGCAGACATAGGTCTATCAAAACCAGGTACAGACTCCAGAGTTACATCTTCATCCTGCATTGACTTTGTCTCTCAATCTAAGCAGCTTCCTGTAAGCCAGAGCCTCGCCCTGAAGACGATACAGTTCTTCTACCGAACTCATCTGCTCAAGGTTTTTGTGAGTAAGCTCGATACGTTCCTCAAGTTCAGACACCAGAGGTTTCCAGATGTCTGGGTTGTTGACAAGAAGCTTCAGGCTCATTGCGGCATCATCCCGCCAGTGTTACCCGAGAAACCTTCTTCACCAGGGACAGGGGCTGTGCCAGTGCCGATGTTGCCACCGCCGCTACCCTGGGTGTCCTGAACCTGTACCCCCGCTGGAGCGCCAGCCTGTTGGGCATTCATGTCCACCTCAGGCTGTGGGTTCTCTGCCTGGAACTGCTTGAGGATCTCAGCCTGGATAGCAGCATCAGCCATCGAGTTTGCAACCTTGTCAGGATCGAGGTCCATCGACTTGGCAATCTCACGCACAATGTAGTCCATGCGGGCGAAGGGTGCAAGCATAGGATTGCTGACCACACCAAGGAACTGCATCAGGCGCTGGCTACGAACTTCGTTAGCCATCAGGGACTCAGTACCCTGTGCCTTGACTTCAAGATCGCCCTTGATCTCAGGGTCAAAGTCAAACTGCATATTGAAGTTGAAGAAGGCTTTGCCGAGTGGTGCAAGAAGGTAGTCGTCAACGTTCTTCACCACAGTACGGATGGAACCGTTGGCAGCAGACATCAGCATCGAGATGCCCGAGGCAGTACGGCCTACACCAGCAACGCCAGTCTGGCCGTGGGCAAACGACGGAAAGCCAGTTGATTCGTCAGCAAGAACCCGAGCCTTGTCGAAGAGTTGCATATTCTCATTCGAGACGTTAGGAAACTTCGTGCCAAAGATTGCCTGACCTGGGGCACCTCCCTGACGACGGAAGACTTTGCCAGGATAGACAGACAAGTCCTGACCAGGAACAAGGTTGGTCTCGTCAATCTCGATGATCAGGTTGCCAGATAGTGCAGCATTGTCCACAGCCATACGCATGAAGCCATTCATCAACGTCTGGGTGTCGTCCATATTCTCAGCAATACCCACACCAAACAGGCTGTAGGGATTTACTTCGTATGGCACTGCATAGTAGGGCAGGTAGGCAGGGGTAAAGGGGTTCATCACAAGACGGAGAACCTGACCCTGACATACCCAGATGTTAACGCTGACCTGATCCAGGTCTTTCATCTCACGGGGGATCTCAACATCATACTCTTCGAGGAGTTCAGTGTCCACGTAACCCCAGAACTCCAGAACCTCGAAACGCTCAGAGCGGGACTCATTGGACTCATCCTCCATCTCCTGCTCCCACCACTCCTTGATGTAGTCCTCACCAGCAGCGAGGGCTTTGTCAATGGCGTTGTGACGAAAGAAGGGACGACGCTTGAGAGCACGGAGTTGGCTGCGAGACATCTTGTGACGCTCGATAACATACTCAGCCTCTTCCATGTTGGCTGCATCAGGGTCGGGGTAGAAGTTCCACACAGACACAGAGGATGTCTGGGGGACAGTCTTGAACGTAGGATTGTAGGTGCCATCCTCATCCCAGTTGGGGTATTCCTTGTCGATGGCAAACGGACCCTTCATCACACCAGTACCAAACAGGGCACACTCAAAGGCTGCAACACGCAGTTGCTTCTTTGCGTTGGACTCTTCCAACTGGTCGTGGATCTTCTTCTCCATCTTTTTTGCAGAGATCATAGCAGGGTGGATAGTTACAGAGGAGGGAGTTGTACCCTCACCCTCCTTGAGTTTGTCCTCAACAGGGGCCAGCTTCTCACGAAGCCCGCCAACACGGTCAAGAAAATCACGATAAGTTTCACCAGGAAGGAGAGACATGTCCTGCTGAGGCTGCTGCTGCACTGCATCCATCTGAGGGTTGGTCTCAAAGTGGACAGCCTCAGAGATACCCTCGGGCAGGGTGGTAGGATCAATGGTGATCGGGAAACGGTTGGCACCGAAGAGGACATCAACGATCTGACCATACGCAGCCAGAGTCTTAGTCTTGGTTACCTTAACAAAGATCTTGGACTTCTCGGTCGAAGTAAACTGGACATCGGGGCCATAGATACCACGGTAATTTCTGTAGGCTCTAATCCAACGCTGTTCGTCTACATACCGAGCATCCTCTGCTCGATTAAAGCGGTCCTTGACATAGGCAAGAACAGTGCCAGCCTTAGGATCATTGAAGGCATCCTCTGCCACATCCTCGATAAAGGCTGAGTTTGCGGAGTCGATGATTTCTTCTTCGTCCATGATACGTCCTTACTTAGTAGCCCATGACAGGGTCTGCGGCTTGAAAGCCAGATCTTTGAGAGTTGGGGTCAAAATCAAACAGAGAACTTCTCGGCCTCGTCATCACACCATAACGCAAAGCATCATACAGGTGATCCTCTGACTTAGTGTCCACATCCTCTGGGTTATTCTTGTCGAGGGGGATGGACGGAAGCTGAGAGATTAGGTTTGTACAAGTGTTAAAGACTACCAGTCTTGGCTCTTCTGTAAACTCATCCATCTGCAGGCGTCTGTGAATCTCATTCTTGCCTGCAACTCGGGAACCTCTGGACCTGTCTGCAGGTCTCCACCGACAACCCCTCAGGATCATTTGTTCAGCAAGGCTGGGACCAGTGTCACCACGCTTGTGCCAGAGTGAGGAGTCGAGTACACCATACCGAATCTTCTCACCCTCTTCCCGTTCCAGTACCATGTCAGCCAGATCAGTTGCAATCACACGGGAGACATACAACTCTCTGTAGACAATCAACTGCTCAGACGGAGACACAGCAAACCACAGGACACCAGAGTAGGAACCATAACCGTAGTCCGCAGCCCTGAACTTTGTCCAACTATTCGGAATGTCGAAGGGTTCGATAACGTGAAGCCTACGACTGAACTCTGGGAATGCTGCACCCTGGTTGATATCCCAGTTGCCCTCCAGTAGCTGCTTACGCAAATGCTCTGGCATAGACAGCAGATTTGCCTCGTACATACCGTCTTCGGCTAGGTAGGGGTTATCGTGGAGCGTAGCAGGAATAAAACGGCGTTTAAGTAAAGGCTGTCCCTCAAGGCTGTGCCCCTTGGGCCAGGTGATGACATTACCTGTATCCAGATCCTTAGCCCAGAAGGGCTGACCAGGGGGAGCAGCATCAACAAAAGCCTTCTTCACCCACTGGTGCCCAGGACCACCAGGGTTGGTGGTGGCTCTCTGGTACAGCCTTAGGCCAGAGTCTTTACTGGTACGGAGACGAGTACGCATGTAGTCCCAGGCATAGGGGGAGGGCCACTGCGTTAACTCATCAAAACCAATCCAGGTGTATGCCTGACCCTGGTAACGACTAACGTCATCCTCTCGGTCGAGGTATGACAACCAGAGTGTTGCACCAGATGGGGCTACCCAGGTCTTGTCCCGTTCTAGGAACTTAATGCCTGGGATGGCACGGGGGTACAACTCTTTAGAAACCGCAACAAGTTCTCTCAACTCTTCCGTAGTTCTACGGACAAGGAGCATCCTTGCCTTGGGATTACTGAAGTACCGTACGGGGTCTGCAAGCATGGCATAAGACTTGCCACCACCAGCAGCACCACCGTACAGTACTTCTTGCTCAGGTGCGGACAGGAAGTCGGTCTGAGGACCAGGGTTAGGCTGGAAGATTACTTCCTGTGCCTTTTTAACCTCAATCTTCTCTGGACTCGCCTGGGCAGGAACCTTCGGTGCCTCCACCAGTGGGGTCTGCACCTCTTGCACCGACTCGGTGACGTTCGATTTTCTCGGCCTTTTCGAGCGCCGCTTTGTACCTTTCGGCAAGGTAGCGGAGGTTTGAAGCTTGTCTCTTACGTCCCTGTTCAAGTTTAACCCTCTTAAACAAACCCACATGGGAGATAGGTCTCCCACTCTGCTCACTCAACCATGCAGCCACCTGACGGTAACTGTACTGCTTCAAGTGCTTCTTGGCCTGCTCAAACAGTTCAAGCTCTTCAGGGATTGGAAGAAGGATGTCTGGATCATCTGGATCTTGTTCGTATCCGAAGGGAATAAACCTTCCTACTCGAACTACAGGATACCAGATGTATTCTTCTTCTGTTTCCTCAGGTGGGGGTAGTGTCCATGTTCTTTTAATTCTAGCCATGCTACCTTCTTTGGGATTGTTTGTCAATCCTCATCTTTTTTAGCAGGTAGAATAAAGAGCGGAGTCTCCGACTTCACCTCTACCTTTTCGGTGGCCTTGAAACCACCACGGTCAAGGATGTCCTTGGCTGCAGACATCTTCTCCTTGATGCCCAGGTCTGTGGGGTTCTGCATTGCAGACACCATCGTGTATGCTGCCTTAACCCCAGACCGCACAAGATACTTCTTGACTAGGTCTGCAATCTCATCCTCAAGGGCTTCAACAATAACAGACGTAGCCACATTGTCACTGTAGCCTGCCAGCTTCTTTGCCTTCACGAAGTTACCCTCTGCCTCTTCAAAGAGGACATCGAGGAACTTCTGCTGCATCTCTGTACGTGCCATTAGGATTTCCTGTGTCTGCTGGTTTTCTTAGCGATAGTCTTTGGCTGGCTAGAGAACTGTTTGCCAGCCTTGGTGTCCTTGCGCTTCTTTGCAGAAGTCTTTGCATACTCCTCAGAAGACAGAGCCTTGATTGCCTTCTCAGGCAGGTACCGTTCACCTGTGGCCTTGGAGCCTTGAGTGGATGGCTTGCCTGACTTAGTACGCCACTTCTGCTTGGTCCACTTGTCTAGGCTTTTCTGTGGGGCTTTCTTAGTCATTTTTTAGGCTTACGCTTAACGACAATCTTGCCATCGACTTCTTCGACCTTCATGCCAGCGGCTTCGGTCTGAGCCTTAAGCTGGGCATACTTCTGTGCTGCGGTAAGTTTTTTAGTCACGGTAGCCCCCACCTGCTTTTTTATACTCGCTGGCCAGAAGCTGTGCCTTACGTGCAGACCACTGCCCAGCCTTACCCCCCTTAGTGCCTGCCTTGATCTTCTCAAAGAGGCGCTTACGGAGGGCAGGCTTGGTGTAGTTGCCAGCTTCGTTTACCTTAGACTTTTTTTCGGCCATAAACTGTATCCACAATCTCTGATCTTTTTAGACCCAAGTCCTGTAGCTGCTTGTCAGTCAGGTAGTTGAGTTGGATGTAGGCGACTCTCTTGTCGTGGTAGTCGTTGATAAAAGTAAGAATCTTCTTAAGCATTGGTCTACTCCTGTGTTGAGACGGAGTAGTTATACCATAATGACTGTACTACACTAGAGACAATATTGCAACCCTGATATTACCCCACAGGGATGAAGGTTTCAGTAACAGTCAGGATACTGTCAATATGCCCAGCAGAGTTGGGTTTAACTCTAACTTCATCACCAGGTTGCAGTATAATGTCAATATCAATGAAGGTAATGTAGTCTGAAGAACCAATACTTTTACCAGCTAGGAAGTTAGACGTGTAGTTTTGTGCAGCAACGTAGATGTTTACTGTAACAGAGTTTGTGCTATTGCCAGCATTGATAACGTGAACAAAAGTAAGCTCTGCCGAACAATTAGCTGGGCAGGTGTAAACAATTTCTACAGTATCTGTTAGATTGTTGCCATACGCAGTACGCATACGTGCAGGCTTACCCTGACTAAGAATGCTCACTTGTAACCTCTGGGAGACTTGGAGTCGTAGAACATACCCTTGCCACGACGGTCAGTGTTGCCCTTCTTGACCATACCACCACGAGCCATGCCAGCAGCAGCACGACGCTGTCTCATCTCTTCATTTCTTCCAGCCATAGGGCTTGTTATGTCAGAAAAAAGCTCGTTGATTTTGTTAATAGCGTCACGCAGAGGCATACGCCCAGCCGCAACCTGGTCTGCAATCCTGTCAGCCCGAGCACGGGCAGCACCACCAGGGATTTGATCAAGAAGACGCTGAATAGATGCGGGTACTTCACCCACTGCAGACCTAGTCGGAGACGCATCCCGAGTATCACGACGAACAGGAGATCTGCCGAGCCGTGTAGTCGGAGAAGCATCCTGAGAATCTCTGCGATTAATAGGCTCAGGGGTCATACGAGTACGAGGCTCAACACTGGTAGCAGTCTCAGTGGAGGGAGTACGACGAGGGTTCCGTTGGGGACGAGTGGCAGGCTTACCCTCTGCACGGTCAATAGCTGCAGAAGCACTGCGTGCAATTTCCTCTACGGAACGACCACCACCGCTTGCTCTGGCACTACGTTCAGCCATACGCCTGTCATATACTTCATCAGCAAAGGCTACCTTCTGCAGACCTTTACCTTCGATGTTTACATCTTTACCGTGATAACCTGCTTCTGCAGCTTCCCGCAAAGATCTGAATGTAGGTGTTCTTGCCATGTTATTCACCACACTTCTTGATGCCAGTGTTCAGCTTGCCAGTGGCCTTAACCATGCCACCCTCGGCGTAACCCTTCATCTTGTTCATTCCTGGAATCTCCCCTTTGTTTTCCATAGCGTAGAAGATTCCTTCGCCCTTCTCGCTGCCGTACTGTTCTTCTAGTTTAGCCTTGATCTTTCGACCAGCCTTACTCATAGGCATTAGTCATCATCCCACTGTTCAGCTTTACACTCCCAAGCCTGACAGGAGGCTTCAGCAGCACAGACAAACTTGAACTTCATGCAGGCACCCATCGTAGCATCTACGTCAAGAGCCTTAAGAACTTTCTTGTTGTTGTTGAAGTAGTCGCAGTTAGCACACTTCTTCAACTCAGCATACTCCATCGCTTCCTTGTCAACGGTGGTGTTCCAAGCCTTGGCTAGTTCCTCAACAGACTCACCATACATCCAGTAGGTTTCAGCCCGTGTCTTATTCTTAGGGTCTACTTCAGGGGCTTCACCCACCATCAGTCCGATTGACATCATGTTGTTCACCATTTCACTTTGTCAGCCCAGTAGGCTGCGGACATCTTGCCCTTAGAGATATTCTTTGCGTGACGAGCCTTGAAGCTGGCCCTCTTCTTTTTCATTGTGTCGCCTTCGCCAGCCTTAGGGCTTCCAGCAGTCTTGGCACCCTGCTCACCAAAGCGGATCGTCTTGATCTTGTCACCCTCCTTAGCCACAACAATGTGTGACTTCTTAGGGTGGCCAGGAGTTCTCTTCGGCTTGTTGAAGCCTGCAACACCTGCTCGTTCTAGTCTAGGATCTTTTGCCATCACAACAACTCAAAGAAGTCAGTTTCAAAGCAGTATGCCTTAACGAAGTACTGGGCGGATGCAGCCTGTGCTACAGCATTAGCTTCCAATTCACACTCTTCCGTAGTCGCATAAAGCTTCTGAGGGTTGGGAACGGGAATACAACTACCAGCGTCAACGGGACTCATGCAGATCAGTAGGATTCCAAGGATCATGTTCTTCTCCTGAAGAGGGTTGCTATGCTTCTGCCCATCTCACCAGGGCTAGGAAGCAGCCACCCAATAATCAGAAGAAGGATAACCCAGGGTGGGATGTTGGTTACTTGGATGTTTTCTACAGCACCAGTCCTAATCTCGTTGCTGGACTGTTCAACTGTTTCAATAGAAGACTCAGTGCGAACCTCTGGCTGGAACCTCTTATCCTGCCCTACGGTCTGGGTGTTCTCCCTCCCAATCTGAGTGTTCGCTGCTACGTTGGTTCCCCCGCCCAGTGGTAGACCCACTGGACTGCATCCAGCTATCATCGCTAGGAGTATGAGGAGTCGTCTTGCCATTCACGTAGATCCCAAAAAAGCCTGCACCTGCACCGACAACCACAGACACAAAGCCTGCTTGAGCATTGGTTGGATCAGGGAGTGACATGAACCATGTCGTTGTCTCGTAGAACGCAATACCATACAGGGTGATAATCATGCGGGGCCAGATGCGCCACTGGTCTACCCACTGCGGAGTTATCTTCATCCTACCACTTCCCCTGTTGTTGACCAAGGTAGTAGATTAGGACTGCCAGTCCAGCACCACCAAACCCAAAAGCAAGAATCCCCACAGCCCACATTAGGAGGGTCTCTTTGATTTCCTGTCTTCTGTAGACACTGTCCTGTCTCTGCTTCTTGACAGAACGCAGGATCTCCTTGTACTCAGTGAGACCCTTCTCACCATAGACATACCCAATCATCGTCTCAACCTGCTGCCTCATCTCCTGCACTCTCTTCTGTGCAGTGAAGATCTCTATGGCCTCAGCCTCAGGACTGCCAGTGAGAGACTTCCATACGCTAGGGTTCTTGGCCTTCTCTGCAGCGTAGTTGATGTCACTCACAGCACCAGCAAACTTACTCATAGCAGCAGAGGCATCCTGGCCAGCAGACAGCAGTTGTCTAATCTGTGATACCGCAGTGCTGGCTATTGATAAGGCTGTCAGTGGATCAATCATGGTAACTCTTTGGGCATGTATAGTCGGGATCTACTCGGTATATTCTATCGTACCAACTATAGTACCGTGTACCACAATCATAGTAACAAGCTTTGTAGAACCAACTCCCTCCTCCGTTAATGAACAGGTGGCCGTAGGTTACAAAGACAAGAACACATACCACTTAGTTACTTGTCTGGTTTCTGACAAGGTTCTCGATCATACTGCGGATAGCCTGGATGTTCTCATCCATACGAGCCACTGCAACAGCCTGTCCCTGGACTGCTGTCTCAAGGGACTGGATGCGTGCCTCATGCCGCACGATCTCTCTGGCATTGTCTTCGACGTTGCCATTTAGGTTGGCAATGAACCACACCAGTGTCATTGTCTGCAACAGGATTGCAAAAATAAATGTAAGGGGAACTGACTTACTCAGGTGCCACTGCTCATTGGTCATTGTCAAAGATGTCCTCTTTCTTCAGATAGCCCTCCTCGTACATGGCTCTCTCGACATGCTGGAGGGTGTACTTCACACCAGTGTTTTGTAGGATAGCCTCACGAACATAGAACACTGAACTGTGAGGGATGTGGACTCTGCGTAGTCTTCCTTCGTCTTCGTTTGCCAGAGCCTTGTAGAACTCTTCGAGGACATTCTCGGAGGTGTAGTATTTCATGATGTCACCTAGTTATACTTAAGTTCTGGCAAGAGTCAACCTCTTTTTTACAACTAGGCTGAAATTTTGCGTACAAGCATTACTGAAGTCCATCCTCTCCTCCCTCATAGGGAGGGAACTACAGAAAAAGTCCCCCTATATGTAATACTTAGGTAACCCTTAAGTAATATAATCTATATAAAGAGAGATGAGAAGAGGACTTAGGTAGACCTTAGGGTCTTACTTAAGTAATACTTAAGTATGTTATACCAGTCTTTACACTTCTGTCAAGCTAAAAATACACTTCTGTAGGAAAAAGTGATCAGCTAAGTCTAGTTTACAGAGAACATCAGCAGTTCCTTAGTTCACTTGGGTAGTTACTTAAGCAGGAACCCCCGCCCCTCATCCGATTTATGATCACGAATTGTTACAAGTGTTACAAAAACGTGATGTAAACACCCCCTACTTAAGACCTTGACTTCAAACACCCCGTAATACATGGGGTAAAACAGGGATGTGGTTAACACTTACTGAAAAAACCCCCCGCTGGCAGACTGGGTATATATATAACGCAGACCCCCCCAGTGGCCCATGCCCCCACCCCCTCGCTCTCGCCATGCCTTCGGCATCCATGCGGCACATCATGACGTAACATGTTGATTCCTAAAGGAATCCCAAACAATTCGACATTGTTAATCAGAGGTTTTACCTCTGCAATTCTGCACAATTCACTGTGCATTTTTGTTGGCAGAGAGCAAGCACCCTTTAGGGTGAACCCTCTCCCTGATTTTCCCTTGGGAAAATACACACCGCATCACATGAGAAATCCCCTTGGGGATTCAGAAAGTTTTTTCCCTAAAGGGAACCGATCTGTCGGACCATCCGACGGATGCTAACCCTAAAGGGTTAAAAAAGTTATTGACATTCGATTCGGCTTGTGGTCCAAAGGAGGGGCTTTCAACGGCGATTCGCCACCAACCTAATCGGAGATTAACATGACCAAAACAGCATCCAACAACGTAGTTGTTTCCCTCGACACTTCGGTCTCCGTAGGTCGTAAGACCTACAAGCTGTCCGACCTGATTGCCCATACTGCAAAGCAGTATGACACCCTGTATCTGATGCAGGAGGAGCAGCTTGGACTTTACAAGTCCATCGGTGAAACCCTGATCGCCCTTCGTTCCCTCTTCGAGGGAAGCCAGAACGACAGAGCATTCGGAGAATGGCTTGGCAAGACCGAACTCGGCTCTATGAGCCGTCAGGATCGTTCCGACGCCGTCTTCGTCGCCTCGAACTGGACTAAAGTCCAGAAGTTGAACAAGGGTGGCAAGCTGGACTCCCTTGGAGTCAGCGCAATTCGGAAGCGGGTTAAGGCATCCGAGGCTGAGAATCAGCCGAAGGCTGCATCGGCTGGCAACACCTCGAAGGGCAAGCCGAAGGCTTCCGCAAAAGATCAGCCGAAGGCTGTTGAGGCAATGACCGAGGAAGAACTTGCAAAGCAAGTTTACGATCAGATCAAGACCTTCGGTCTGGACTTCGCCAAGTTCTCCAAGGCACTCGTTGCCCAGATCAAAGCCTCCTAAGGAGGCTCCCTACGGGGGAGGGCTTCGGCTCTCCCCTTGGGGCTTTCCCTTAAGGGAATCGGTTCGGTTCCTTTAGGCGAAAGCCTTTAGGCTTTCTCGCTAGGTTGATCTGTCGGATGGTCCGTCAGATGCCCTAGCTTCGCTAGGAGATTCTCAATGCGACATGTGATGATCGTGGTGCAGGCTGGTGCGCTTGCCTTGGCCTGCTATGGTATGCTGGTGCTCATGCTGGCTGGTGGTGTGTGATGGCGCTCGGTGTGAGACCGAGAGTGCGCCTCGCCCATCGGGCTGACAAGGTGTGGCGCAGTGTGTATCTTCGCCAGCTTTTGGTGGTGCAAGATCCCAAACCCTTGACAACCGAAGGGTGGTGTGGGATCAAGGATGGTGTGAGACCGACCCAAACCGATCTGTCGGATGGTCCGACGGATCAAACCCAAGGAGAACCAACATGAACATCGACGACATCCGTGACAACATCCGAGTGCTTGAAGAGGATTGCGTTTACCTTCACAACAAGCTGGGTGGGCTGGACGA
>Ga0209652_1002964_pt1 | contig 12777 bp, 11 predicted proteins | sample SaaInl74LU_5_DNA_FD_184641 | JGI IMG/M metagenome (GOLD analysis project Ga0209652, IMG submission 184641) | Marine microbial communities from expanding oxygen minimum zones in the Saanich Inlet - ESP_74LU_5_DNA (SPAdes) (version 2) | ecosystem: Environmental > Aquatic > Marine > Intertidal zone...
TTGTCCGAAAAATTACCATCGGCCGTCCACCGTCCAAAGTATGGATTACCATATCCCCCTCCCCCCTAACTCATCTCAATCATAATCAAAAGAAAGCAGCTCTAATCTTCTACCGAAGCTTGGAGTGTTATCAAAGAGGAAAGAGGCCGGCCAAGAAGGCTCAACCACGAAGAGCTGAGTTAGTTGCCCAAGCCCTCTCCGAGTTGAACACGAGAGGTGCTTACTAAGATGATCCTAAATCAATGTAAAAGTAAAATTGGCATACTTGCTTCAAAGAATGGAGTCTGGATGCATGGTTTTTTCAATTATTGTCAAAGAAGAACCATCAGTAGCAACGCAAATGCAGACCTCATCGTGTCAATTCTTGGCCCACCAAACGCAGGTAAATCCACTTTATTTAACAGACTCATGTGCAAAGAATCAAATCGTGCATACAGACTAGGCAGCGATAAAAAGAAAACACGCTCCAATGCACGGATTGGATATCGAAGTCCCTCCAAACGATCGGGTGGTGCAATTGTCACTCCAGTGGCAGGAACGACACGAGATAGACGAGAGTGCATTGGTCGTGTCGGTGGCACGACGTTCCGTTTGGTTGACACGGCTGGTGTTGATGGGGAGAAGATTGATCATGCATTTGGGAAGCAGGGGAAACATTCAATGGATGGCGCGATGATTCGACAAACCATGGAGGCTGCCAAACAATCAGATTTGGTGCTTTTGATGTTTGATGCAAGGTTGGGCGTAACGTCTGATCTGGCAGAAACAGTTAGATGGTTACGTAAATTGAGCAATGCGGGAGATCAACAACAACACCGTGAGATTGTTATTCTTGCAAATAAACTGGAAGGGGATCGCTGGGCATCCATGGATAGCAATGTGTTGGATAACCTTGCCGAGGTATCACGCGCGGGGTTTGGAGAAGCAATCCCGATATCGGCAGAGCACGGTGAAGGTATGGTAGACGTTGCTGAAATAATTGATAAATACACACTGGAGAAACGACAAAGGTTTGGACTTCCATTGACAAATGAAGAGACGTATAAAAAGAATACTGATGACGACAATGAAAAACCACTGCAACTTGCAATCTTGGGGAGACAAAATGTTGGTAAATCCACGTTGGTTAACTCTCTACTTGGCGAAGAGCGTGTCATCGCAGGAGATAAACCTGGACTTACCAGAGATTCAATTCAGGTGCCTTGGCTATGGAATGATAGGCCCGTACAGATAGTTGATACGGCAGGGATAAGAAGAGGCGTCAAACGAGAGAGATCAGACGAGATTGAAGATTTGGCAGTTCTAGATGCAATGAGAGCAATGAAATTGGCAGATGTTGCAGTCCTCGTTCTTGATGCACAAGCGCAATACATTCAACGGCAAGAGTTGGCAATTGCAGACTCAGTAGTTCGAGAAGGACGTGCACTGGTCGTTGCGGCAAATAAGATGGATCTAGTTGTGGATGATGAATATACAAAACATGATTTTGCTAGAGCTGTACAGGAGCAGATCGAGGTGCGATTCCCGATGCTTCGAAAGACACCTGTTGTGGCCATGAGCTCGTTACTTGGACACAATGTGAAAAAATTAATGCCTACTGTGTTTGAAGCGAGAGATCGTTGGGCCCGAGTAATGCCGACCGGGGTGCTCAACCGATGGCTGCAAGATGTCATGGAAGAGCATTCACCGCCGTCACAGGCAGGAAGAGCGACAAAGATCAAGTATATCATACAAACAAAAGGTCGCCCACCTACCTTCTTACTATTCTGTAATGTGAGTGAGCTCCCTGTGAATTATCTGCGGTATCTCACGAGACACTTTCAAGATTCCTTCAACTTTTTTGGCATGGAGGTTAGGTTGGTTGTAAAGAAGAGCGACAAAAACCCTTTCGGCAACAAATCAAATAAAAAGTCGTTCGTGGGCATAGGTGGATGGAAAGGAAGGCAAAAAAGAATGATTGCACAATTGAAGAAAACAGGGATGCCAACAAAAAAGGGCAAGAGAGGAAAGAGAAGCAAATCTTAGCGTGTGATGTTGGTTAAATAAATCTTTTATCTCAACCGTGTCTATTGTCTATTGTTTGCGCAGCCCCTTTGCAGCAAAGTTTCTCTAAAATATCCCCAGCTCTATTCTTGTGCCAAAGTAATCCATTTACACAGCGGCAAAGTTGTAAGTTGCAAATGGAGCAGCACCATGACCATTGGCAGGACACTCTTCTTCAAAAGACTCATCGATTTGTTTCTGAGGAATGCCAAAAGCGTAAGTGTCACCATCGAGAGCAGGTGCAAGATTCTCATCTTCTGCTTCGTCCTCACATCCAAAGAAAGTCTCAATGATTTCAACTGCCTTTTTGTACACATCATCGCTCTGGTGCTCTTGAAGTAGCTCAAGCTTTTCCAAACCATCACATTCGTCTACAAAGCTACAGTAATCCTTACCCAACTCTTGACCAACACGAAGGATACTCTCCAACGCATCGAGGGCTACCATGAGCATCTTTGTGTCGTTGATATCCATGACGCTGCATAACGAATCAATTGCACCACACTCAACTACAGATTGAACATGAAACTTGTTCCCACCGGTCGCAACATTTGATACAACCCAAATGGCTTCCTTACGCACCTCCCACGTAGCATGTTCGGCCATCTCTGCAACATGCGCCATGCAACCATATCTTCCAAGAACGCTGCCGATTTGCTTCTCTGTTCCAGCAGCGATATTGCTGAGGACCCAGCATGCCTCCTTTTTGATGAGTCTCCTCTCATGATTGAGCAGGAACTGCATTTTGTGCAACAAGTCTGCATTAAGCATTGCTTGAGTTTGCTTGTCATTACCAGTGACAATGTTACCAACGGTTCGAAGTGCTGGGGTCAGCATCCTTGACTCTTCGCCAAGTATTTCGACGAGCAATGGTGCAACGTTGCATTGGAGTACAGCATCAATGTGTTCTTCGCCACCATCACTGATGTAGGAGAGAGCCCACAAAGCGTCAACCTTGGCATCTTCGTTATCACCTCTCAAGATATCGACAATGGCTGGAATAGCAGACTCAACTTGACTAATCGCCGGCTGAGGCTTTCCACGGCAGAAGTTTGAGAGTGCCCACACGCAGTTGCTGAACAACGCGGTACTCTCTGGTTTGATAATATTGAGGATGAGTGGTTGCATAGCATTTGCGGCAAGAACCACATCTCTAAGTGCAGTGGAGTCTCCTGCTATGTTGCCAAGACACCAGGCAGACTGCTCTCGGACATCTGCACTTGCAGACATGAGAAGCTGTACGAGAGGTGGAATAGCGCCACCGTCGACGATGGCGGCCGTCTGGTCAGTACTCGCAATGTTAGTGAGAGCCCATGCTGCTTCAAACTGAACAAGAGGCTTATCAGTAAGAGATAGCATGTTGATGAGGTAGGGAAGAGCTCCGCTGTTGAGAACTTCATGGACAGGAGGGTTGTTCTCAACCGACATGATTTTGCGGAAAGCCTGTGCGATACTCTTCAGCTTATCACCATCCATGACGCCAGATTGTTGGATTTCATGCAGTTGCTCCATCAATGATGGGATATCTTGTGTAGTGAACACTTTGTCTCGCTTTGACTCGCCGTAAACAACTGGAGCAGAAGATGATGAAATATCATTTGCCGTCATCGTTGTCGGAGCCATAACTCTAGCTCTGCGCTTGGCAATACCCTCATCTTTCTTACTCTTACGGAGAGAGATGGTTGTTTCGGTACGGCGCCGACGGCTCTCATCAGCGTCGATTCCTTTCTTGAACTGTGATCTACGGTCATCTGATGAAACATGAGCGAGGAGGAGGTGCGATTGAATGTGAGCGACGAGCAACGAAAGAACAAATAGACCGAAGCAGACAGTTGAGAGTCAAAGTGCGGTTCGGCAACTTAAGAACGCTTACCTCTATTATTATTAATCATTGTTGGTGTGTGGACTGTTGGTGAAGAGGTCTTTCAAGTTTGTTGGCAGCAGAAGTTTGTTGGAGCAAGTTATGAGCGAGAAGTGTGTGGGAGAAAAATTGGCACATGACATGACCAACAAATCGGCGAGGCAGGGGGTGACAGGTCGCGATTCTGTAGAATACCAAAGTTTACTGGTAAATGTAGGTAAGATATATTACATATTGGTATGTTAGGTATACGTATTCGGATTCTGGATTCTGAGGACCATAGTTGCAATAGATTGCTATGAATGATGGTCAGTATTGGACCAAGCACATCAACGACCCTAGTGATAAGAGTACTGCATGATGGTACTATTCACCTCTCTCTTAGTAGTGTTTTTTTGGGCCGCTGCATCGGATGCATTTCTTCTGATAGCAGAAACAAGAATCCAAGCAGCTATTCATCAGCTCACTACTTTATCAGGAAGCGGTGATAACGAACCGATACTCCATGATTTTGGTGATGGAGATTTCGGTGGCCCTAACGAAGCAAAAGACGGTACTGGTAGAATATCACAATCTAGACGAGAACTGATATTTGCATCATTATTAATGCCTATCTCGCAACTCAATCCCAACAAAGCTGACGCAGCATGTCTTCCAGGTGATATCAGAGAAGATTGTATTGGAATTTACAAGTTGCCAATGGATGATGCAGCGGCAAAATACGTCGAAACGCCAGAAAAGCTAAAAATGTATGCACCAGACTTAAAATGGGTAGAACCAATTCAGTACCCAGCAACGTATCAAGATGCTATCAACCAGCTCAAAGAGCAGCGACAAAATTTTGATGTAGCACAAGAGAATATAGCCAAAGGAGATATCAGGCAAGCTGGTTTGATATTACTTGATGTAGTACCAAAAGTTACTGCGGCTGGTAGATACATAGTAAGTTCTTATAGTATTGCAGCAAACAATGAAAGGAACAAAGCTAGTGACAGTGATGAAGCAAAGACACTAGACATGAAATCCTACAGGATCGAATACGCTCTGAATGAATGTTTAGGATATCTTGGAGAAACTGATGTGCTAATTGGGCAAGGCTTGAGAGGAGAACTTGGCGTGTCGGCCCCGGCGCAACTAGCAATTTTGGATCAGCTCCGTGATACTAGAAAAGAATTTGACGATTTTTTGCGTGTGGTTCCAGAGAAGTTCTGATGATGGTTACTAGCATCTACTTATAGCTTTACATGTAAACTCATTATTGTTGGCATTCTATCTTCTAAGTTGTTTTGTACATCGTTAGGCTTGAACGTCTTCTGACTTTTTCTCACTCTGGAAATAATCACAATCCACAATATATCTAAGTACCTGCAATGTCAAACGGCGTTCTCTCTCTTTATCCCGCTGAAGAAGCTTATGCAAAAGGCTTGTATTGGTAATGGTCTTTCCTCCACTGCTATTGTATCGACTTCCATGACTAGGATTGGCAAGCCCTAATACTTGCAACTCTTGCTCGTGATCATTTCTTGCTTTGTCTCTATCGCTTTGAGCTTGTCGTTTCCTTTTTCGTTGATCATTTCCGGTTGCTGAAGGAGCCTGTTCAGAATGTAAAAACTTGCACGAGTCTCCGTGATGACATTTTCCACGTTGATAATACTTGCAGATCCTTTTTGGACGTGATTGTATAGATGTAGATGTATCCTCTGATGGCTTTTCAGAAGTCGCTTTTGCAGCTGTAGTTGTGTCAGTCTCTACACTCGCAAGCTCAACGCTTGTATCTTTCTTGGTGGTTGTTTCGTCATCACTCATCGATGAGGATGATCCATATCCAGCCAATAGATTGGATAAAGAAGCTGCATTTTCTCCTGCTTCCTTGTGCTGCTTGTCGCTTTCGTTTTCAACTTTGCCTTCTATATTTCTCTTTGACGCACTGTCATGCTGTCTACCATTACTGTTGCTGCCCTTTTGACGAGAGCTTGTGCGAGGGAAGTTTTTCTTACGCTCCTCTATCCACTTTTGGATGTCATCAGGATGGTTGCCAACACAAATCTTAAACTTTTGTGGGCGAAGTCCTGGACCGCTGATTGTGATTGTTTTCAGACCTTGACCGGAGTACTTCTGAGCCATCTTTGGGTTCACTTTTTTGGGCTTGTCGCTTTGTGGTGCTTTATTTGGAGACGGAGTATCGGATTTGGTGTTGGCAGGTATCACAGCACTGTCTATGTTGGTATTGGTGCTGATCGTAGGATTTCTTGGTGGAGGTGGTGGCGGTGGCGGAGCAGATGCATAATTTGGATATGCATAGTACTGTTGGTTCTGCTGAGTGTACTGGTAGCCACTATGCACTGGCTGCTGCTGGACATGCTGGTATTGCGCGTTATTGTAAGAATATCCAGGATATTGTTGATACATTTGATATGATGCAGGGTTGTGAGGATGATGCATTGGTTGCTGTTGACTGCCGGCATGATAATATTGCGATGATTGCAGAGGTGGTGGACAAAGAGATCCTACATCATTCTTCTTCTGACCAGATGATGATCCTGGCCTTGGAGGAGGAGGTGGTGGTGGTGGTGGGATGCCGTGACCAGACATCTTCAATTGTGCTGCTGTGTTATGCTCAAGCGTATCTTCTGTTACATTGATTGCTGGTCATGGTGGTTTTTGGTTTTTGTGTTGATGTTTGGCTTGGCTTATCAATGTTTGTGTAAATCATGTAGCGTATTTACGCTCACAAATTGATACGCATAAGTGGCCGAGTGGTCTAAGGCGTTGGACTTAAGATCCATTGAACACTAGTTCGCGCAGGTTCGAACCCTGTCTTATGCATTGATATTCTTTTGTTGCATTTTTATTTTGCGTCATTCATTACCTTCATCGTCACCCGTCACCCTCCGAGAAGAACAAAGAACAACATCATTTTCCTCTGATAGCTTGCTTCATCATTCATCGGTGGGCAATACATAAGAAATACATTGGCTTAGAGGTCGCACATTCTTTTGGTAGACTGTCAAAATCGAGGAACCATGCTCGCCGCTGTCATACAAGCACTGACGTTTTATCTCTTGTCCTCTTCGGCTCAATTCCATCGCGTAGAAAGTTTTCTTCATCCTACAACGAGAATAACGTTATCACCAACGCGTAGACGGCAGAATGCATCAGCGTTACCTAAACTCAACTTTATACAGTACAAACAACAAAGCCGAACATCAATTGTGGTCAACGCAGATTTGAAAGAAGTAGTTCCAGATTTAGTAGATGCAACAAATAATGGAAAAGAATGTAGTGACGAATGCAATGATGTAATGAATAGCAACATCAATTTGATGCAAAGTGAAAATGACACAAGCAACATCGAGGGTGATGATAGTATTTTGAAAAGGTTGTTTCTGGGCATCGAGCCAACGCCAGATATTATTGCAATTGCTACAATATACTTTGTCGAAGGAGCACTAGGCCTTGCTCGACTCGCGCAGACATTTCTACTCAAGGATGAATTTCATCTTGGTCCAGCTGAATTGTCTGCAACTCTGGGGCTGCTATCTTTACCTTGGACAATAAAACCTTTGTATGGGTTCTTGAGCGATGGATTTCCGATCTTTGGATATAGGAGAAGATCGTATTTAGTTTTGGCTGGATTCGTAGGCTTTTTGAGTTACTTGGTCTTGGCATTTGGTTTGGACACGGTTGCTGTTGTAGATGGTGTCGATACCAGCATGGCTTTTACAATCACAATCATATCATTGTTACTCTCGTCTGCATCAATAGCACTCTCTGATGTTGTAGCTGACGGCATAGTTGTCCAAAAGACTCGAGAGGCATCTGAACGAGGTGATGATGCAATTGCAGGTGGGCTACAATCTTTGTGCTGGGGATCTGCAGCGATGGGCGCATTGATAAGCGCATATTTCTCTGGTAGCCTATTAGAAAGCATGAGTCCCAGAGAGGTGTTTGGCATAGCAAGCGTCTTGCCTCTTTTGGTATCTGGCATTTCTTTCTTGATGCAAGAGGAGCCTATTGGGAAGAAAATAAGCAACGGTGACATACAAAATGGTGAAGTGAACGATTTCGAAATTGAACAAGCTGAAGCAACTGTTGGTGAGCAAATGTCATCCCTGTGGGCAGCACTGCGCCAACCAAATATTTACAAACCAGTCCTCTTCCTTTTCTTGTGGAAAGCTACGCCAACATCTGATGGAGCCATGCTATACTTCATGACCAATGATATTGGATTTGGACCAGAGTTCTTGGGAAGGGCCCGCTTAGTAACAGCGGCCTCAAGCCTTGTGGGCGTATTCCTATATAACCAATATCTCCGGCGTGTGCCGATCAAGGATGTCTTGTTTTGGACCTCTATCGCAAGTGTACCCCTTGGATTGACTCAGCTCTTGCTAATTTCACATTACAACCGTGAGCTTGGCATACCAGACGGAGCATTTGTCTTTGGAGATGATGTAGTTTTTTCAATTTTGGGGGAATTTGCATTTCTACCGACGTTAGTCTTGGCAGCGAGACTATGTCCCCCAGGTATAGAGGCTGTCTTATTCGCGACATTGATGAGTATCTATAATGGTGCTAGCACAGTTGGTACTGAAGTTGGTGCAGCCCTGACTAAATCGCTGAGCGTGACAGAAACTGATTTCAGTAACTTGGCATTGCTGACAATCATTTGCAATGTATCGTCTTTGCTTCCACTGGTCTTCATCGGTTGGCTAGATGGAGTTGGAGATGAAAGTCAAGAAGAAATGGAAGCCAAAGGAATTGATGGATTTGATAAAGAGTAGACGACTCTGCCAACTTTAAAGTAACAAAGCAAAGCTACCTGGCAGTTTTATTTGTCTTTCTGGTGTCTGGTGTGACACGAACTCACACTCACCTGGTACCCATCTCTCAGATTAATTGATGGGCAATCAAAAGGAAAGATATATCCCATCATTATTACCTTACTTATCACAACCCGGTAAGAATTATGATTTGGCACACAGTCATCTCTCTATTTTGTGCAGCTGCCTCGTCGTCAGCATTCGTGACGCCTATCGGCCGTGTTGTGCAATTGAAACAACCCAAAGCATTATCCATTCAGTATGCGTCGGCAGCCACACATGCAACGGTGACGAATACTGCAAGAACTTTGGCTGTGGCTGGACGCATTCCTTGGGGGAACTTCATTCTAAATTACAAGCAGCGCATTCAGCTTGTGTCAATCGTTAGAAAGGAGACGCACATACTTGATATCTCTTTGGTAAGTTGTCCCTTTGAAAGTGTATGCGCAGTGCTTCTTCTTCATTCTTGATACTAATGCTGACTTTAATGCACAAAAGATGTTAGCCCTTGCTTTGTTCAATGTTCCAATTGGGCGCTTCCTCTATCAAAAGTTCTTTTGCCGATTCAGAGATAAGGGAGTGGTGTTTGAAAAGAGCATCACATACCAAGTGCAGGCAATTCTTTCGGAGGCCGCTCGTATTGGCCTGGTTGCCTACTTGTTTGACATCATTGAAATATGGTTGGAGGTAGGTGGATTCAAAAGCGTCCCAGATATCAGTAAAATCGTTGCGCAACTAATGTACTCTACTTGGATTGCGGTTAGAATCAGGCGGTACAGAATCGGCTCCAGATTTGTTGATCGAGCTGTCAAGCTAAAGCGGAACAAAAAGAATATGGTGAGTATAATTGACAAGATATCGGATTTCTTTATATTTGGGATTCTAGCGATGATCTGGATAGACATCTTGAAGATCAAACGAGGTGCAGGATTATCTTCTGTGTTTGCGTTGAGTGGTGCGGGGACTCTCACTTTAACTTTAGCTACTCAAGATCTTGCAAAGAAAGCGCTAGGAGGCTTGGCACTTGCTTCGTCTGATAAATTTGCTATTGGTGATAATATTGCACTCGGCGATGGAACAGTAGGAACCGTAAAGAACATTGGTTGGTTGAACACATCTATCAAAGGAGGAGATGAATTGGTTACTTCCATACCAAATAGTCAGCTATCAAACATTCGCGTCACAAACAGAAGTAACCAGAGGTATAGTCAGGTGAAACAAATCCTAAGGTTCGACTATTCAGACGTGGATCGGATTCCTACATTAGTGGCTACTATCAAGGAGGAAATTAGGTCATCTTGCCCAGAAGTAGTCACGGACGGTTCGCACCCATTCCGCGTTGTCTGGTCCAACTTTGAAGCTGACCATCTCGAAGTATCGGTAGATTGCCGCTTGAGATGCCCTCCGATCGGGAATAAGTATGCTGAGGCAAGGCAAAACATATTAATAGCGATTGCGAGAGCTGTGAAGAAGATGAGGTTCAACTTTGCGATGCCTACGGGTACATATAAGGATTGGGTCGATTACAGTGGCGACGAGGAGAAGAAACCTGAAACGACAATGCAGGAAGAAGCGAGCAACACTGTCAATGAAGGAAGTTAATTGTCAAAGAGCAAAGGGTTTTGTTAGATGCTTTAATATGCTGCAAACGTTTAATAACCAAACACACTTAGTATTACAACTCCAGCGATAGCCAAACAAGCACCTAAGCATCCCCAAACTGTAGGTCTCTTTCCCTTGAATGGAACCTCTAACAGTAGCCCATAAAGAGGGCCGATACTGGACAAAGAAATAGCAAGAGCTAATGTTATTTGGAAGAGAGCGAATTTCTCAAATGCTGGACATAAAAATGTGACAAGAGCAACGCCACCAGTGGGAGCTAGCCACCCTTTCAGGTTTAGCGAAGGTAATTGATACCACAAAGGGCGCAGCTGTTGTTGCTGTGCTGGTGTCGCTAATGTATTGCAGCTCTGATCAATATGTAATGTTGATTTGGTATCTTCTTTGTTCTCATTCTTTGTGTGTTGGGAATGCCCGTCTATTATTGAGGAACGATAGCATCCATGCAGTCTCATGGCTATTGACACAAGAAGCAAAATTATGCCTGCAAAACCGAATCGAAGCAGGTTGATTGTCCATGTCGTCATCCCAGCACCATGTTGCTTTGTTAATAGTGAGCCGAATGAGTCTGCCAACACATTGATTATTGCACAAGTGTAACCTCGCCAGTACCGCTTACTTTTATCATCGGGTGTCGATACATTGTCGTCTGTGTTTTTACTGCTGATTTGCGTAGTTCCTATGTCGTCTGCATCGTTGTTTATTCTAGCAGACACAATCTGTACAGCGTTTGTATCGTCACATTCATCCTCTGCATCTTCTTTTGATTGAGATGATGTTGATCGTTCTTCCCAGGACACTACTCCAACACCAAGCACGGTGAGGAACATTCCTCCCCAAGCAGGAGGCCTTAGATTCTCCTGTAATACGTCCGAGTATTGCCGCAGCGAATGGTTTAATAGAGTCTATAACGATAACATGCTTTGCTCCAATCAGCCGAAGCGCCTCCAACCATAGCAAATCTCCGACTATTATCCCAAGAGTCGAGCTAAGCAACAGGTAACCTATGTTGTTTGTAGTGAATACATCCGCACTAGCTATGTCCATGTTGGAAAAGCCACGAATTAGACACATTATTATAAATCCAATCGATGCGGTGAGGCACTTGTACATGTTCAGAGCAAAGGCAGATCCACCTGACGCTGTCCATCTCACATCCCATATGAAAAAGCCTATTGTCATAAATAATGGAGCGAGGAGGGCGGCGATGACGCCATCTGCTGTGGGAGAAAACACCACTACCACCATGCTGGACGCGATGCCTCAACTGGAAAGGAATGGTGTCTAGAGCTAGGTAGCGATAATGCAACAACTTCATGTGAGGGTCTGCACTTATCTACTCTGCACTGCAGAATGCAGAACTTGAGTTAGAATGAGTTCTAGAAAGTTCCATGAAGAAGTTTCACAAAGTAGTAGCCCCCATGGAGAATCGTTTGGTCGCTCATCGCTCGCTACCATTTTGACATTTTGCCATTTTGCCTCTAAAATAAAATGATGCAGCGACGCAGTAAGATTGCAGACAGCTACTATTGCAAGATCTAATAACGTCAACGATGCCTCTTGCTATCAACAATGCAATCTTTGTTCTTCTGTTGTTTCTTCTTCTTCCCTCTCCAACCTCTGGCTTTGCGGCTTGGCTCAAGTGCAGCCGACAATTGGAAGCAGATGAAATCATCATGAACAACAAAGTGCGGCATGTAGGCGAGGAGAACGACGCTTCAATTGTCAAACTCGCAGTCTACGACGAATCTGGCAGCACAAGAGTTGATGTTGCTTCAGATAATGGAGGTGGAGGTGCTATTGTGTGGATTGATAATGATTTAACTTCACTGTCCTTCAAAATCGGCTTGGATCAATCTACGTTATCAGATTTGTCAGATATCCAATATGTTGTAGAGTCGACTCCATTTTATGCCTCGCCATCTCCGAGGCCAGCACCTTCGCCCAACGTCCCTACGATCAACAGCAATAAAAAGCAACACAAAGCAAAAAGAACTTCATTTACTGGTGCATCAGGTGGTGGAGGTCTATTATGTAATGGTAAGAGAGCACATGCAAGAGGTAAGAATGGCAACGTAACATATACTCTTGTACCGAACAAAATTAGTGACACAAATGAGGATGGAATAATAGCAGAAGTATGGGGCGGTTGGTCAGAGTACCATGGTGCTGTTACATTGACTCCTCGGATTGTATTCAAAAGGAAACACTCCGCATCATCAGAGATTAGGCAAGATCAACATGGACAGGCAGAGTTGTAATGATTGAAGGAATTTGTAGTAGTTTAGGTGTAAAGATGAAAGATGTCAGTATTTTAGTCGCGGTCGACCTTACCGATCATCTGTCGCAAAGTTAGGATATTACGCTTGCATTCGCTATTACCAGGAAATCTTTGCTGCAACCTTTCGTACTCGCGAAGAGCACTTTCATATT
>Ga0209652_1002968_pt1 | contig 12774 bp, 6 predicted proteins | sample SaaInl74LU_5_DNA_FD_184641 | JGI IMG/M metagenome (GOLD analysis project Ga0209652, IMG submission 184641) | Marine microbial communities from expanding oxygen minimum zones in the Saanich Inlet - ESP_74LU_5_DNA (SPAdes) (version 2) | ecosystem: Environmental > Aquatic > Marine > Intertidal zone ...
AAATGGCAGAATATAAATGGCAAACTACAAATCGCGCATTTTTCCATCTCGATCTTCTGTTGTGCTGATATTATTTGTTGCTTGTTATTGCGGCAATGGTACATCGTATTGTTGTTGTGTTGCTACTTGACTACAGAGAGTAACATATCATCCATAATAAGTACCTAGCTCACAACATAAACTGCGATCATGATTCAGCGGTCACTCCTCTCAACATCACTACACCGTTGCTGTCGTCAGCAGCGACATCAACAACTCATAGTGTCTTCGAAATTTTCTTCATCTGCATCAGACGAACCGCCAGAAGATTCAGCGACTATCGTTCAAGGTCCGTCTCTACTTACCATGACAGGGGTTCATCGACCATCTCCCTCGCTCTTTCAGCTACCAGGTCTACGATCACTTCCATTTTGGACTGCCCCAGAATCAGCATCTGCAGCACAGAATCGGAAACATCGCGTAGCATTTAATGATCCATTGGTGACTACAGCAGTCGAATATGTAGAGTCGAACTATGAGTCAATTCGTTCAGAGTACTTCGCATCAGTTCTTGGACAGGGCAGAGAAACTGATTTGGATAGCGGCAAGGTGCTCAAACCTCTGGAACCAGATTATGATGTTTCAACCAAGGGTGGAGAGCATGCAGACGATGCTCTGCACTCTGGTAATTGGGATTGGCATTCATATGTGCTGAATGGAAGTAAGAATGAGAAATTCAAAGAAAGATGCCCCAAAACCGCGGAAGTAATCGACACGTTAGAAAAGGAAGGTTTGTTGTTTGGAACGCCTTTTGGGTTCTGTTTCTTTTCTACACTACATGGAAATTCATCGATTCAAGCTCATTCTGGACCAATGAATTTGAGATTACGTATGCATTTGCCACTGGTCGTCCCTCCAAAGAAGGATAACGCACAAACCTCCTCTAGACCAACAACTGGGATCAGAGTCGCAGACCAAGTACGAGAGTGGCATGAAGGGAAGGCTGTCATCCTCGATGACTCATATGTGCACGAAGTTTGGAACGACGCAAATTCACCCCGTGTTTTGCTCTTACTTGATCTCTGGCATCCAGATGTTCGAATGGAAGAGAAACAAAAGATTTCAACCATGTTTTCCTATGCAAAAGAGAAGGGCTGGATAGGTCAAGCAAAGAAACAATGAGAGCTTACCGAATTGAACTGAGACTAGCACAATTAGAGGTAACCAGTAATGTAACAAAGCAAGCATACATATTTCATACACAACTAGCATTAAAGCTCAACTGAGATAAGTATTGTAGCCCAATAAGTTCCAATCAACGCAACAGAGGTATCTCCTTTCTGAAGGAGTCCCATCAAAATCCCATCGTCACGCACCAAAAGATCAAAAAATTTGATGCTGTCACCAAGCAACCATGGTGACGGCATGCCGAATTCATCGAGCCTTGGCGCTCCTGTTGTTGATGCAGCACAGCATTCAAGTGATTACATCATTTACCAGTTCGCCTGCGGTGGTCAGTAAGCCAAAGACTCGCATTCTTCCCTCTCTCCATGTGGCCACAACAACTTCATCCATCTCCACTGCCACCGGAGAAGCTGATCGGGCATTCCAACTTGGTATACAGCTCGAGAAGGCAGGCTTGGCACGTGCTGCATCAGCGGCTTTTCACGAAGCAGCGACATTGTATCAGTGCTATTTAGATCATCATGCCACTTCAACCGCTGCCGATTCCGCCACGGACGAGGATAATATCAGTGCACCCAACACCAACATTTTCCAGCATGTTACGTCACTTTCTCCAGTCGATGGAGGTTCATCACCCTCAGTTCTTGCAGTCCTAGCTTACGCTTGTATTCGTTTGGCCCATTTGAGTCACGATGCATTTGGAGATTCCAGGGCCGCAACACGTTTATATAAACTAGCGGCTTCTATTGATCCTTTGCCGAGCACGATTTCATATCATGGGATAGGAACGAGTATTGAAGGTAGCTGCCACCGTGTAAATGATGAAGTTAGTTGGAGACAGGAGATGGAAAAAGCTGTTGATGCGTATCGTGAAGCTTCCAAACTAGGAGGAGGAGGCGAGGTGCTATTCCACTTAGCTGTTGCCTTGGAGAGACTTGACGAAGTTGAGGAGTCAGAGAAGATCATGGAGTCACTGCGAAGAGGTGAAAGTAACCTTTCTTCCCTAGTAGACTCGTGGGGATATGTCCGATGGCACACTCGTCGCGCTGATCCTCATCGACTAAGTCTCCACCGTGGAACAAGAGCTATGCTTGAGGTTGCGTTGGAGGCAGCGCAACCGTTGCTGCAACATGACGACGGGTTGGTTTGTGAATTCGGCGTGGCATCCGGGCGTTCTGCAAGGATGACGCAAGAGATGTTACCACTTGATACACAAATCCATGGTTTTGATACATTTACTGGGCTTCCTGTTGCATGGGGAAACGAGCCAGCCGGTTCTTACAGCACCGGGGGAGCAATCCCAAAAATGGACGGTAGCAATGTTTTTTTCCATAAGGGTTTGTTCAAAGATACTGTCCCTGCATTCTTGGCTACGCAAGATAAAGGAAGACCTTTAGCATATGCTAATATTGATTGTGACTTGTATGGATCGACACGAGATGTGTTGGAGGCAATGCACGGTAGAATAATTCCCGGGACAGGTAAGTGCGAATAGAAGTATGAAATACTTGATGATTGATTCTTTGCTACTCTCTATTCTAATCAGCTGTTTTCGTTTCATTCTTCTCTGCCATAGTAATTGTGTTTGATGAATACCTTTGCCACCCTTCTTGGCGAACGGATGAGTTCAGGGCGTGGAGAGAGTGCTGTAAAAGATTTGGCTGGCAGTATGAATACTTAGCATTCAGCCTGTCCACGAAGCAAGCAGTTGTCAGAGTAACAAGTTAATGCTGTTGACTTCTAGTGAAGCCAACCTTTTTTACGATAAACTAAAAGACGCAGTATCACATATAAACCAGTCCTAGATGTAGAACTTAAGGTGACTGTTTCTCTCCTACTGCTAGTATACACTCTTGCCCTATTCAGCAAACCAACAATTGTGGTGCTGCTGCTTTGCCTTTCTTGCGTCGTCTGTTGAATAAACCGCGTTTTTTAATACTGGGCACAGTATTACTGGGCACTTCATTGAAACCTGCCGGCTTTTTGCGATTCAAAGAGAATCGGCGGAACTTTGACTTCTTCTTCTTCTTTGCGTTCTGAATGTGCCAAGCATTGCCGAGCTCATCTTGGGACATGCTCACATCTTTTGATAAAGTAGCCATGTCCGATTCTACGTCACTTCCATCGCCATCTGACGTAGAGTTTTTAATTGGAAGCAAATCCTCGATTGATGTTTCAGAGATGCTACCGGTTCGGTGAACTTCTGTGTAGTCTTCTGCGTTGCAACCATTCACGTCGAATGATACAGCTTCACTAGTGCACAAAACTTCATTCGCAAGCATCGCTGACCAGAAATTCTTCATTGATGGCAAGGGTAAGTTTATGCCAAGATGTCCAAGAACTCCATCGATCTCACGCTGTTTAGTATCATCATACTCCTCCTTTCTTCTTTTCAAGTTTACAATACTCTCATCGTCCGATGCTGCCCGACGAGCCACCAGACTCGCAGTTTCATCCATATTAGATATGAGTGACCTATCATCTTCTGACAGAGTACAAAATGAACCAGAATCAGTCGTACCCAATCTATTTTCTAGTCTGAAGTTAGGAGGGAGAAGGACAGGAGTAAAAATGTTCGACGGCTTGACTTTCTCTGAACTGTGAGTTATTGGTTCATAGTCTGTAGGTGCCGTGATGCCCTCCATTGTGGTTTCTGAAATGGTTGAAGAGGCTGCCACTAGATCGAACACGTCTTCACTTGGTTGATCTGTCGTGATTTTGTACGGAGCGTTTTCGGAGGCACCAGAATACGAGACTTCAATTTGTGCGAAGACGTCCTCTGATTCTTCAGAAGGTGAGGAAGGCGGAAGCACTCTTTTTTCATTTGGAGCACCATCGCCACGCTCCCTGTTGTCAGCTACATCTGCGTTCACTGCACCAGTATTCTCAGTAACCGTGTTATAAGCTGCATCCTCGCACACAATATCAGTCTCCTTGATATCGGCTACATCATCACCCACTGCATCAGAGTCCCTGTTCTCGGCTCCACCATCATCCATCGTATTGGACTGGTTTATTTGAAGATCGTCATAGCTTTCATCAGACTCGCTCTCACTAAAAGACTCTGGAACGTCATCGCGGCTTTCATCACCTTCCTGAAAGGTCTGAACCTGAATCGTTTTCGACCAGCTTACACTTCTCTTCTTCTGGTAACCATTACGAAGGATGGATTCACCATGACTGCCCCAGCTATCTCTCCTCCTGTGTTTGTATCCAGGTGGTGATTCGACGACGTTAAAGGTAGGAGGTTTGTCCTCATCAGCCTGGTTCAAGGTTTGAATCCACTCTTGAGTCCATTCGAACACAGCGTTCGGCCCCGGAACCATACCAAGCATGATTCTTTGACTATTCTTGAAAAGAGGGGTGGTTATTCGTTATCGCCTATCCCAACGCTATCAAAATGTAACAACTACTAGGTTGAATAGCATGAATACACTTCCTTCAGTTGCGTTGAAAAAGGTGCACTTACTGAGAGGAGAGATGAGTGAGATAGAGGGTTCCCAGAGAGAGAAAGGCAGAAAAAGAGAAAGTAGCGATCCAACGCAGACTCAACGCGCAGACAGAAGAAAATGGATACCGCGTTTTTAGCAAGCAACGCCCGCGGAAACGCCTGTCTCAATCTCAACGCACGCACCTCAACGTTACCTGCTTTACGCATTCATCAATAACATACTTCAGCTTACCAGCACAACATTACCTTGCCAGATACATCAAACATGTTCAAGTGGTCATCAACAAACAACTCCAAATCCAGCAGGGACAGGGATGTCAGTGTAGGCACCTTTTCTGATGAAGGTAGTTACCATTCCATCCTCAAAAAAGCTTCTTATTCCACTGGAAATACAAAGGGCAAGAAGAAAAAGAAGAAGAAGAATGTGGATAGGAGTGTCACGTGGTCGAAGGAGTTTCAGACCTACGAGGAACGCTGTCCACAGTCGTTCGATACTGACTATGATGATGATGATTATTCCTACAATCGAGATGATACTTTTGATGATGAAGAAGAAAGCCTAATCTCAGGTTATCTCTCGGAACATGCGGGTAACACAAATCCGAAGCAAAAAGCTGGTGCTTTATCAAGCATGTTCACACCAATCGCGTTACCAGCGAATTTTAAGATGAATAGTGCACCTGAAAACGATGCGTCTCTCATCGAAACCATGGATAACTATTACAGTGGTATCGGTAAGGCGGCATCCGAAGAAGGCAGTATTGTTAGCTACGATGGGATGCGAGATGTTAGCAGGCATCACCGGCAACGCGAGATTGATGGAAACATTGGGAATCTAGGATTAGTGATGCCATCACTTGACGGATTTTTGAATGTTTTGGGAGTGACTAGTAATTCGGCAGATGATGCAACCTATTTCTCTGATGCAACATCCTACTCAAGCTCTGGTAGTGTAAGCTCAGAGGAAACTGAGTATACTGCAGAAAAAAAGGCCAATAAGGGTAGAAGAACCAAATCAACAGCCACTACCAAGAGCAGAGACAAGGCAGGAAAAGACATTCGATCCTCTCCTACCGAAAAGAAGGTGAAAGACACTCGATCCGCTCCAATCGAAAAGAAGGTGAAAGGCACTCAGTCCGCTCCTACTGAAACGAAGGTGAAGAAAAAGAAGGCGAAATCTACTGCCGAGCTTAACGTTGCTATTCAAAAACTTGAAACAAACTCGTCAGAGTCAACAGATTCTGGGATAGAAGTGAGTCATTCAAGCGCACAAGATGTTTCACTGAAGTTCAGCGGCTCAGACGATGTGATCAAGCCCTTGATTTCTAATGAAGTGTTGGAAAGTGGCAACAAGTCAGGAGCGACAGTGAACAAGAGTTCCAAGAAGAAAAAGAATATATTCGGTCTCAAGAACAAACGGAAGGGTGCAGATAAGACTGAAGTAGACAAACTCAAGTCCCTCGAGGAGAGCACCAAAAACAGCGTAACTACAAAAGTCTCTCCAACGCCTGATGTTTCGGACATAGAGGTCCAGAGTTTGGTTGAAGCTGCTCTAGCTCAACAAAAAATCAACGATGGATCTGTAGAAAGAATCAAGGCGGAGGCAGCAAAAAGACTCAAGGCAAGTGCAGCTGCTGGCGTTGAAGTCATTCCTCGCGCCCAGATTCCAGGTGGAACAATCAATCAAGCCGAAGCCGCAGAAGTCAAGCAAAGCTTTAGTGCAAGTACAGATGGAGGAAGCGAGACATCAGAAATAAAAGGCAAGGCGAAGAGCACAAAAAAGAAATCACTCAAGAACAAGCTATCGTTTAGAAGAAATAAATCTGCCTTTTCGGGGAGAGAGTTAGCGTTTGCCTATGCTCAACAACAAATGGCACCTTTGGAGGTTGCAGTGGAGGAGCAAGAGGAACTCTATGTGGGCTCAAGTGATGAAGTCGTCAGTGTGGGCGGAGAAGAACAGAAAGTATTATCTGCTCATAGCGAAACCAAGTCCAACCAACAAGGAGCAAGTTTTGTACAAGAACCAACTCGAAACCATCCTCCAACATTAGGAATTGGTGAAGCAATGTCATATGAAACAGTCAATACCGCGAAAGTGGATAGATACAAAGTCCCCCGAAAGGATGCACCAAAGATGGTGAAGAAGGAGACAGCTCCCTTGAAGAAGAAGCAAGAGTCGAGTGCACCCAAACCAGCTAAGGAAGTGAAGCCAAAAGAGGTGAAAAAGCCGGAAAAGAAAGTCAAAGTTGACCAACCGACGACAGAGAAGAAGAAAAAGGAAACAGCTCCAATGAAGAAGAAAGAAAAGCCAAGTACACCCAAAGTGGTGAAAGAAGTGAAAAGGCCTCAAGAGAAACCGAGTACACCCAAAGTGGCGAAAGAAGTGAAAAGGCCTCAAGAGAAAGCCATTGTTGATCTACCGGAGACTGCGCCAGTGAAGAAGACAGAGCCGAGCCCTAAAAGAGTGAAGGAGCCCACAGAAAAATTCAAATTTGATCTACCTCTACCAAAACAAAGTTTGTACGATAATATTCTCGCAGCTGAATCATTTGACTCGGTGTCAACAACGGAAGATATTTTGAGTGAGCTTCAAGAAATTGAAGAGGCTGCAATGTTGATGTACCAGTCAATGGTAACGGAAGGCGAGTATGAGTAATTTTGATTGATACAATATGTAATGTATAGAACTTGATCAATCGCTACTTGTGTCTATCGCTTTGGGGTATTCCCCGCTTTTGGTGTGCCAAATAGACTTCCTGTGATCGGTGATTCATCACTTTCATCCGATGACGAATCGTTGCTTCCATCCGACGATGAATCATTGCTTACACCCGATGATGAATCATCATCAGACAATTTCCTTGTCAGGTTCTGAACTCTCTCTTTAAACTTTGCTCTTCTGTCGGATGCCTCTTGTTTCCTTCTCTGTGACTTTTCCTTCTCGCATGCCAAAGCAATCTCGAGTTCATCATTCTTTCGCACTAGAGTCTTAATCACATCTTGTATCTCTTCATCACTTGTCGCTGCCATTATTGCCGTCGCACATGAACTCATTTGTGAGGATTCTAATTGTATTTGCTTTTCTTTGTTACTCTCCACTTGCTGTTTGTAATCAGAGCATAGCGTATTCAATTGACTAATTTGCGCAGTAAGCTCCTGTTTTTCTTCTATAAAGACCTTGTTTGCAGCCTTCAAGAGATCTTCAATTTTCGCTGTATATTCACTATTTTTCTCCTCCAACATTATCTTCACCTCCGCCGCCTTAACATTAATCTCCTCTACATGTTTTTCTTCCAAAGACTTCAGCTGCTTATTACGTTCATCGAGTTCCTTTTTGAGAGATACCACCTCATCCTCGGAAGCTTGTAATGATTTCTGTAGCTGCTTATGGTTGCCCCCACTCAAACACGAGAATACGTTCATGTTCATGGCCAATTTCAATTGTCAGAGATCTTCACACGGTGAACGAACCGGCCGGATATCTGCTGCCACGGTTTATTAGATAAAGTAGGAGCCTTGCTGTTGTGCCTGCTTCGTGGGTTTCACTCTACACAATGAGAGGTATCTCTACTGCATCTCTACTGCATCTCGTCGCTGCAATCCACCTAATCAAAATACACCAGCCCAGAACAAAGCAAGTTGAAGCACTCTGATGTCATCTTTCTTTCCCACAATAACTTCGCAGCTACTTTCGCAGATGCACTGCATGCATATGTTGGAAAGTCGTCCCGCTTCACCTACCCGTACTCACCCCTTTTCCGGGCCCCTGTTGCTCCACAGTAAAAAAGATTCATTGTTCATTACCTGTTCTTACTATGTCTATCATGCCGTCGTTAGCGGAAGCCATTAGCTGCCTACAGAAGGCATCATCCTGCCGAGGGTGTGGGCGTCTACCGTCGTCGTCTGAAAAAGATAGAGCTCACGGTGATGGAGATGGCCCGCAATGCAATGAATTCGCCGGAGCATTGTTTGTGTCATCTCAGTGTGGAGATTTTTTTTGTGCGGCTTGTTGGGAAAAATCAATGCCCAACTGTCCCATATGCCGGTGTAAAATTGAATCATCTCCCAAACCAATGATTGCAACTCTGGCTGCCGAGTCTAAAGCTAACGCATTCGAAAAGCTTGACCTGTCTGATGTATCAAAACGAAGATGTAACTTGGGTGAATTATCATCTTTGGTTGGTATCTTGCGTAATTTAACAAGCACCACAGCACAAATAAGTGGAGCAGTTGATAAATCAGGCAGTAATATTGGTGTCGACGACTCTTTCGAGGAGGAAGTTCCCGGCACCTTCCAAGAATTCTATCCACAGACTGGTGAAAAGTCAGCCAAATCAGACACCCCAACAATACTGGAAAGTCAAGTTACATCCATACACACTGCAAATAACATGGACAAAAAGCAATATCAATTTACGCCACAGACTGGGATAAAGTCAGAAATATCAGAGACTCCAACAGTGAGGGAAAGTCAGGTTACGTCCGTACGCACAAACAGCATTTCAGTACTGAAGAGTGTTGATAGATCAGAAGCTGCTGAAGAAACTCAGACGATTCCAGGAACATATCTCTCCCCGTTACGCAGGAGTCGCAGTAACAACTCCAGCAGCAATGCACAACTGCATTATTTTATAGACAACATAGGAAAAGTGGACAGTCCATTGGCCTCTTCTACTGCTTCTAAACCGAAATGCGATTTGTCATCCAGTAGCGATGAATCAGTGGTGGAAGGCACTCTCTTGTCGCCATTCAAAATGAACTGTAAAAAGAAGATAGAGGCACAAGATGATAACAATTCTACGTCGGAAGAAGAATTCCAGACCGAACCTTGGGAGCGTCAACTTGATTTGGCAAAAGTTGACAATAGTAGAGCTGAACAACCTGTTGAACCGGTTGCGAAAAGAAGATGTGTTAGCACATCTCCAAACGAAGCAACTAGAGGAATACAATTGCAACAGGAATCAAACGCAGCCAAACAACCAACGATAGAGGAAAGCACCGCATCAGAAATGCAATCATCCACAAAGAAACAACTTTACGTATCATATGATGTACTCAATGACGAAGAGTGTAAAACACTTTCGTTTCTGTGTACTGGGAAACTTGGAGTGAGAATCATGTCAGATATCCTTCCAGTATCAAGAGGGGGCATCCTGTGCCCGCTACCAACAATTCTAATTACACATGCAATTGAAAAGCCTCGTTTTGGAAACGGAAAGCCTACACGGTATAACTCTATTGCCACGTGCCATAGAACATACAGCTACATGAAAGCGGTGGCGTTGGGAGCACGTTGTGTGGACGCACAGTGGCTAAAAGACTGTCAAACATCTGGAACCTTGCTTTGTTGCGATTCTTATAGTGTTTGGAGTGATTTGGAATCATACAATGCTTTGATTGCATCAGGCTCGAAGATAGAAGGTGACACCATTAGGGGATCGTTTCCATTCAACAAAATATCTCCTTTGGACGGTGCTGTTTTTGGGTTCATTGACACAGAGACGAAAAATGCAAAACTACCAAGCTTCAAGCCATTGACTTCTGTACAAATCTCATCACTGGTCGAATGCTGGGGTGGTAGTGTCAGTAACGATTCGTTTACACTGATGCATGCTTTGATAGCACGCGACTGTGCAACATTGAGTCAAGTTGTTCACAAGCTAAAAACTTGTCTTCAGGACAATCGAGATGTCAGCACCGAGTCTTGGTCTATTGAACCGTGTAACGATGAAGAATTGGAATCACTCATCAATAATGACGGGACTATGAATAATTCCTACTCGGATGATTACCGAGTACCAATCATTCGAGCGAAGTGGCTGGAGAATAGCATATGCATGAACTCCCTCCAGAGCTTGAAAAGGTACTGTATTGGTGTACTGTGTTTTGAGTTTGATATGGGCTCAAACGTCGACGAAAGGCAGACACTGTTATGCTGAAGGAGACGAAGAAGCCATAATTATTCTTCCCTATGAAAATTAGATATATTCTTTCACGCATATTCTATGAGTATTTATTTAGCCCCCATGCACCCGGAAGCGATAGAGACAAGAATACTCAGCACCCCAATTAGAATCAACAGCAAGAGATACTGCTTTCAGCTTTGGAACATCAGCACCGCCCACGGAAGTTGGTATTTTGAATGTTTGCAACCCCAACTTGGAGTCGTATTCAAACGATCCCAATTCCCAAGGTTCCCCGAATGCCCCGATATCTTCATACCCAATAACTCGAAACATCTTCAATGCACTGTTCCCAGCAGCAATGCTTCTAGGAGCGTGATCGATCATCACCTCCGTCACAGTTACCTCCTGCGACAAGGCCACTGTCAGAGTGGCATACTCCCCTCTCAAACCATCCTGCGTTTGGCGACGTGCGCGACTACTCGAAAACTCGTCTCCAAATGACCAGCAGTGTCCTTTAGCATACATTGTGGTAGTAGGGCGCAGCGCTACCTCGGGAGGATGCCCGTAAAAACGCAAGTTCGAGTACGCCAAGACACGATTGATGAGCGGCAAAGACTCATAGAGTGACAGACTGGTTGCACGAGGTCCTCTTCGTAGAACACGAGCACCATGGACGACCGATGCATAATCAAACTTTCCAGTGCGATCGGCATTTTCAATCTCAAGTAGACGATCTATATCCTTTGACGCAGATCGGGCATTGTATGCTCCAGATGAAGATGGCGTCGCAGCCTCCTTCACAACATCGTTATGCAAGTCAATCTGAACAGAAGGGATCCCGTCAACACCTTCTTTTTGGCACTCCTCTTCAACAAGTCTCTGTGTCCATTGTTGCGCATGAATAGAGGGCCCCGCGGGTCCCAAAAGGGCTTCACTTGTGGATTGTGCCAAGGCAACCAAACTATCGTAGGCACTTTGGGCATCCTCCAACAATAGAGGAGCATCGCTGGCAACATCGAGTGCGTCTACATCAACACCTCCAACCACATCAACTTCAATGTTCTCTTTGCCAGTAGCCAAAGGGGTGTAATCTTTACCCTTGCATCCTTCTCCAGGAACATGAATGTCAGCTACATCAACAACCATTGCAGAAACAGGAACCATTGATGCCTCCGACAGAGAGCGCAGTGCAGCATTGACTTCATGTTGACTAGCAGAGCCATCTTCAAGTGATCCAAAAGTAGCCTCTACTTCGGCCAATGCATTCTCCCAATATTCGAGCAACTGTTGCTTTTCACCAATGTTGGAATTTAAACTATCAAGTTTTGACTTGATTTGTTCCATATCATAACCATTGTTGTCAGGTGGAGATAACATCTCTTGCAGTTCGCCACTCTCGGCCAGCTCTTGCGTATCATCATTGCCACCAACGTGCTGCTTCTTCACATAAACATTTGGTACAGTATACTGTTCCGTCATCTCAGACAATATGTCTTGAACCAGCTCTCCATTTTCCATTTCATCCAACTCTATCACTGTTGGCTGTACACCCATGTCGCGAAATATTGCCTTGGTGGCTTTGCAGTACCGACAGTATGATTTTGAGAAAACAACCACATCTTGAGTATCAATCATTGCCTCAATATATTCAGTAATAGCGACAGGGTCAGTAGCACTACCACTGAGTGTTGGTACTGAAGAGGATGCCAAGGAGGAAGAAGATGAAATCAGTTCATCTTCGACAGAGTCAAGCATCTTCATTGCCAAAATCATTTCGGCAGTGGCATTTTCAAATACTTGAATATCATGCTGATTCATACGCTGTGCCCTCAATATCGCTTTCGCTTGCTGTAAAAGGTTTGGGTCTACGACGGTAATGATCTCCTCATCGTCATCATCGCTAGACGTCTCGGCAGCGGCAGAGTCTACGACACTCTCTTTAATTGCCACAAGTCCCTCACTATCCATTGTAGTCACACCGTACCACTCACTCCAATGCATACTTTGTTGACGAACATCCCACGCATAGTCCCCCATAACATTGGTTACATTGCCAAGCGTAAAGAAGACAAGGAGCACTACAAACCAACCCATTGTGCATTTAATCATATCGCGTTTCAACTCGTGATTTTTGGACAATTCTTCGATCAAAAAATGTGGATAACTGTGTAGAGGAGATGCCGGCGTAGCAGGTTGTTGGACTGATGATTTGTTTTTGCTGCTGCTGGTAGCTTTCGATTTTGATGATTGACT
>Ga0209652_1002971_pt1 | contig 12767 bp, 19 predicted proteins | sample SaaInl74LU_5_DNA_FD_184641 | JGI IMG/M metagenome (GOLD analysis project Ga0209652, IMG submission 184641) | Marine microbial communities from expanding oxygen minimum zones in the Saanich Inlet - ESP_74LU_5_DNA (SPAdes) (version 2) | ecosystem: Environmental > Aquatic > Marine > Intertidal zone...
GTAGTTCTCAACTTTGTTGATCTGCTCAGCAGAAGCAACAGCATCGTCTTGACCAGCTACGATAACACCGTAGTTAGTGGACTGTGCAGTTGTACCAGATGTACCAGCACCTGTACCAGCAGCAGGCAAAGCGTTGGACTGATAAACACGGAAGCCGTGAACATTGTTCAACACCAAACCGTTTTGCAGGCCAGCACCACCAAAGTCAGCGTTCAGCATACGTGAGTCTTCGTCTTTCAGCATCTCAATAAATACTGGATCAAGAACAACCCAACGTCCACGTGATTCTACATTTGCTTGATCCATTTTACGAGCCATACGTGCAAGTACAGTCAATGGGGAAACAGTTGTAGCTGACAGGGCAGTTGCACCTGGCAAACGTGGTGCCAATGGAACGGAGTCGCCTGCAGTAGCTGAACCAGAGATGGTCAAGTTACCGAAGTCAGTTGCGTCCAAGTGGTTTGCAGTGATGTATTCACCAGTAGCTGTCAAAGCAGTTTGCTTATCGCCAGCAGAAGTAGTGATGAAAGCACCTGCAGTTGTGTGACCAGAGAGGTAAGACAATACGTCTGTGTCCATTGCGTCTGCCATTTTATATGCAGCACGATCAGCGGCCAAAGATGTGAAGTCTACGTTTGAAAACTGCTCTTCAATGTCATCCATTTTAAAAGCAAAGTAGTTTGCTTGGTCAATGGTGAGCGAGAAGTCAGCATCGTTAAGCTTCTCTACTGAGATGCCTGTATGACGCTGCAGAGCGTTGACGGTTACGTCTGGCTCTTTTTGAATGCGAACAGTATCACCTTGGTTTGCAATTTCACCAAAATATGAATTGTTAGTGATTGCGTTAGTTACAGCAGAACGGCGTAGTGCGATCTGTGCTTGTTTGGAGTAAATAATCGGGGAGAAGTTCCCGTCAAATCCACCACCAGCGGTTCCAATAGCCATAATAATTCTCCTTTATAGATATGGCGTGAGATTTAGACACTACATATCCACAATAAAAGAGGCTCATCGTTTTAGGGTAGTCAGCTTTGCTTCAAGGATGGCCATCCTATCTGCGCTGGGCCTATACTCAGAGGTAGTTCTTCGTGTGGCTAGTGCTTATTGAAAAGCATGTACAGGCAGTTAATCCCTGACACTGTACATACCTATAGTTTTACCTACAATGTTTTATTTGTCAATTATTTTTTTGACACATCGTAAATAAATTTCCCTGAGCGTTGTGCATCCATAATTTCTTCAGCACGAACCTCATACTCCTTAATGCTCATTTTAGCTACTTGGGATTCTCGTAAGTAGCTACTTGAGTCATTTGGATCAATTGGTGCAGCCTTTCTTGCTTTAACAGAGGAGGCAGCACTCTTATCTTCAGAAGATGCACGTTTAGTAGTCTTTATGCCTTTGTCTACCTTATATAGATCCAGAACACGTGCTACTGATTTTACATCTTCTACATTATCGTATAATGCATCTTGTACTATTTTAGGCTGATCTTTAGCCCACTCATGAAACGCATCATCCCCACGAATAGTAGCAAAGTCAGGATGTAAGTTATACAACTCTGCTTCAGACTTTTCTTTACGGGCCTGAGAGCGTAACTTTTCTATTTCTTTCAAGCGTTTATCAAGATCATCTGAACGCTCCATAGCTTTCCTGTCAGCAATTGCTTCGACAATACCAGCTACATCTGGGTATGTTTTAGCCCAAGCCTCAATCTCTTCATCTGATTTAGGTAGAATTAACTCATTCTTTGTAGCAGACTCTAGTTGGCTCTGAAGTTTTTCTAGTTTAAGGGCTGTTTCTTTTTCTTTTTCTTGCATATGGCGGCGTAGATCACCATAACGCTTCTTGAAGTTCTTTTCTTCAGTACTCAGATCTTCTTCTTGTGCTTCAGCTTTTGGTTCTTCTTCTTGTTTGGTAACACTCTCTGCCTGAACTGGGGGGTCGCTAGGCTCTGAGCTATCGGGTTCCGCTTCAACAGCTTCTTCTTCTGTTTCATCTTGTGTTACACCTGCTTGTTTAAGCAGTTCCCGTAGCTCCTCCTCATCACGCTGTACACGAGACAAGTTCCGTTTGTGTGACATTGAGTTGGTCTGAATGGCTTCCGACATTTTATTCTCCTTATGTTGGGGCCAGCATTATTGCTGGGTAGCCTTATTATTATATGGTAGTCTAGTAGTTACTTTTAAAACATCCAACCGAGACCTTCACCGACAGCCTTATTATAGGTAGCCTGCTCCGCTTCTGTTAATTGATGATTGTTATCTATTTTACTTTTAAGGTTCATTGATTTTGCTTTAGCTGCAAGGGCATTTAACTTGTTTTGTTGTATATTTTGTGTACCTTTAGTTAGCTCTTTTGCTATTTCTGCACCTGTAGGTTCTTTATATTTTTTAGCAGCTTCTATAAGAGCTTTTCGTCTTGCCGCTGCTTTTTCTTTGTCGCCTTCATAGGTAGATGAACCTCTATACCTATTACCACCAAGAGTTAAGCGATTACCTTCATCGTCTTTTGATTGAATGCCAAAACCCTCACCGTCTGCACCAAGAAAGTCACCTAACCAAGTGTCAGCAAAGCTTACACGACCATCACCATTATTATCACTTAAATTTTCATAAAGGCTTGTGTTTCCACCAAATACGCCAGAGGCTTGTAGTAAACTTGTAGCAGCTCCAGGTTTCTTTGAAGTAGGTTCTAGAAAAGTCTGTAGCTCTGTTTGTTGTTTTAACAGATCATTCCTCTGAGAATCAGATAAGGTTCCCGATTCTAGCTGATATGCGATCCCGTCTAACATATCATAGGCTTTATTGCGAGACGAGCTCCCAGATGTGACACCTGCAGCAATACCAGCAAAGGGATTAAGAAGGCCTAATGCAGTAGCAGCTGTTTTTCCACCAATTCCTAGGTTCTTTGTCGTACTTGCAAAGTCATCTACTGAAGCCTCTGTCCAATCTGTACCAGGCTTAGGTCTAGAAAAAATAGAAGTGTTATCAGCATTAGGATTTTCGTTATTATTAGTGTAGTCGTTTGTAGAGCTTACAGTAGTTGATGGAGCAGATGAAACTTGAGCAGGTGCGGCTACCCCTGTTGAAACTTGTTCTGATGCTGTAGCTTTAGCTTTATAGCCTTCAGGTATAAACGTCATAGGTTGACCATTCATAAACTGAATGTACATTACTTCACCAGCATCATTAACGTATTCTTTAATTTCAAAGCCTCCAGTAGAAGAGGCTGAACTAAAAGGGTTAGATACAGCACCACCCTCGTTCATCATCATAGGCTGGTCATCATCTTCTACTTGTAATTCTGAAATATCAAAAGGTAAACCGTCTTCTGGTTCAATAACCTCCATCCCGTCTACTGGTTCACCACCGATACGGCCATTGGCTTCCATCTCAGCAAAACCACGTTTAGCTTCTTTGCGGATGTCTTCAAAGAACTTAACACCATAGAAGCGTACTACGTCAGCAGGTACGACATACTCACCTTCACTCAGTTGAGCAGGGATGTCATCACGTACTTCTTCTGGCATAGAGCCTACTGGTACTTCGTTGCCTGATACAGGGTCTACACGTTCACCTTCATCACCGAAGGCCATTTCCATTTGTTCATCCATTAACTTTGTCCCTCAAGTATTGTAGATTGCGTAAGGCACGTACAGAACCTTGATGCCTGTATAGCTCTGCTGTATCTGTTACGTTTTCCATACTTCGATGTTGTGCAGAAATGCGCTCCTCAATCTCAACAAGAAACGCATCCCATATCTGTTTATCGTTAACTAGCTTTTTAAGCGACATTACCGCTGAACCCTTGTTCACCTGGTGTTGGAGCTGTACCAATACCTACTTGAGAGCCTCCGCCACCTGACGTGTCTTGTACGCCCTGTGGAGCCTGTCCTTCTGGCGCTGGGCTACCTTGGGGCATGTTTACGCCTTCCGGCCCTACAGGGGGCTGTACGGGAGCCTGAAAGGCTTTTAGCAGTTCAGCTTGGATAGCAGCATCCTGCATAGAGTTAGTAACCTTGTCTGGGTCAAGATCCATAGACTTAGCAATCTCACGAATGATGTAGTCCATCTTAGCGAAGGGAGCCAGTACTGGGTTCTGTGCAACCTGCAGGAATTGCATCAGGCGCTGTGACCGTACTTCGTTAGCCATCAAACTCTCTGTACCAGAAGCATTAACTTCCAAGTCTCCTCGGATAGACTCATCAAAGTCAAACTGCATGTTGAACGAGAAGAAAGCTTTACCGATAGGGCGAAGCAGATAGTCATCTACGTTCTTAACTACCGTCCGAATAGAACCGTTAGCAGCAGACATAAGCATAGAAATACCAGAAGCTGTACGCCCAACGCCAGATACTCCGGTTTGTCCGTGAGCGAAGCTAGGGAATCCAGTACTCTCATCTGCTAGAACTCGTGCCTTATCAAACAGTTGCATGTTTTCTTGTGCTACGTTGGGGAACTTAGTACCGAAGATGCTTTGTCCTGGGGCACCCCCCTGCCTGCGAAAAATTTTGCCGGGGTATACAGATAAGTCTTGGCCGGGAACCATGTTAGTCTCATCTACTTCAATGATAAGGTTACCAGACAGTGCGGCGTTGTCAATAGCCATACGCATAAAGCCATTCATCAACGTCTGAGTATCATCCATGTTCTCAGCAATACCTACGCCAAAGAAGCTGTAAGGATTATGCTCATATGGTGTTGCGTAGTATGGAATACGTGTAGGTTTGAATGGATTAAGAACCATACGGATTACTTCACCGTTACAAACCCAGACGTTAGCATTTACTTCGTCTAGCTTCTTTAGCTCTTTAGGGATTTTTACACCGTGCTCTTCAAGCATATCAGTATCTACAAAACCCCAGAACTCTAGCACTTCCCAACGCTCTGATGTAGGCGTAGCCTGATCATCGTCCATCGTAAGTTCCCAGTGTTTCTGAATATAGTCTGGACCTTTATCTATAGCAAACTGAATAGCATCATCCATAAAGTATGGGCGATTTCTTAACGCACGTAATTCTGTACGTGACATTTTATGACGTTCCACTACATACTCAGCGTCTTCCATGCTAGAAGCTTCTGGGTCAGGGTAGAAGTTCCATACAGAAACATGGTTGGTCTCTGGAACAGTTTTAATTAGAGGTTCGTAATCACCCTCTTCATTCCAGTTAGGATATTCTTTATCTACAGCAAATGGACCTTTCATGACACCTGTGCCAAGCAAAGCCATTTCAAAAGCCATAGAGCGTAGATGTACAGATGCACCACTCTCTTGTAGCTGGTCGTGGATCTTTTTTTCCATCTTCTTAGCGGCAATCATTGCTGGATGAAATGTTACAGTACTTGGAGTAGTCCCATCACCTTCAACAATCTTCTCAGACACTGCGTCAAGCTTATCAGCTATTGGACCTAACCGCTTACGTAGATCAGCCATTGTCTCACCTGGCTCTAGCTTTGTAGTCCCATCAATAAGATAAGGACGTGCAGGTGAATTACGTGTTATGCTTTTTAATGCGTCTCCTGCTTGTGCAGCATTAGGGTCTACGTTGATGTGTACAGATTCAGCTACGCCATCAGGTAGTACAGAAGGATTAACGGAAAGCGGGAACTTATTGTTACCGAATAGTACGTCTACGATCTGACCATACGCAGCTAGTGTCTTTGTTTTAGTAACCTTGACGAATACACGAGACTTTTCAGCGTCAGAGAACTGTACATCAGAACCATATAATCCACGATAGTTTCGATATGCACGTAACCACCGATCTTCATCAGACCGTCTTGCATCTTCTGAACGCCGAAACCGCTCTCCTACAAATGTTAGAAGGCTGGACTTTGAAGAAAAGATGCTATCATCCATACCTTCAGCAGCGACTACTTCATCTGTATCAAAGTTTAGTTCTTCATTTTCTGCCATGTTTAATACCCGAATGTTGAGTCACTAGCCTGAAAGCCAGTTCTTTGTGTTGCTGGTGTGTAATCCCAAATGCTGTGACTACGTGGTCTTGTCATAATGCCGTATCTTAAAGCATCGTACAAGTGATCCTCTGCGTTTGTATCAACGTCTTCTGGATTCTTCTTATCCAGCGGTATGATAGGTATCTGCGCTAGAGTGTTGGTTAAGTGTGACATAAATACAAGACGAGGCTTTTCAGTAAACTCATCTACCTGTAAACGCCTATGTATTTCGTTTTTTCCTGCGACACGGGAACCTTTAGAGCGATCTGACGGACGCCAACGGCAACCCTTCATGTTCATCTGCTCAGCTAGTGATGGCCCCGTATCGCCACGGTTGTGCCACAAAGAGCTATCAAGCACACCGTATCTCATGCCACCATCATGCTTCTCTGCATCTAGGATCATATCAGCTAGATCAGAAGCTGTAACCTTAGAGCAATAAAGCTCTCTGTAGACAATAAGTTGTTCGTCTGGTGCAACAGTAAACCATAGAACCCCTGTGTAAGAGCCGTAGCCGTAGTCGCAAGCTCTAAACTTAACCCAATCTTGGGGAACGTCAAAAGAGTCCACGATATGCTGGGATCTGTTAAATTCAGGAAATGCTGCACCTTCGTTTATATCCCAATTACCCTCAAGTAATTGCTTTCTTTGATGTTCAGGTAAAGACAAAAGCATAGCTTCATAGTCACCTGTGTCAGATAAATAAGGGTTATCAAAGAGGCTAGCAGGAATGAACCGCCGTTTAAAAAGAGGTTGACCTTCTTTGGTATGCCCTTGTGGGTATGTAATAGTATCGCCTGTTTCTAGGTTTGTAGCCCAGAAAGACTCATTGGAAGCAGCAGGATCAATGAACATCTTTTTAACCCAAGAATGACCGCTGCCTCCAGGGTTTGTTGTGGCTCTCATATACAAACCTAAATCTGTACTATGAGCAGATCTCAAGCGGGATCTCATGTAGTCCCACGCATAGGGTGTAGGCCATTGAGTTAGCTCGTCAAATCCTATCCAATTAAACGCTTGACCTTGATAACGATTAACATCCATATCTTTGTCAAGATACGACATCCAAAGCCTACCCCCTTTAGGAGTAATCCACTGGCTTTTACGCTCAGACCACTTAATACCGGGTATAGCTTTCGGATAAAGCTCTTGACTCTTTTGGATAAGTTCACGTAATTCCTCCGTAGTATGACGCACTAGCAGACCAGAAAAGTTAGGATTATTTAATCCATGTAACGGGTCAGCAAGCATAGCGTATGATTTACCACCACCTGCTGCTCCTCCGTATAGTACTTCACGTTCTGATGCAGATAAGAAGTCTGTTTGAGGGCCGGGGTTTGGCTTGAACACTACATCCTGCGCTAAATCCACATCAAACTCAGCAGCTACTACCTGTGCAGGAACAGTACCTAATTTAGGTTCTACTGTCTGCTTATTCGCTTTCTGCGTATGCCCCGACCCTGTTTTTTTCGAGCTCCTCGATTTCGGATAACGCCTTTTTGAGCCTTCTGGCGAGGTTGCGTTTAATCGTAGCAGCTTTTTTACGTCTTCGCTCAATTTCTATTCTCTGCTTTAGACCTGCGTGGGATATTCTGCGACCTGTCTGTTTTGTTAGCCAGTTTGCAACTTCTCTTAAACTATACTGCTTTAAGTGAACCTTTGCAAGCTCTAATGCATTTAATTCTTCTGGGATAGGATCTAGAAGATTAGGGTTGTCAGGGTGTATTTTATAGCCATAAGGAACATGCTTGCTAACTCTAGCAATAACATGCCAGTGCCTTTCTTGCCCTTTATGTGGTTTGGGTAGTTCCCAAAAGCCTAGATCCCTCCCAATATGGAATGGTCTACTCATTGGCCCCTTCTTTTGGTGGTAAATAGAAAACCCCACCACTTGATGTTACATCTACTCTTTCAGTCTTTACAAGACCTGCGCGGTCTAGAAGATCCTTTGCAGCTGCCATCTTATCTTTGATACCAAGTTCAGTTGGGTCATATAGAGCACCAACCATTGCCATAGCAGCTTTAGGGGCAGTACGAGCAAAGTATGAACGTGTTGCATCTGCTATTTCATCTTTTAGAGACTCTACAATTAATCGTGTAGGTGTAGTGGAACTATAGCCAGCCAACTTTTTGGCAAGCACAACATCACCACCAGCTTCATCGAATAATACTTCGATAAACTTTTGTTGGTTTTCTGTTAGATTTCTTGCCATAAAGTTGTCCTCATTTCATGAATCTGACTATAGTTATACCACAAAAACATAAAAGTGCAAGTTTATTAAAATTTACCAGCGATAACTTGTTTAATGTTACCACGAGTAATACCAATATCTCGCAATTCTTTGTCTGTCATGTTTTGTAGCAGCCAGTAGTCTGCTCGTGCTTGTTGTGCGTTTTGTAAAGCTTTGAAGCCTCGGTGGAAGTATTTAAGCATCACTATCTCCTTTGTTGTGTGTGCGGAGATAGTTATACTGAGTTAGAGGTAATGTAGTACCCACATAATGTGCATACCCGCTATTCGCTACACGCCTGAGAAGACCTCTGTAACAGTTAGGATAGTGTCTATATGCCCTGATGATGAAGGTGTTACCTGTATCTTATCGCCAGGAGCAAGAACAATCTCAATGTCTGAGAAAGTTATATACTCACCAGAACCTAAGTTCTTACCCTCTAAGAAGTGTGACGTATAAGTATCAGCTGCTACATACCACTCAATCTCAATGCTTACGTTACCCGTACTGTTGTGTACATGCAGATAGCTAATCTCAGCTGTACAGTTAGGGGGGCATGTATATACATCTTCTGTAGTAGTACCTGTGTTATGCCCATAGACAGAACGCCTACGAGCAGGTCTACCTTGGTGATTGAGCGTAACAGCCATTACTCGTCAACCCACGCTTCATTCTCTGGCGTGTTAGGGTCATCCTTAACGTAATGACCTTTATCTGTACGAGCACGTTTCTTACCGGGAGGAGGTGTAGCTTTCTTAGGCTTCTTAGGCTTAGTAGCTGCAATGTCTGCCTCTGCACAGATGTAGTTGATGTTCTCATCTTTACTCTGAACATTGCCGTAATTGTCTTCACCAGCAGACTGATTACCTACGGAGTCCCATACGTAACCATGCTCATCTACACGGTAGCCCTTAGCTTCTAGGGCGTCTTTGTATTTATGATAATACTTCATTATTTGCCCTTCTTCATAGGACGTGCTGCTGGGTTGGATGCACCACAGTAGCCACCTTTGTTGTAGCCCGTCTTTTTCTTAGTCATACCACCTTTAGGAATAATCCCGCTCCTCTCCATTTCTTTTCTTTCTCTTACCAAATCCTTTTCATATTTGTCATCATATTTCTTAATGGTGGGGTATTTTGTTCGTTTAGAACTATCTGCTGCCTCTGCTGCGTATATCATTGACTGCGCTTTAAGTATAGTCATACCGTACTTCTTTTTAAAATCCTCACGTGTCATGATTTTATCATGAACCCGAGTAATATCTTTATCTAATTTGTCTGATAGAGCTTTGGTTTTACCAGGTGCGCTATACTGTTGAGCGCCTGCTGCAGTTTTCTCTGTTTTTAGATTAGCCATTATTTCTTACCTTTTTTGATTGGACGTTCTGCAGTGTTAGATGCACCACAAGCTAAACCACCGTGTTTGTAACCCATCCTCTTAGCTACTTCTGGTGCCTCTTTCTTGAGAGCTTTCATACCTTTGTTCATCATACCACCTTTGTTCATACCTTCATGATAACCTGTTCCACCACAGTGAGAACAACCTTTACCTTTACACTTAGGACACATCTTCTTCATGTTCGTTTTCTCCCCGATGCTGTCGTAGACCACTTAACTTTCTTTGGGCCTGTCTTCTTTGCTGCTTCTTTCTTGCTAATTTTAGAAGCTACTGCCTTTGGCCTACAGGCTGGATAAGATCTACTCTCACCCTTCTTCCTACCACAAGGCTTACCTGTCTTAACGTCTGTCCACTCTTCACCAAACCACTTACCTAAGCCGCCAGCTTTACTTTTTGACTTTGTTGGCTTTCGTGCCACTGTAATTACCTCCACGTGCTTTGTATGTCTTAGTGAGCCAAGCAGAGCCATAAGCGCTGGGCCATACGTCAAACTTCTTCTTAGCTTCTGCCTTTACTTTAGCGTACAGCTTCTTGTTTGTAGGGGTAGGAGATGCCATTACCACTTCACCTTATCTGCCCAGTAAGCTGCTGAGAGCTTACCCTTCTTGATATTCTTAGCGTGTCTAGCTTTGAAGCTGGCACGTTTCTTCTTCATGCGATCAGATTCACCCTCTTTAGGCTTGCCTGCTGTGGATGCTCCCTGCTCACCAAAGCGGATGAGCTTAATGGTGTCACCTTCCTTGGCGAGTACTGCGTGGGATTTAGTTGGATGCTTAGGTGTACGCTTGGGTTTGTTGTAACCTTCAAACTTCTCTCCACGGTAATCAATAGACATTATGCTTTCCTATTTGAACTTGTTCGTTTTACACTCCGGTTCTTGGCTACAGATTGCACACGTAAGTTCTTACTTTTATTATTACGTGGGTTTCCATCTTTATGGTCTACATCCTTACCATCACCTTTACGTACTTTACCTTTATCAGCCATAGCTTTACGAGCAGCATTTCTGGAAGCACGATCCTTTTTTACAGCAGGCTTAGAGTCATACTTAGCATTCTGCTTTTTATAGTCGCGTTTTCCGTTTTTCATGAAGGGCATAAAATCTTACCTTATAGAGGGTTGTCAGCTAATTCGTCATAGGCTTTCCAGATATCATCTACTTCTGTTTGTAGCGTATCTAGAGTATCTCCCAATCCGTCTGTAATAGTTGTAGCTTTATCAACCTGGCTACGTAGATCAAGTAGTATCTTCTGCTGCTCTAGGATCTGTGACATATTTGTGCTTAGCTGTGCAAGCTTCTGGTTCAAACCTCGTACATCATTATCTGCAATAGCCTGTTCTAATGTTTGTATACGAGATACAAGTTTAGCTTCTAGCTCTTGAGACTTAGTTAGTAGTAAAGAGTCTAGAGCTATGATCTCACCGCTAAGGTTATTGTTAACCTCTATAAGATTGCGCTGGGCTACTGTCTCTACAGATGTAACACGCTTATCCAAGCTACCTGCTTTAACATCAAAAGATGCAGACTTATCTACAACCTCTGCGATACCAGCCTCAACACCATAGAAACGCTGCAGTGTATCGTAAGACCACCATACACCACCAGCAACTGTAGAAAGAACTGGAAGTGCTACTGCAACCATCCAACCCTTAATGTTGTAACCACCTACGCTAAACTCAAAGTCCATCATTGTGTTGGCATAGCCCCATACTGATTAATGTATTCACCTGCTGCGTAGATCTCTGTAGCATTCTTCATCTCAGGAGTCAAGTAACCCTGGAAGCCTGTACCAAAGCCTGAGTCATCCCAAGTAATAACGAACTCATCAATAGACTGAGTGTAAGTGATAGCGGTGTAGCTACCTACCATGTAGTTACCCTGTGCGGCGTAGTTGTCTACAGTAGCAGTAAGGTCATCATTGTTAGCCGCAGCCATGAAAGCACCAGCCTGTTGAGCGAAGTTCTCTACAGCAGCTACTGCTTCGTTGTATTCGTTAACCTCAGCAGCGTCTAAGCTATACGCATCTGTCTCAAGCATACCTTGTAGCTCAACTTGCTCAGGCTTGGTATCTGCCTCAGATGCTATGGAAGCTACCTCAACTGCTGTCATAACTACAGCTGTAGCTGCGGTAAGGTTATCTACTGCAGTGTTCAAGCTGTTCATAGCAGCTGCGTGTTCCTGCATAAACAACTGCTCAGCTGTACTAGCAATAGCGTAGTCATGGTTGAGTACAAGCTCTTTAGCTTCTAGGTATGCGCCTAACTCATCTGTGGTAATGATACCATCGCTAAGTGCATCATCGTTAATGACACCACCGATAGCAGCATAACCTACAGCACCTACAGTTAAGACAGCACTATCAGTTATACGATCTTGTATATCACTGATAGAAGCGATAAGCATATCAATCTTCTCTTGCCCTGTCAGTGAATACTCAGGGGGTGGTGGCGACTCTGCGCTTGCTACTCCTGAAACGCTCACTAATGCTGAGCTTAGGAGCATCGTCTTCAATAACTGCTTCATCTGTGTCTTCCTCTCCTACCCTTAATAGGGTGTCCCAAAACTCTGTGTCAAGTTCATACCCAACTATGTAGAGCGCTGGGCTGTCTCTGTACTTATTTATCGCTGCTTTCCCCATGAGCAGCTTTCCCGTCTTACTGTCGTTGATAGGGCATGGTGTATTAGCTAACATCATACTCCTGAACACGACAGGATCTTGGCAAAGTACAGATATAGCTGATACCTGTAATCCTAAGCCACCCACTTGCTGTGGTGCGCCTAAGAGCCTAGCATTCTTGCGTCTGTTGCAAGAGTCATCCTGTATAGCCTCACCATTACTGAAACCAAACATTGTAACCTGTAAGCCTGTACTACGTGGCATTAAGCAACTGTCGTTACCACCAGCACCCATAACTGTAGGAGCTATCGCACTCATGACAGGAGCAGCACTCCCAGCACCAGTAGCATTGTAGTTGTTAGTCACAGTCTCTTCAGAGTTGTTACTGTCTACAGTGCTATTCTCGTTACTTGTAGAGAAGTCACCTGTAACATCACCAGCCTGCGCAGTCATCCCCGATAACATCACGGAGATCAGGGTCACTGCACATAAGCTGTAGAGCGGCATCTTTCTGACCGATGTATGTAAGAGTTTGTGCATCTAAGTTCCGTTGGCATTTG
>Ga0209652_1002974_pt1 | contig 12756 bp, 8 predicted proteins | sample SaaInl74LU_5_DNA_FD_184641 | JGI IMG/M metagenome (GOLD analysis project Ga0209652, IMG submission 184641) | Marine microbial communities from expanding oxygen minimum zones in the Saanich Inlet - ESP_74LU_5_DNA (SPAdes) (version 2) | ecosystem: Environmental > Aquatic > Marine > Intertidal zone ...
TTTCGCTGCGCTTCCCAAGATCATGCAGGCCAAGCGCAAGCCACTGGTAGTTAAAACGGTCGAAGAGCTGGGTGTTACGCTGAGCAACAGCACCGAACTTCTCTCTGTAGAGCCGCCAGCTGAGCGCCAGGCTGGGATCAAGGTGGGCTCAGTAGACGAGCTACTCGATAAACTGCGTAACGACGCTCAGGTTCTTTAAGGAGAGAGATGATGAAAACCCTGATCATTGCCGAACACGAAAACGGCGCTATCAAGAGCGCGACTCTCTCAGCAGTTACTGCAGCGGCAGCCCTAGGTGCCCCTGTTGATATGCTGGTAACCGGTAGCGATGTGGCCGCGGCTGCACAGGCTGCCTCACAGGTTGCTGGTGTCTCTGCAGTACTGACCGTAGAGGACGCTGCGCTGGCACACCCTCTGGCTGACCTTATGGCCCCTGTCGCGAAGCAGCTGGCGGGCGATTACACCCACATTCTGGTGGGTGCGAGCACCTTTGGTAAGGACTTGGCACCACGTCTGGCGGCGCTGTGCGGCGTAAACCAGATCTCTGACATTATCACAGTGATCGATGCGGATACCTTCAAGCGTCCTATCTACGCTGGTAACGCTATCGCGACCGTTAAGAGCAGTGATGCCACTAAGGTGATCACTGTTCGTGGTACGGCTTTCGCAGCAGCAGCTGCAGAGGGCGGTAGCGCTGCTGTAAGCGCAGCAAGTGTCACTGTGGGTACCGCAAAAGTTCGCTTCGTGCGTGCCGATGTTACCGAATCTGATCGTCCAGAGTTGGACTCGGCCGATATTGTTGTATCGGGCGGCCGTGGTGTAGGTTCTAAAGAGGACTTCGCTAAGGTATTCGATCTGGCTGATAAGCTAGGTGCTGCAGTAGGTGCATCGCGCGCAGCGGTAGATAGCGGCTTCGTTCCTAACGATATGCAGGTAGGCCAAACCGGTAAGATGGTTGCACCTAAGCTCTACATCGCTGTAGGTATCTCGGGTGCTATCCAGCACATTGCAGGTATGAAAGAGTCAGGCGTTATTGTTGCGATCAACAAAGACGAAGAGGCGCCAATCTTCAATATCGCTGACTACGGTCTGGTAGGTGATCTGCACGATATCCTGCCGGAACTCGTTTCTAAAATCTGATCGACCGCCGGGGTCGGCTCTGCGCCTTCCCCGGTTCGCTAATTTTCTGAGACCCTAAACATGAGTATCTACAACGCCCCGGCGCAGGACACTGCTTTTGTGCTCGACCAGTTGGTGCAGTTAGACAAACTGTGCGAAGCGATGCAGCTTGAGGAGGTTAACCTCGAGCTGGCTAATGTGATCGTAGAGGAGGCGGGTAAGCTCGCGTCTGAGGTGCTGGCGCCGTTGAATGCCGAAGGTGACTCAAATGGCGCTAAGCTCAGCGATGACAAAGTGCAGGAGTCTGCAGGATACTCAGATGCTTATCAGCAGTACATGGAGAATGGCTGGGCGACGCTGACAGCTCCTGAGGAGTTTGGCGGTCAGGCGCTACCCAATGTTGTAGGTACAGCGGTAAACGAACTCTGGCACTCGGCCAATATGGCGTTTGCGCTCTGTCCAATGCTGACTCAGGGTTCAATTGAGGCACTGATTGCGCACGGTAGCGATGAGCTCAAACAGGCTTACCTGCCGCGCCTCGTAAGCGGCGAGTGGACAGGTACGATGAACCTGACCGAGCCCGCTGCTGGTTCAGACCTCGCAGCAGTTGCTACCAAAGCCGTCCCCAATGGTGACCACTATCTGATTAGCGGTCAAAAGATCTTTATCACCTGGGGTGATCATCAGATGACCCCGAACATCGTTCACCTGGTGTTGGCGCGTCTGCCTGATGCACCCGCCGGCGTGAAAGGGATCTCACTGTTTATCGTGCCCAAGTTCCTGCTCGACGAAAACGGCGAGCCGGGCGAGCTGAACGATGCCAAGTGTATCTCGCTCGAGCATAAGCTCGGTATTCATGCGAGCCCTACCTGCACGATGAGCTTTGGCGACAACGGCGGTGCCGTAGGGTACCTCGTGGGTGAGGCGAATAAAGGTCTGGCCTACATGTTCACCATGATGAACCATGCGCGTCAGTCGGTTGGACTGCAGGGTTTGTCTATCTCTGAGCGCGCATACCAGCAGGCGGTTTGGTACGCCAAAGATCGCACTCAGGGCAGCCGCAAAGATGGCTCAAAGATCCCTATTATTGAACATCCCGATGTGCGTCGTATGTTGATGGCTCAGCGCGCAGGGTGTGAAGCGATGCGCGGACTGGCGCTTATCGCCGCCGCAGAGATTGACCGCGCGCATGCGGGCGAAGCGGGAGCTTCTGCCCGTGTTGAGTTGTTGACCCCGATCGTCAAAGGCTGGATGACCGAGATGGCGAATGAGCTCACCTCGCTCAATATCCAGGTGCATGGCGGTATGGGCTTTATCGAAGAGTCAGGTGCGCCACAGCACTACCGTGATGCGCGCATCCTGGCGATCTATGAAGGCACCAACGGTATTCAGGCGCTCGACCTGATTGGCCGCAAAACAATCTCAGACCAGGGCGCTGCACTTGCGAGCTTGTTAGACGAGATGGCGGATGTTGAAGCTGAACTGCGCAGCGCTGGTTTGGATAAGTTTGCCAACCGTTACGCCGCGTCTGTTGCGCGTGCCAAAGAGGTACGTGAGTGGGTTTTGGAGAACGCAGGAAACGACCGCCAGATTATGGGCGCGGTGGCGTTCGATTTCCTCATGCTCATGGGCTACCTCAGCGGTGCGTGGGTGATGGCTAAGTCAGCCGTTGCAGCTAAGACAATTGAGGCTGAAGAGAATCCTTACGGTGCACCTTTCCTCAGTGCTAAAGTGGCAACAGCCCGTTTCTTTGCCGAACACTATTTGCCGCGCGTCGAGCAGCATGCCCAGACCCTTATGACTGGTCTGGATGCAGCCTTTGTTCTGACTGACGAGCAGTTCTGATAGCGCTGCTAGCGCGTTAAAGATTTTGGAGATCCCGATGGAATACGAAGTAATGGAGTTTGATGTCCTGATTGTGGGTGCTGGCCCTGCAGGACTCTCGGCTGCTTGCCGCATCAAACAGCTCAACGAAGAGCTGAGTGTCTGTGTGGTGGAGAAAGGCTCCGAAGTGGGTGCTCACATACTTTCAGGTGCTGTGGTAGACCCTAAAGCACTGAGCGAACTCTTTCCTGAGTGGAAAGAGCAAGGTGCACCACTGGTTACTGAGGCAAAAATTGACGAGATCACTCTGCTCAAGAGTGACACAAAGTCAGTCACTATTCCTAACTTCGCTGCACCAAAAACCATGCACAACCACGGCTGCTACATAGCGTCTGTTGGCAACCTGGCGCGCTGGTTGGCTGAGCGCGCAGAAGAGCTTGGTGTAGAAGTTTTCCCCGGCTTCCCAGCAGCAGAAGTGCTCTACAACGAGGATGGCGGTGTTAAGGGTGTGCTGACCGGCGCAATGGGCGTAGGTGAGAACGGCGAAGAGAAAGACACCTATGTACCGAGCATGGCGCTGGAAGCTAAGTTCACGCTATTTAGCGAAGGCTGTCGTGGCCACCTTGGTAAAGAGCTGATTAACAAGTTTGATCTGGCCGCCGGTAAGGATCCGCAGCACTACGGCCTGGGTATCAAAGAGCTTTGGGATATTGAGCCTGAGCGCCATCAGGAAGGTCTGGTTATCCACGGTAGCGGTTGGCCACTGTCGGATGGTACTAGCGGTGGTTTCTTCCTCTACCACGCTGAGAACAACCAAGTGGTTGTTGGTCTTATCGTAGACTTGAACTACTCCAACCCTTGGGTGAGCCCGTTCGATGAGTTCCAGCGCATGAAACATCATCCGAAGCTGGCGCAGTACCTCGAGGGTGGTAAGCGCGTCTCTTACGGTGCGCGTGCAATCGCAAAAGGCGGCTACAACTGTCTGCCTGAGATGACTTTTGATGGTGGTCTGTTGATTGGCTGTGATGCTGGTACGCTGAACTTCTCGCGTATCAAAGGTGTTCACACAGCAATGAAGTCAGGCATGCTCGCGGCTGAAAGCGTTGTTGAAGCGATTGCTGCTGGTAGTACTAAGGCACAAAGCTTCAATGACAAGTACAAAAACTCCTGGCTCTACGACGAGCTCTACTCGTCACGTAACTTTGGCCCAGCGCTGCACAAGTTTGGTCCTATTTTGGGCGGTGCTTTCAACACCCTAGACCAGAACATCTTTGGCGGTCGCATTCCGGCGACACTGCACGATACCCATGCAGACCACGAGCAGATGCGCAAAGCAAGCGAGTGCAGCAAAATTGAGTACCCTAAACCGGATGGCAAGCTGAGCTTCGATAAGCTCTCGTCAGTGTTTATCTCAAACACTGCGCATGAAGAGGATCAGCCCTGTCACCTACAGCTGTTGGATGCTTCGGTGCCAACCAGCGTGAACATCCCCGATTATGCCGAACCAGCGCAGCGCTACTGCCCAGCAGGGGTTTATGAAGTGCTCGAGGATGAGGGTGCACCACGTCTGCAGATTAACGGTGCCAACTGTCTGCACTGTAAGACCTGTGATATCAAAGATCCCATGCAGAATATCCGTTGGGTGACACCGGAGGGTGCGGGCGGTCCTAACTATCCTAATATGTAAGGCCAAATATGTAGGGCCCAACAATTAAGGCTAAACATGCAGGGGCTAGCGCCGGAGGCCCTGCATCTAAACGCCGTGATCTGATATTGTGTCGTCTCGTAAGACGGCACAGCTGTATTAGCCGTTGGCAAAAGTATTTGTTTTATAATTCGATTGGTCTGAAGGTAACACTCTTTAGACTAAACTGCTTTAAACCCCCCTGTTGGAGCTCCACATGGCAACTAGCCGCCTCACTGTCGTCCTCGCGGCACTACTTCTGACACTCAATGCTCAAGCAGAAACGCCTGTCTCAGCCGAGCCCGTATCTGCACTGGTGTTTTATCCTGAATTTAGTGCACCCGCAGAGGTAATCAGCAAGCAGGATGCTTTCCTCAGTGCACAGATCAGTGCCCAGCTTGAGAAAATACATGCCCAGGTGGGTGATCAGGTGGCTGCCGGCGATACTCTGGTTGAGCTCGACTGTGCACTCTATCAGGCGCAACTCAATACCCAGAGAGCGGCCTTGGGCGAAATTGATGTACAGCTCAGCCTCGCGTCGGATCAGTATACGCGCGCTAAACGCCTAAATGAGGCGGGTAATTTGGGCGAAGAGGGCCTGCAGCAGCGCGCGACCGAACTGGAAGCGCTACAGGCACGACGCGTGGTACAAGAGCAGCAGGTCAAAGTCGCGCAAATCTCCGTCGATCGCTGTGTGGTTACCGCACCTTTCGCGGGTGTGGTGACAGAGCGTGCAGCGCAACTGGGGGCGCTCGCAGCCCCAGGCTCACCGCTGATGCGTTTGGTGCAGCTAGCTGATGCTGAATTAAGTGCCCGAGTACCGCCAACGCAGAGCTTCTCGGAGAATCAGTTATTGAAGTTCGACTACCTTAACCGCGACTATCCGGCGCAGCTACGTGTCGTATTGCCGGTGGTGGATAGCCGCCAGCGTACCCAAGAGCTGCGACTTACCTTCCCAGAGCAGTTACCGCCGCCGGGTGCGGCCGGACGGCTGCTGTGGCAGGCGAGTCAGCCCCATCTTCCTGCGGAGTTGCTTGTGCGTCGTCAGCAAGGCGAAGCTTGGAAGTTAGGTGTGATGGTGGTTGTGGACGGAACAGCAGTGTTCTATCCGGCTGAAAACGCCATAGAGGGGCAACCCTTCGCCACTGACTTGCCAAAAGACTCGATGATTATCACTGATGGGCGCTTGTTGGTGCGTGAAGGTGAAGCGGTGAGTCTACGTGGGGATGCGCTTTAATGTTTCAGCGCTTTATTACAAACCACGTACTGGCAAACCTTGCGTTTGTTCTAGTGCTATTTATAGGCTTGACCTCCTACCAGTCGTTGCCACGCCAGCAAGATCCAACTATTAACTTTAACTGGATCATCGTAACGACGGTTCTACCCGGCGCCTCGGCCAGTGATGTTGAGTCCAAAGTTACCGGGCCGCTAGAGGACGCGATTCGCTCTTTGGCGGATGTGAAATTCGTTTCGAGCAACTCGCGCGAGGGCATATCCAGTATGCTGGTGCGTTTTGTCGATATCGATCAACGCACTTTCGACAAGCGCCTCTCGGATCTGCGCCGTGAGATTCAGAATGCCGAAGCTGAGCTGCCTGATGAGGCTCTCGATCCCCTTATCTTAGAGATCACCAGCTCTAACGCCTTTCCATCGGCAACGCTGGCTGTAACTAGCCTGGCCGATGACGAAAACCTACGTGTTCAAGCCACGCGCATCAAAAAGGACCTCGAGCGTCTGAAAGGCGTATCGCGGATCGACCCGGTTGCGCTACCCGATCCAGAGCTACAGGTGAATTTCGATCTGGCTGAGATCGAGAATCTCGGTATCTCGCCACAACAGGTCGCCAATACCGTTACTGCATTCTTCCAAGACGAAGCCGCAGGATCTTTGCGCCAGGGTGATCGTAACTGGTTGGTGCGAGTTGTTGGCACCGCATCTGATCCGAGTTACCTAGCAGAGCGACCTGTGTTGGGTGCTGCCGGTGAACTTAACTTGGGCCGAGTGGCTCAGGTAGAGCGTGCACGAGAGAAGGCGAGCTATCTGGTGCGTGTCGATCAAAAACCTGCGGTGCTCTTGGCCGTAATGAAAAAAGAGTCGGCGAACACGCTAGAACTGGTTGAGCGAGTGCAGGCCTACATGGATGATCGTAACCGCTTCGCCATGGATACCGGTGTGGAGCTCGTACTGATTGATGACCAGACAATCGCGACACGTAACTCAATTGCGATTATGGAGAACAACGCGCTGATCGGGCTTATCCTGGTCTTAGTAGTTGCGTGGCTCTTCTTAGGTACGCGCATCGCGCTACTAACAGCAATTGGCATTCCATTTGTCCTGGCAGCGACTTTCTGGGTACTCGCGGGTACTGGAGAGACACTCAATGTAACGGTGCTTCTGGGCGTCGTTATAGTTCTCGGTATGTTGGTGGATGATGCCGTAGTGGTGGTGGAGTCGATCTATTACCGACTGCAGCGGGGCTTTGATGGGCTCTCGGCGGTTAAAGGTGCTTTGCATGAGGTAGCAGCCCCAGTCACAGCTGCGGTGTTAACAACGATCGCCGCTTTCATGCCGCTGATGCTGCTGCCCGGTATCCTCGGGAAGTTTATGAAAGTGATCCCGATGGTAGTTTCAATTGCCCTGGCGATCAGTTTGATTGAGGCCTTCTGGATGCTGCCTTCGCATGTGCTCGCTGCAAAGGTTGGCTTCGCCAAGAAGTCGCGAATACAGCGCGCACGTGAGTGGTTCACCCACCGTATTCAGCTCTTCTATGTGCGGATGCTGATCAAAGCGTTGCGCCGTCCCTTCTTGGCGCTGCCGCTTGCCATTCTGCCGTTCGTTGCCGCAGTGGGTGCGCTGGGGCAGGGCTATATTAAGATGGATTTCTTCGCATCCGATCCGATGCGACTCTTCTACGTCAATGTAGAGATGCCTCCAGCGACGCCTGTATCCCGAACTATGGAGCTGGTGGCGCGCGTGGAAGATCAGGTGCGCAAGCATGTGAACGAGGGCGAGGTTCGTGAAATGGCCGCTTACGCCGGTCAGATGTTTACCCAAACTGAACCGCGCATTGGTGAACACTACGGGCAGATTCTGGTCGGCCTTAATCCTAAAGCAGAGGGTTTGCGTGACGTCGATGAGATGATCGAAGCGATGCGTGCTGATGTCACCTCTGTGGTCGGTCCGGTGCGGATCTCATTCCTGCGCATGGCTGGTGGCCCGCCTGTGGCTAAACCTATCTCTATCAAGGTGCGAGGCGATGATTATCAGGAGTTGCGTCAGGCTACCGATGAACTGATCGCCATTATGGCAACCAACTCAGACTTTATTGATGTTGAAGATGATGCCGCTCGCGGCCGCTACGAGCTGGAGCTAGAACTTGATACTGATGCTATTAACCGTGCTGGATTGAATCCGATCGATGTGCGCCGCACGCTGCGCCTGTTGGTGGACGGTGAGATTGTCGCCAGTATGCGAGATCAGGGCGAAAAGCTCGATGTGCGTGTACGCGCTCTGCCCGAATCGCGCCCATCTCTGGAGCGCCTGCTGAGCTACCGTATGCCGTTGGCCGGCGGTGGCTCTATCCCACTCTCTGAACTGGTCGAGCAGGAGCGGCGTCAATCACTGGGTAATATTCGTCACTACAATTTCCGCCGCGCGATCACGCTCGAAGCCGATCTGGTAGAAGGTGGCTTGGATACTGTAGCGGCAAACGCGTATGTGCTTGAACGCTGGAAGGCTATAGAGGCGAACTACCCGAATATCGCACTCGACTTCTCCGGGGAGCTTGATGACATCCAGGAGAGCTTGGACTCTATCGCGGTGCTCTTCCTCTTTGGGGTTGGGCTCATGTATATGATCCTCGGTACCCAGTTCCGTAGCTACTGGCAGCCGCTGATGATTCTTGCGACTGTCCCAATGGCATTCACCGGCGTCGTGCTGGGTCTGATTCTGACGCAAAATCCTCTGAGTCTCTTTACTTTGTATGGGGTTGTGGCCCTTGCGGGTATTGCCGTTAACGCTGCGATTGTTTTAATCTCCGCGGCCAACAGTCGACTTGAGGCGGGTATGAGTCTGATGCACGCAACTCTCTATGCCGCGCGTCGACGGGTGATCCCAATCATGATTACTACCCTGACAACCATCGCGGGTCTCTTCTCCCTGGCGGCAGGTTTGGGTGGCGATTCTTTGATTTGGGGGCCTGTAGCGACGTCGATTGTATGGGGCCTGGGCTTCTCGTCTGTACTGACGCTCTTCGTTATCCCTTTGCTCTACCGTATCAGCATGCGTGGCACGGCGAAGAAGATCGCCCAGCAGAGAAAAACAACGTAGGAGGGATCTCGCGCAGCGAGGTCGCGACCAATATGGAAGTGTCGCGACGTTCGCTTTGCTCACATCCCTCGTACAAATTTAATCGACAGTCGAATATGAATCTCCAAATCGATCAGCTAATCCAACACTTAGATGCCCTGCCTAAACAGGGGCGCCAACTCGTCGCTGTAGTCGGTGCCCCGGGCGCGGGTAAATCTACCCTTTCTGAAGCCGTGGTGGAGCATCTGCGCCAGTCAGGTCGCAAGGTTCAATTGGTACCGATGGATGGATTTCACCTGGATAACGGCATTCTCAATGCGCGTGGACTCTTCGCTCGCAAGGGTGCGCCACAGACTTTCGACGCTGCCGGTTTCCTGAGCCTGGTACAGCGTTTGGTCAAAGGCGAAGAGGTAATAGCTCCGACCTTTGATCGCATGCATGATCTGTCGATCGCTGGTGCCGTTGAGGTTCCAGCTGATGTGGAGTTGCTAGTTTTAGAAGGGAACTATCTGCTGCTTGATCAGCCTATCTGGAGAGAGCTAAAACAATACTGGGATCTCAGTATCTATCTGGACGTGCCGTTAGACGAGCTGGAGCGTCGTTTGATTCAGCGCTGGTTGGATCATGGGCTGGATCCAGAGGCGGCCGCTGCGCGTGCTCGCGGTAACGATCTGGTGAATGCTCAACTGGTGGTTGAGCATTCACAACCAGCCGATGTAACGCTCCAAAACTACTGATTTTTTCGCGACATTCGCTGCGCGAATATCCCTCCTACAAAGCTCTCTTGTTGGAGGGATCTGCCAAAGGCAGGTCGCGACCCGACAAGACACTTAAAACGGCTGTGGGTACCTGCGTAACACAGCCGCAACCTCAGCCTGAACCTCTTCGCTCAACGGCATATCAAAGGCCGCGATATCCTCTTTCAACTGCTCCATGGTCGTGGCACCGATAATTGTCGAGGTCACCCCATCCACCTGATCACACCAAGCCAGAGCTAATTGGCAGGGTGTGTAGCCATGGCGCTTAGCAACCTCGGCATAGGCCGCGATCGCTTCATGTGCTTCTGGAGTGTTGCGGTGTAGTGATGCGGGGTTAGAGATACTCCAACGACTCCCTTCAGGCATTGCTCCGTTAGCGTATTTGCCGCTGAGCATGCCGGAAGAGAGCGGCGACCAAGGCAGGTAAGCAACGTCCTCGTGCAGGCAGTTCTCAATTAGGAACGGCCAGTCTTTGGTGTGCAGCAGATTGAACTCGTTCTGGATCGATACGACGCGTGGCAAGTCATGCTTTTCGCTCAACTTGAGATAGGTGTTGATGCCCCAAGTAGTGTCATCTGACAGGCCGAAATGGCGAATCTTACCCGCTTTTACGCACTCGCCAACGCCCTGCAATATATCCAACATCTGCGCTTCGTGATCTGCAGCATCAATATCGCTGAACTTAAAGAAGTTGGGCGCATGTTTACCGAAATGCGGAGAGGTGCGGTTTGGCCAATGCAGCTGGTAGAGGTCTATGTAGTCCGTCTGCAGGCGCATGAGCGAGTTGTCGACCGCCTCGATAACCGCTTTTCCCGTGATCGGGCCGCCATTACGTACCCAGGAGAGTCCGGGACCTGCGATCTTGGTCGCGATAATCATCTCGGAGCGGCGCTCGGGGTTACGTGCCAGCCAGTTACCGATGCAGGTTTCAGTCTTGCCGTAAGTCTCAGCAGTCGGTGGGACAGCGTACATCTCGGCAGTATCGAAAAAATTGATGCCGACAGAGAGTGCATATTCGATCTGCTCGTCAGCCTCAGCCTGAGTATTCTGTCGACCCCAAGTCATTGTGCCTAAACAGATCCGCGAAACCTCAAGTCCTGACCGGCCGAGTTTGGTGTACTGCATTGCTAACCCCTTAAATTGAAATAAGTTTGCTCGGTTATACTTTGAATTTAGGTTGGAATCCACCCGCCCGATTACTTTGGCCTTATCGCATGTCAGTGGAGTCACAATAGTCTATAGTCAATGAAGGTTTAGGTATCGGACAGAACAATGAAGAACAGAGGCTTTACCTTAATTGAGCTGATGATGGTTGTGGCGATCATTGGTATTTTGGCTGCTATAGCGCTTCCGGCATATCAGAAGTACATTATCAGGGCGAAGTCGGCAGAACTTCTGACCCAGATAGACGCAGTTAGATTGAAAGCAGCAGAAGTGTGCTCCACTCGTGAGTTCGCCGCTAACAAACAGAATAACTTTAATCGATTGCAGTGGCAGCACGCACTCGCGCCTTACTCCTCGCCTGCGGGGTTTCGTGCCGTTGTATCGACTTATCAAAATAAAACTGCCGCAATCGTATATCTACCCAAACCACCTACGTTGCAATCCAATGGCATCTTAGAAGAGGTCCACGCTCAGTTGAGAAATGCCCCGTTCGTGCTCGATTTTACGCCGGCAATATCAGCTAACAGCTTATCTAGTCTGTATCTGTCACTAGGTTGTGCGCATGGGCCGGTAACCTCCAAAGCTCAGGTGCCCTCAAATAATCTGGCGCCGAATAACAATAAGCCAGGTAGTGTGCCCCAAGTTGCAGTTGTGCAACAGCCTGTTACAAATGTATTGGGCTCAGCAGTACAACAACCCCTTTCTCTGCACCAATGTATCGCTCCGGCGAGCTGTGGAGGCCAGGGGCCAAAAAGCAGTGGTGTTGCTGATTGTCCCGGATCAGGTACAACGCTTTACAAGCTGGCGTCAGGTGATTACCACTACCTAACTGCAACGGCTCCCTGTCCTATTATCAGTGGGCCGAGCAAGGTAACTGGCGGTTCGCAGCTATCAAAAGTCGTTGTTAATCCACAGAGCACAACAACGACGGCACAGGTTCCGCCGCCAAAAGTGCAGTTGTGTGCTGCACCAACAAGCTGTTCGGGGAGCGGTGCCAGCAGCAAAGGGCAGGCCGATTGCCCGCCATCTGGCACGCGTCTGTATTCTTTAGCATCGGGGGGATACCGGTATGAGACGACGGCGGCAACCTGTCCAGTTATAGCAGGACCGCAAATCGCAACACAGCAGCCAGTGATCTCAACCACTTATCTATGTTCTGTTCCACAGAGCTGCAAGCAAGCAGGCTCTAGTGTGAGCTCGGGTGCGGGAGACTGTCCGGCGGCTGGAGTCCCACTCTTGGTTTCAGGTAATGGCCTCAAGTACTCCACTAATGCTCAGCCCTGTCCGCAAATTACCGGTCCTGTCTCTGCGCCTGTAAATCCGCTACCTGCAGTATCAAGTATTGTGCCCGCTACAAACAGCGCGACCGTGCAGCCAAATATTGCTGTGCAGCAAACAGGTAATCCAACTGGCGCCGGTCAGGTAGCGGTAACAGCCAGCAAAGTACCTCCCCCGTCAGTTTGTAATACACCGCTACCGAAGCACTGTACACAGGGTCATCGACTTACTCTAAATCACCCCAATTGCCCAGCTGTATCAGGAACAAATTATCACTGGATTCCTGAATCTGGGCATAGCTGCAATTAGTAGGAACGAAGCATGAGCACATTAAACGAATTAATTGCAGCCGCGGTGGATGACAGCGATATCGAAGACACGCCGGCGGTGTGCAGAGTTAAGCGTAGGGCACGTATACGGATAACCACACTGCTATGGTTGATTCTAGTTATTCTCGCGGCATACGAAATCGAGCATATCTTGGTAGGGCTCGGTATGGACGCAGCCAAGCCGATAGAGGCGCAGTCAGTTGAGCAGATGTATGACCGAGCGCAGCAAATTTTGACCACACGTTTTCAGCAGGGGCAAATGCTAGACCAGCCTTTTGATGATCCACAGTTA
>Ga0209652_1002975_pt1 | contig 12750 bp, 12 predicted proteins | sample SaaInl74LU_5_DNA_FD_184641 | JGI IMG/M metagenome (GOLD analysis project Ga0209652, IMG submission 184641) | Marine microbial communities from expanding oxygen minimum zones in the Saanich Inlet - ESP_74LU_5_DNA (SPAdes) (version 2) | ecosystem: Environmental > Aquatic > Marine > Intertidal zone...
CGGGGTGTTGGAATAACGAGCTGCCTTCGACTCCGCTCAGGCAGCGGGGTGTTGGAATAACGAGCTGCCTTCGACTCCGCTCAGGCAGCGGGGTGTTGGAATAACGAGCTGCCTTTGGCTCCGCTCAGGCAGCGGGGTGTTGGAATAACGAGCTGCCTTCGGCTCCGCTCAGGCAGTGGGGTGTTGGAATATTGTAGGGCTGAACAAAACCGAAGCGAAAGCTGAGCGAGTCGAAGCCTAAGCTAATCGAAGGCTGAGCGAAGTCGAAGCCTGGGTTGTGAGTACTAGATTTAAATTTAAAACCAAGTGAATAAACTGCTATTAAAAACATTACCTGTTCTCGTCGTTTTGATGCTTTTCTTAACGGCTTGCGTGAGTAATCGTGAAGAGCGAAATCCTGCACCGAATGGGCTGATTGTTCGTGAGGCTTTTGTGCCGCTTTTTGCGGATGTACAACTCTTGGAAGCGGCGCGGAAACAGAAAATGTTTCGGGGCGATAGTGTTGATTTACAAATTGCCAATGCCTACCGTCAGATCTTTGAAAAACACAATACCACAGATAGTCTGTTCCAACTTTCCTATCTCCACTATTTCTCAAAGCCCGAAGAAATGGCCATCATCTACGAGGAGGTGATTGGCTTTTTGAGTCAGCAAGAAAGTGAAGCTCGGGATCGTGCTGGAAGAACGGAAGACGAATAATAGGCAGGATTTTCCATGAGCACAGACACCATTCTCAGCATACTTAATAACGTTGGTATTTTTGCCTTCGCGATTTCTGGCTTTTTGGCGGCAGCCGATAAAAAACTCGACCTATTTGGCGGTTTGGTCATTGGTCTGGTAACCGCCTTGGGCGGAGGAACCCTGCGCGATTTACTTTTGAATACTGAAATCGGCTGGATCAGTAACGTAAACTACATCTATATCGGTTTGGGTGGTGGAATCGCTGCCTGGTTGTTTCGCTCGTTCATCTCCCGCTTGCGCAAAACCCTCTTTATTTTCGATACTGTTGGACTTGGACTGTTCACCGTTTTTGGTTTGGAAAAGGCCTTGAGTTTTGAAGTAGACCCCACCATTGCAGTAATGTTTGCGGTGATGTCGGCTTCTTTCGGAGGAGTTATTCGGGATACATTGTGCAACGACATTCCACTCTTGTTTCGCCAAGAAATATATGGTACAGCCTGTTTAGCAGGAGCGCTTTGTTATCTGTTTCTGCAGTCGTTTGGAGTTCCTCCCCGAATGAATTTGTTGTTTTCCGGACTTTTAATCATCGGAATTCGCGTCTTAGCGGTGCGCTTTAAACTCGCCCTGCCCATTGTGAATACCCGCATGAAAAAATCTTAGTTGTACACAAAGCGCAAAGGCATAGTATAGGCCAATTTTACGGGCTTTCCACCAACGCTGGCCGGACCAACTTCTGGAAGGCTTTGAGCCACTCGAAGGGCTTCTTCATCCAATAATTTGTGTACCGATTGAATCACCTTAAAGTCGGTCTTCTCCCCATTCTCATCAATCACAAAATACACAATCACCGTACCTTGAATGCCTTGGTCTTTGGCTTTCTGTGGGTATTTCATGCTGTTCATGGTGTGCATGAGGATGCTCATTGCCGAAAGTGCTGAACCGTTTTCTTTTATTGTAGGAGCGGTTTCAGTAACAGTGTAAACCTTGTTGAGTTGTGGAAGCAGGTGGATGTTCTCCAAACTTAATAGGCTATCAGCAGGCCAACTTGGGTCGTCAATGCTGAAGGTAACAATGAGTTTGTGGTCTTTTCCATTGCTGCTCATGCGAGAAGGCAAATGAAACCACTGCTCAACCTGGTCTGAGCAACGTTCTTTTTTCAAGGTGGTGTAGCTAGCGAGTTTTAAAACGTTTTCGTCGCTATCTTCAGGAAAGAAAAGGCTGTCTGAAATGATGCAATTGGCGCTAAAACGATCTGCAGCATTGCCCGCGTTCATGTCATTGGCTTTTTGAAATGCGGCACAAGCAGCACAGGTATCGTTCAACATCAATTTGTTATTTCCTGAATAAATATATGCCTGTGCGTCTTCATTCAGGTCTAGAGAAAGCTGAATTAGCGAATCGGCTTTGGTGTACTCTTTTGCAGAATAAGCCTTTAATCCTTGGCCAAGTAGCTCAGCTGCTTCTTGTTCTTTTTGGGCGAAGCAAGATGTGGCAATGAATATGGAAAATAGGATCAGTAGCTTTTTCATGATGTTTGAATTGGGAAAGGAAAGATAAGAAGACTTTTTGTTTTTGCTGTTTTAGGGTGATGTTTCGTGCTCCCAAGAGCAAAAAGGAGACCAAAGGTTCTCAGGGGGCTAGGTGTTTTCAAAAAAACGAGCATAAAAAAAGCCTCCAGTAAAACTGAAGGCTTTTTATCGAGGTTTGGAGCGGATTCGAACCGCTGTACGTGGTGTTGCAGACCACTGCCTAGCCGCTCGGCCACCAAACCCTTTTTCGAGGAAGGCAAATATAAGCATTGCCTCATACATTTCAAGAACTAATACTGCTTTTTGATAGAAAAGTTACATTCTCTGCTTAAAATAGAGAATATCATGCGCTTGTTTGACTTGGAATGCTCACCTAAACACAATTGCTTAATTTCGGCAACATGAAAAAATGGATACCAAATATCCTTACGCTGGGAAATGCAAGCTGCGGATTTTTAGCCCTCTTCTATATTTTCCACGAAAGCGATATCGAAACGGCCTGCTGGCTGATTTTGATTGGCGCTTTGTTCGACGTGTTTGATGGTTTGCTGGCACGGCTTTTAAAGGTGGCCGGACCACTAGGCAAGCAGTTGGACTCCCTGGCCGATGCCATTTCTTTTGGGGCAGCGCCTGCAGCCATCTGTTGGTATTTGCTGAACGACGCTCACGCTAGCACGGCCGTTCCGCTTTGGCAAAACCTGGTATTTCCGGTGTTTATTGTGGCGATGAGCGTGATGCGCCTGGCCCGTTTTAACATCGATGAGCGTCAGGTGAGTGGGTTTTACGGACTACCAACGCCTGCCAATGCGCTGTTTTGGTTGGGTGCAGCCATGATTCACCACAACACCGAACTGCCTGTGTATTTGGTAGATTGGACCAATGATCGGGTGGTACTTATGGTCTTTGCGCTTTTATTTGGGGTGCTGCTGAATCTCGACTTGCCTTTGATCGGACTCAAATTTCAGCAATGGGGGTGGAAAGGGAACCAACACCGCTACATCTTGATAGGAAGTGCCCTGGCAATCTTGATAACTTCTCTCTTGATTTACGGGAATGTTTTTTTAGTGTTTCCAGTTGTCTTACTTTTGTACCTAATTATTTCTATCGCACATTTTTTCGCAAACAGACATGAAATTCAACGCTGAAATCGACGTGATGCCACTACCGGCACTTTTAGACCCACAAGGGAAAGCAGTATCTAACAACATGAGCAATATTGGTTTGCCAGAGATTAGTAACGTGCGCATTGGAAAACACATCACCTTGAGCATCGAGGCGGCGAGCAAACAAGAAGCTGAAGAGAAAGTAGACAGCGCTTGCAAGCAACTCCTCGTGAATCAAATCATGGAAGGCTACTCTTTCGTGATTACAGAAGCATAAGTGTAAAATCATTGGTTCCGGGAACTGCATCGCATTCCTCGGGCTACAAGCATATTTTGAAAGGTGGGCATGTTCTAGAAATTGCCTACCTTTTTTTTATGAATATGAAGTTGAAAAATGTGCTTTCCTTTTTCTTGCTGATGCTCGTTTTGTCTTTTGGCGGCGAAACGAAAGCGCAGGTCTATGTCTACCCAGATGTGCCTTTTTTCTTCAACCAGATGGAATTCAACATTGAAAACGGAATCCTGTGCGAAGGCAACAGAAGTTCTTGGGCCGATGCGATCTTCACCATTGAAAACGGCAAGATCTACAAAGGATTCAGTTCTTCTCCTTTCGACTTACTCTATACCTTCAGAGACAATAAACTCTACCTGCAAGACAGCAATTTTGCCTTAGACGTGCTCTATACCTATGAACAAGGTAAGATTTATCAGGGCGATAGCACCTTTCCACTCGACCTCCTCTTCACCATTCGAAATGAGGGAGTTTATGAAGGCAACAGCATCAGTGTTTTTGACCGACTTTTTGTGATTGATGGCAGACCCAAACCTGCTGAGCTTTTTGCAATTATGATGGCTCGAGGCCTGATTTAAACACCTATTCTTCAGCTACTGCAGCAATTCCTGGAAGTACCTTTCCTTCGAGGTATTCGAGCATGGCACCACCACCGGTACTTACATAAGAAACATCATCTGCAAAGCCATACTTGTTAATGGCAGCCACAGAATCTCCACCACCAATAAGCGTGAAAGCCCCATTTTTTGTGGCTTCAACCAGGGCTTGTGCCACGGCTTTTGTTCCCGTTTCAAAGCTGCTCATCTCAAATACACCCATTGGTCCGTTCCATAAAATGGTTTTACAGCTCTGGATCACCTCGCTGTAGTACTCAATACTTTTTGGTCCGATATCAAGTCCCATCCAGCCTTCTTCGATTTGACCAGTGCTTGAAACACCGGTGTTGGCATCATTTGCAAAAGCGTCGGCCACCTTGGTGTCGATAGGCAGGTGAATCTTCACCCCAGCATCTTCAGCCGCTTTAATAATGCTCAAGGCATCGCCCAAATGCTCGTCTTCCACCAAGCTGTTTCCAACATTTCCGCCTTGTGCTTTAATAAAAGTATAGGCCATTCCTCCACCAATCAAGACGTGGTCTACTTTCGAAATGAGCTGCTCAAGAATCACAATTTTCGAGCTCACCTTGGCACCACCAACGATAGCCAAAACAGGCTTTTCAGAACCGTGAAGCACTTTGTTGACGTTGAAAATCTCGTTTTCCATCACATAACCCAAGTACTTGTCGTGCGGAAAAAAACGGGCAATAACAGCTGTAGAAGCATGGGCGCGGTGGGCGGTTCCAAAGGCATCGTTGATCCACACATCGCCGTGTTCTGCGAGCTGACCAGCGAAGAATTCATCTCCAGCGGTTTCTTCTTTGTGAAAGCGCAGGTTTTCAAGCAAGGCTACTTCACCAAAGTTCATGCTGTTGGTCACGGCCAAGGCATCATCGCCAATACAATCTGGAGCTACATGCACCTTCACGCCCAACAATTCGGCAATCTTTGGGGCGATGTGCTTCATGCTCAATTCCGGGTCTGCACCTTTTGGTCGGCCCAAGTGCGACATCAAAATGGCTGCTCCGCCATCGTTCAGGACCTTTTTAATGGTAGGCAAAGCGGCACGAATTCGGGTGTCGTCTGTTACTTCACGCGCCTCGTTCAAAGGAACGTTAAAGTCAACACGAATGAGCACGCGCTTCTGAGCAAAAGATACTTGGTCGATGGAAAAGTTCATGTTTCTTCAAATTTTGGAAGCTCAAATATAGGCAGAGCGGCTTAATTCTGCGCTGCTTTCAAGGGCTTAAGTTTTGTTGAAGGGCGAAAGCTCATGGGACCAAGTTTTTCGGTCGAAGGCCAAGCGCTACTGCTCCTTTCACGCCTGATTTCCCTTCACCCAGAAAGAAAAAAGAAAAGAAGCACAATTCCTCCCGCTGAAATGCGCACAAGACGGCGCTCGATTTTTTACCTTTGCGCTCTTATGGCACAACAAGACGATCTTCTTAAAAAAGTCATTTCGCACTCAAAAGAGTATGGCTTTGTATTTCCAAGCAGTGAAATTTACGACGGGCTCAGCGCTGCGTATGATTACGGACAGCTTGGTGTAGAATTGAAAAACAACATCAAAGAGTATTGGTGGACGGCAATGGTGAAGATGCAGGAGAACATCGTGGGTCTCGACGCATCGATTTTCATGCACCCCACCACTTGGAAGGCTTCGGGCCACGTTGATGCCTTTAACGACCCTTTGATTGACAACAAAGATTCTAAGAAGCGCTACCGTGCGGACGTTTTGATTGAAGACCACATCGCCAAGATTGATGCGAAGATTCAGAAAGACGTGGACAAGGCCGCCAAGCGTTTTGGTGATGCTTTTGATGAGGCTGAATTCAGATCAACCAATCCAAACGTCACCCGCAGACAAGGCGAAATCGACCAAATTGAGGCGCGTTTCAAAAAGGCCATGGACGATGAAGACCTCGCCGATGTGAAAGCATTGATCGAAGATCTAGGCATTGCTTGTCCGGAAAGCGGTTCGAAAAACTGGACCGACGTGCGCCAGTTCAACCTCATGTTTAAAACAGAGTTGGGTGCCGTGTCTGGAGATTCAGGGGTGATTTATCTTCGCCCAGAAACCGCACAAGGTATTTTCGTGAACTTCTTGAACGTACAGAAATCAGGAAGAATGAAGGTGCCTTTTGGTATCGCTCAAATCGGGAAGGCCTTTAGAAACGAAATCATCGCCCGCCAGTTCATTTTCAGAATGCGTGAATTTGAACAAATGGAAATGCAATTTTTCGTGAAACCCGGGACACAAATGCAGTGGTATGAATACTGGAAAGACTTCAGAATCAAGTGGCACCAGGCCTTGGGTATTCCTGCAGAGAACTATAAATTTCACGATCACCTGAAGCTCGCGCATTATGCTGATGCCGCTTCAGACATCGAATTTAACTTCCCAATGGGCTTCAAAGAACTGGAGGGTATTCACAGTAGAACCGACTTCGATTTAGCACGCCATGAGGAGTTCTCGGGTAAAAAATTGCAGTACTTCGATCCAGAAGAAAACCGCAGCTATGTTCCTTACGTGATTGAGACCTCAATTGGACTCGACCGCATGTTCTTGGCCGTTTTGTCTTCATCTTACACAGAAGAACAAGTGGACGAGAAGAGCGAACGCACCGTATTGCGCATTCCTCCTTGCTTGGCACCGGTGAAAGTGGCCGTGCTGCCTTTGTTGAAGAAAGACGGATTGCCAGAAAAAGCCCGCGAGATCTTGAAGAGCCTTCAGGCAGAATTCTATTGCCAGTACGACGAGAAAGACGCCATTGGTAGAAGGTACAGAAGACAAGATGCCATTGGAACGCCGTATTGCATCACCATTGACCACGACACGCTGGAAGACGGCATGGTGACCATCAGAGAGCGCGATACCATGACCCAAGAAAGGGTGAAAATTGAAGAGGTAGCGAGCATCGTAAGAGGAAGAGTGAAGTACCCGGTAGCTTAAGCTTTCCGGACGTGATGGGGGCTTCATTTTTAGCTTCGCGAAGACAAAACAATTGGATTTAGTACCTTGTGCAAGTGAGTGAGAACAGGAAAATAGGAGTTTTAGGTGGAGGGTCTTGGGCCACGGCCATTGTTAAGTTGTTGAGTAACAATCTTGACGAGGTGCATTGGTGGATGAGAAACCAGGGCGCTGTTGACCACCTTGAGGCCTATGGACGCAACCCAAACTACATTCAAAGCATTGAATTTGATCGGAAAAAGGTAAAACCAACCACCGACATGCAGGCGGTGATCGACGCTTGCGATATCTTGGTGATTGCCATTCCTTCCGCCTTTTTGGACAAAACCGTTAAGGAACTGAAACCACAAGGTTTGGAAAACAAAATCCTCTTCTCGGCCATCAAAGGAATCATCATTGAGTACGATGCCATCCCGGCCCGCTACCTGCACAAAGAGTTCCGCACGCCTTACAACAAGATTGGATTGATTAGCGGTCCTTGTCATGCAGAAGAAGTAGCCAAAGAAAAACTTTCCTACCTCACCATCGCTTGTCCAGACCAAGAAATTGCGCAAGAAATGGCCGATTTGTTGGCTTGTCGCTACATCAAAACAAGCATCTCTGAAGACGTTTTTGGAACCGAAATTTCAGCGGTATTGAAAAACGTTTACGCCGTGGCAGCAGGTATTTGTCACGGACTCGGTTATGGCGATAATTTCCAGGCCGTTTTGATTTCCAACGCTATTCAAGAAATATCTCGTTTTGTAGACGCCGTTCATGAAATGCACCGCGATGTGGACACCAGCGCTTATCTGGGCGATTTGCTCGTTACCGCTTATTCGCCCTACTCCAGAAACAGAAGCTTCGGAACCATGGTGGGGAAAGGTTACACCGTAAAAATGGCCATGATGGAAATGAACATGGTGGCGGAAGGTTATTACGCAGCCAAAGGCATTCACGAAATGAACAAAAAGTTCCAAGTAGAAATGCCCATTGCCGACGCTGTTTACCGCATTTTGTATGAGAAAATTTCGCCCATCATAGAAATGCGCTTGCTCACCGATGAGTTGAGCTGAGCAGTCTTAGCGACTCGCTTTTGTCGGCGCTTTTCGTAAATATCCAATCTTAATCACTTTCTGCCCGCTTTTCAAGCAACTTCGAAGCACATTTTCACGTCCTTTATAGAGATGAAACCACTACCGCATCTCCTTGTGTTGATGGCCATGGTGCTCGCGCTCTTAAAAGCAAGTGCCAATGGAGGGGCGGAGTATGTCGAAAATCTCGGTCAGTGGGACCAGCACATCCATTTCAGAACTGAATTCAGCGGTGGCGTTTTGTGGGCAGAAGAAAGCGCTTTGACCTTCTTGCTTTTGGCCGATCATGCCGTGGATTTTAATCACGGGGAAGTGAACGATAACAACGCTCATTTGCCTAAAGGTCACGCTTACAAAATTCATTTCATCGCTGGGAAAGCAGCAACGGCAGAAGGACTGCAGCCCAATGATCACCACTACAACTACTACATGGGCAATGATCCTGCGCGCTGGGCGGAAGGGGTGAAGCCCTTTGAAAAGGCCAAGTTGCTGAGCATGTACGAGGGCATCGACGTCCTCCTCTACAGCAAAGGTGCTTCTTTGAAGTACGACGCTAAAATCGCCCCGCATGCCGATCCCAATCAGTTTCAGCTTCGTTATGAGGGCATTGATCATTTGGAGCTTCGCGAAGGGGCACTGGTCTTGCAAACGGCCTTGGGCGAGGTGATTGAAAACAAGCCCTTCGCTTATCAGCTCATCGATGGAAAACTGCTGGAAGTGGAATGCGCTTACGTGCTGGAGGGTGATGTACTCCGCTTTGAATTGGGCGAATACGACCCCAATTTTGCCCTCACCATCGACCCGGAAATTAGCTTTGCCTCCTACATTGGCGCTCCGGCGAGTAATTTTGGTTTTACCGCCACCGACGATTTGGACGGCAACCTCATTGGCGGTGCGGCAGTGTTTCAAGCGGGCTACCCCACCACCTTGGGCGCGATCCAAACCACCTTCGACAACGTGCAAAACGGCTATTGCGACATCGCCATCTCCAAGTTCAGCGCCAATGGAAACCAACTCATGTATTCCACCTACATGGGCGGATATGGCTTAGAAATGCCCCATTCCATCATCAGCGATGCCAACGGAGATTACATTGTGCTGGGGACTACCGGTTCCGACGATTTCCCCACCACGACGGGCGCTTACCAAAACAATTTTGGCGGAGGAGCCTACTTCGACTTTGCCTCAGTGTTTGTGAATGCGAGTCACCTCAGCGGTTGCGACGTCTTCTTGGCCAAGTTCAGCGGCGACGATAGCGGACTCCTTGCCTCTACCTACGTTGGGGGAAGTGGAAACGAAGGACTGAATGTTACCGACAAGCTCTCCTACAACTACGGGGATTTATTTCGGGGTGAAGTGATTGTTGATGATGCCAATCGGGTGTATGTGGCCACGAGTAACATGGGAGGTGGTTTTCCCATGGCGGGCAACAGCTTTCAAACAAATAACGCCGGAGGATCTGACGGCATTATTTTCAGGATGAGTGCCGACCTCTCCACACTCGAATGGAGCAGCTATTTGGGAGGAAGTAACGACGATGCCGCTTACAGTTTACAGCTCGACGATTTGAACCGCATTGTGGCCTGTGGAGGAACAAAAAGTGCTGACTTCCCGCTCACTTCCAACAGTGTTTACGACAACACCTTCAACGGCGATGTGGATGCCTTTGTGGTGAAGTTTAATCCCGATGGGAGCGACATTACAGCTTCAACTTTCTTCGGCACAGCCACCTACGACCAAGCCTACTTCGTGCAACTCGATCTCGATAACAACGTCCACATTTACGGTCAGAGCGAAGGCAATTTACCCATCAGCGCCAACACCTATGGCGTGGCCAATTCCGGACAGTTCATCGCCAAGTTCAACCCACAACTGGCCACCTTACAATGGCAAACCACCATCGGATCAGGAGACGGGGCCATTGATATTAGTCCGACCGCCTTTTTGGTGTCCGACTGCAACCAAATCTACTTCACCGGTTGGGGAGGAACCACCAATCAGTTCAACTCCCAATATGCCACCAGCAGCAGTACCAACGACCTACCCATCACCCCAAATGCTTACCAAAGTACTACCGATGGCTCCGACTTTTACCTCTGCGTGCTTTCCGTTGATGCCGAGGAGCTTGTTTATGCCACTTATTTTGGCGGAAGCACCAGCACCGAGCACGTGGATGGAGGAACGGCGAAGTTTGACAAAGACGGCTCCGTGTACCAGGCCGTTTGTGCAGGCTGTGGAGGGAACAGCGACTTCCCCACCACCCCCGGCGCGTGGAGCGATACCAACCCCAGCAGTAATTGCAACCTCGGGGTGTTTAAGTTTGATTTGGGGAAGATTGAGGCCGACATCAACATCGATGGTCCCAGCACCATTTGCGAAGGAACGCCCGCTCAATTCATCAACAACACCCTCGGCGGAAGCGCTTACGAGTGGAGTTTTGGCGATGGCAACCTTTCTAGTGAGGAAGTACCAGCGCACACCTATAACGTCAATGGCGACTTCAGCATACAGCTCATTGCCTTCGATCCTAACGAGTGCTTGGAGTCGGACACCGCTTACTTGAACATCACCATTTTGCCTGGCGTTTCGCCCTCTGTTTTGGAGGTGGACCCCATTTGCGAAGGACAAAGCACCACGCTCTTCGCCACGGGAAGTGAGAATGCTTTTTGGCTGGCTGATCCCACCTTAGACAACCCCAACTCTTTCAGCCCAATCGTGAGCCCAGAAGTGCCCACCAGCTACTTTTTTGTGGATGAAAACGACTGCGAAACCGAGACCATCGAAGTGTTCGTTGATTTCATCGTGCCCCAGTTTTCCATTTCGCCTCCACAGAGCATTTGTTTGGGCGAATCGATAGCACTCGAAGTGGGTCCGGGCAGCGACTTTGAATGGAGTCCCGCAGATATTATTGACAATCCCTCATCGTCCAACATCATCGCCACCCCCACCGAAAGCAGCACCTTCAGCGTTGGATTTACTAGTGTGGAAGGTTGCGCGCTCGAAGCGCAAGTTGAAGTAGAAGTGATTGACGATTTCCCTGGAGGCAACGTCTATGACCCGGTAAATTTGTGCATTGGTGGGAACGTACAAATCAGCGCCGTGGACGGTTTTTCTTGGGAATGGAGTCCGGCCGAAAGCTTGAGCAACCCCAACATTCAAAACCCCATTGCCTCGCCCAGCGAAAGCACTACTTACTTCGTTTTGGTGAGTAATTTGTGCGGCACCGGCACCGATCAGCTCACCGTTAACGTCATCGAACCCAGCGCCTCCGCCGGAGACGATGGGGTGGTTTGTTTTGGCGAAGGCTGGCCGGTTTGGGCATCGGGCGGTGAGTTTTATTCTTGGAGTCCGGCCGTTTTTGTTGACGATCCCAACTCGCCCAACCCCAGCTTGTTTCCCGTGGACGATCAGCTCTTTACCGTTACCGTGAGCGACGAAAACGGTTGCACGGCACAGGCCGAAGTGTTTGTAGAAGTGCTGCCCTTGCCCGACGTAGAAGCTGGTCCGAACATCGCCGCAAACTGGCTCGATGAGGTGAGCTTGAGCGGCAGTGCCAGTGGTGAATACTGGTGGACCCCCGCCGAATTATTATCGTGCAGCGATTGCCTCACGCCCCAAAGCACTTTAGACAACGAGCAGTGGTTTGTGCTGCACCAGCTCGACGAGAACGGCTGTGTGGGTGTTGATTCTGTTTTTGTTGAGCTCTATTTCCCCATTTACCTACCCAACAGCTTCACCCCTAATAACGACGGCATCAACGACGTGTTCAAGGCTTACGGCGATCAGCTCCACGACTTCAAATTGGAGGTGCGCAACCGTTGGGGCGAAGTGGTTTACCTCAGCGAAGACCCCGCCGCCCACTGGGACGGCAGCATGCAAGGCGGCAAGCACTACTGCCAAACCGACACCTATATCTGGACCGTTTGGTTCGGCACCTTGAAGGGTGTGAGGAAGTTGCGGGGGCATGTTAATTTGTTGAGGTAGGGGAGTGTAAATGATTACCTTTTATTTTCAGTAACCCATTTACAAATTACATTAATAATGACATTTTCTTATTTGGATTTTCAGTTAAATCTGCGTCGTAGTGCGGTTTATGACTTGGAACAGTTTTATGCTTTTAACTGCATCTCCTACTTTAGCAAAACCAATTAAGAGTTAGACCTGAAATGGCCAATTCTTCCAAAATCCTAAAGATTAGAAACGGAAAATTCTATTTCACCAGAGATGAATTTGTTGATATTCGAAACACGAACATTCCTCCAGGTTCACTTAAATTTAAGAGAGCTGAACCAATCAATTGGGAAGTAGAAATTTTGAATTACGATTCAAAAAGCGAAACCGCTCGACTTAAGGTTTTAGATTATAATCCAGATAATGTAGCTTCTTTCCAACAACAAAGCCTCAAGCGTTCAGTTAAGCATTTCCAATTTGAAACATTTGAATGGACAAAACTCGATCCTCAATTAAGCAGTTATCGAATGCATTTGCTTCGGGATATCCTTAAT
>Ga0209652_1002977_pt1 | contig 12747 bp, 17 predicted proteins | sample SaaInl74LU_5_DNA_FD_184641 | JGI IMG/M metagenome (GOLD analysis project Ga0209652, IMG submission 184641) | Marine microbial communities from expanding oxygen minimum zones in the Saanich Inlet - ESP_74LU_5_DNA (SPAdes) (version 2) | ecosystem: Environmental > Aquatic > Marine > Intertidal zone...
GCAGGAGAGGACATCAATTTGAGTGACATCAGCGATAGTGAAAGCGAAAGTCAGCTGCCCAAAGAAGACAAATAGGAGTAGGTGATTTGGAATGATAGTGGTGGTGAGGGCGTGTTGAAGGGTTGTGGTGATAATGAGAGTTCAAAGTTTGTGTGCCCTTATCTAGACGATGTGGGAGTTGTAAAAGAGAGTTTGACTACACTAGAGACACAAGTGCAATGTCAATGTAGATGTAGGATGTAGGTAGGAGAGATAGGAAGAAACACATGAATGGTAGTGGTAGAGGTAGAGAAGATGAGGAGAGGGTGTCTGCTGAAGAGAGATCGTATTTGTTATATGATGTTGTAGATGACAAGGACAAGGCGTACATGTAATGTAAAATAAGCGCATTATACAACATCATCATCACCGCCGTGCTTTGTAATAATTTGTTGTCAACTCCATACCGTATACCGTACTCTTCTTGGTCAACTCTACCTCTACATCTGTATCTGTTCTTCGCAGCTTTCAGCTTCAAATCTTCGTAGTGTTTTTTTAGTATTAACTTCTTCCGTCTACTTATGCTAAGTAAGTAGATATAAATCTGCTCTCTGTGCTTCCAACATTCCCAATGGAAGTTATGGAGATGAAGAAGTTGGGTCGCGCTATCTTTCCCTTTCCGGTTTGCTACGATGGAATTAGTATCATAACTTCCAATGAAAAATAAATGCTGCTCTGCTCTCTTTTGGTGCGGGATTTTTGTTGCATGATTAGCATACATAGCAGCTGAGAGTTGCCACAGGCCATCCATAATTTCGATCCGTTCCAAATACAATCAAAGAAGAAGAGGAGGTACACTCGCATCCCCCACTAATAACGATAGTAATACCAAGAGATACAACAATAACAATGAACAGTGGAACAGGAATTCAAGATCTCATGGCCGCGGAGACGCGTGCCTCTCAAATTGTTGCCGAGGCGAGGATAGGTAAGCAGGTTTCCATAGCATAGTAATAGTAGGCGTTTGTTTCCGTTTTTCCCCACTTGGAGATATGTATGAAAAATGTTCATATCTTGTGTGTTCGCCACCACATTGGCGGCGACTTTGTGCTTGTGCCCTTTTGCTGTTGTGTTTCATCAACCTCCACTGACCGCCTCATATCCTCATGTTCATTATCAATCATTTCAGCTCGTGGTGACCGTATGAAGCAGGCTCAAGTTGATGCCGACGAACTTATCGCCGCCTACAGGCTTGAGCAACAGGATGCCTTTGATAAGAAGGCCAGCGCCGATGGTAAGTCTATTAAATGCTGAGCGGTCACTTGACACACCCCTCATAAGTTAATGACATAAACAATACGTATCCAACATATCCTATCAATAAATTGCCCCTCACTCTAACCACGATTCCTCACTGTCACCGTCACACGCCATTGTCATTGCTGCCACGCAAACACACCACAGGCGGATCCGGAAACAACGCCTCCGTCAAACTCCAAGCAGAAACCAATGCCGAAATTCAAGACATGCAAGGACAATTCAACCAAAATGCTCAGAAAGCTGTGGATGTTCTTTTGTCGAAGTGCTGTGAGGTTAGTTTGGAGGTTCCTTCGGCGAGGATCCGTTCTACGCAAAAGATTTATGGAAAAGACGAAGGCAAGGATAAGGATGGCAAAGAGGAGTCCTCCAAAGAAGAAGCAGAAGTAGGCAAAGGCGTCATCATTTCCGACATCAACTACAAAGGCCACGTTAAAGGAACTGAATCCGACGAATACGTCGAAATTACCAATGATTCCAAATCACCCACTGATATTTCCGGATATTCTGTATTGGACATTGATCACCATGGCACTCTCAAGGAGACTGTGGGGACAACATTTGTGTTTCCAACTCCAACCGAGTTGACGCCGGGACAGACTGTGAGAGTTTACACCAATCAAATTCACAAGAAGAGTGGTGGATACAGTTTTAAGAGTAAGAAGGCGATTTGGAATAACAAGGGTGGCAAGGGCGTGTTGATGAATCGAGCTGGGACAGAGATTTCCCAGTTTGTGTACATCAGCCGAAAGCAGTTGCAAACTGACATTGCAAACACCAAAACGCAATTGGATAAGGCCAGGGCTGAGCGACAGGTAAAGAACAGGGAGTGGCGCAGGTTGAGAAAGTTGAATGCTCGTCCCATGACCACCAGAGAGGAGAAGATAGAGAGGAGAGAGATCAGGGCGAACTTGAAGATAGCTGCTAAAGAGTTCACTTTAGCATCAAAGGTGGTCACTGACCTCAAGAAAGCTTTGAAAGCTTTGGAAGGTCAGCTTGAGCAATTGAAGAAACTTGGTAGCTCTTGCTCGAAAGTGGACATTCATTCGAGTGATTTCAGTGATGATGATAGTGACATCGAAAGTCAGCGCTGTGCAGAAGAGGACATCAATTTGAGTGATATCAGCGATAGTGAAAGCGAAAGTCAGCTGCCCAAAGAAGACAAATAGGAGTAGGTGATTTGGAATGATAGTGGTGGTGAGGGCGTGTTGAAGGATTGTGGTGATAATGAGAGTTCAAAGTAGGAGTAGGAGAGGTAGGAAGAAACACTATGAATGGTAGTGGTAGAGAAGATGAGGAGAGGGTGTCTGTTGAAGAGAGATACTACTTGTTATATGATGTTGTAGATGACAAGGCGCACAATCTAATGTAAAGTATAAGCGCATTATACAACATTACCGCAGTGCTTTGTAATAATTTGCGGCCAACTCCATACCATACTCTTCTTGGCCAACTCTACATCTACACTTCGCAGCTTTCAACTTCAAACCTTCGTTTTATCATTGTTTTCCTTTCATATTGCTTTCGAGGGAGGTTTATGATTTACAGTGATAGGTTCAACAATGCCTTTCACCCAAGTGGAGTGTATATGGGAGCAATAGCAATAGGAGGCAATAGCAATAGCAATAGCAATAGCAATAGCATGAGCACAAGTCCGTCTCCGTCTGCGTCTGAGCATGCCACAACTCTTTATCTTACTTCTTATCCCCCTCTCATTCTCATTCTCATTCTTTCTACCTGTAAACGCCACAAACCTCAGTCACAGCTATTAGCGCTCTTGCCAATACAAAGTCTGTCATTCCCATAGCGCCACAGCTTACACTCATCTCCACAGCCCTTTCTCATTCTCATTGCACTCATGCTCATTGTGCGCAGAGCGCAGGGTCGAGGATCCATTATACAGCGTAGATCCCTTAGTTGCTGTGGTTGAAACATAGGCAATTCTTATCTATCCAATTGACTCTTCGCTTTATCAAGATCGTTCATGTAGTAGAGCCCCTCGTCGAAAGATTGTGGAGACAAAGAAAGTCAGCTGCGTGCGCGACTCAATGCCAGTCAGACACCCGCCCACGCTCCACACATTGCCCACGGAAATTAGATGCCTTCTTCCTTCTTCGAATAAAATTATGTTCATTGCGTTCGTTTTGTTGGTTGTCTGTCACGTGCCATTCTCTGAGCTGATAGCAGGAATAAAATATATTTGCACCCGTGCCTTCTATCCATCGCCATATTGCCGCTCAGTCAGTGGAGGTGAGGTGTTAGTTTATTGTCAGAGGCGCAAAAATAATAACATCATGCCCACTGCCGGTGTTGCTGCTGCGGTTGACATCTGCCAACCGGTGGGCGAGAAGAAGAGGAAAGAAGTTATCAGTGCATCAGCTAATGATGATGAAAGCGGTCCACCAAAGAAAAGAGTATATAAGCGATACGAATGTTCGGCTGAGGGATGCACAACTCATGCAAAGAAGGGAGGAGTGTGCATTGCACACGGGGCATATGGAGATCGATGTAAAGTTGAAGGGTGCACCTTGAAGGAAAAAATTAATGGATTTTGTATTACGCACAATCCGCTTTTGCCATCGCAACCACCACCACCACAAAAATCAAGGAAGCTATGCAGTAGCGAAGGATGTAAAACTCAAGCTAGAAAGGGAGGATTTTGCGTGAAGCATGGTGCACAGCTCAAAAGATGCAGTGTTGAAGAATGCGCAAATAACGCCGTCAGTGGAGGAGTATGCATCAAACATGGGGCAAATATCAAACTATGCAGCGTTGTTGAATGCGCAAACAGAGCCCAAAGGGGAGGAGTGTGCAGGAGGCACGGGGCGAAAGTAGAGCACAAAAAATGCAGTGTTGATGACTGCACAAATAATGCTCAGAAGGGAGGAGTGTGCTACAGGCACGGGGCAAAGGCCAAACGATGCAGCATACCAGGATGTGATAAGTATGCACAGCGGGGGGAATTCTGCGCGAGGCATGGGGAGACAAAAGTAGTGAACAAGAAATGCAGCGTTGATGACTGCACAAATTATGCAAAGAAGGGGGGAGTTTGCATCAGGCATGGGGCAAAAGTAGAGGCCAAACGATGCAGCGTTGATAAGTGCACTAATATTGCTAAGGAAGGAGGAGTCTGTATCAAACATGGGGCAAAGTTGAAACGATGTAGCAAACCAGGGTGTGATCATCATTCAGTGAAAGGAGGAGTGTGTATCAAACACGGGGCAAACGGAGATCGATGCAGATTTGGAGAATGTACAGTGAAAGGTGACTTCAACGGATTTTGTTACAGGCACAATCCGCTTCCGCATTGATAAATGCACAAATTGATAAGAGGGGAGGAGTGTGTATGCGGCATGGAACCAATTCAATATAGGACCCCTTCCCAGGCAAATGGCGATGAATATTGTGTAATGCTCTACTACGTAAATAGATTTCGATAGTGTGCCTCGTCGTCTGCAGCATCATAAATATAAACAAATACATCTTTCTTTGACGTGTCTATCTTGTCTGCCATTCTTAGTGCTCCCCCTTCCTATCTCTCCCACAGAACATAGCACTAAACTTACGTTGTCAAACTCTCTTACAACTCACGCATCATTTAGAAGGTCTCTCCTACTCAAGCTGACTTTTCAAGTTGTTCAAAGCTTTCCTGAGGGCTTTTTCTTCATCTGATGCTAGATCAAATTCTTTCGCAGCTGCTTTGAATCTCCTCCTGAACTCTTGCTGCTCCTTTTTGTTGGATGGGGGATTGGCATTCAACACTTTCAACTCATCCCAAATTTTTCTCAATCTCTTTCTCTCAAGTCTGGCCTCTTCCAGTTGCTCTTTGGTCTTTGCAATCTTTTCTTGCAACTCCGCTTGCTTCTCAATCTTCTCTGCTTCGGTCAGCACAGGGTACACAAACTGTGAAATCTCTTTCCCAGTGTCATCTTTCAACATGCCCTTGCCACCCTTATTATTCCAAATCTGAATCCCACGGTCAAAACTGTATCCACCACTCTCAGGGTGATCTTCATTGGTATAAACTCTCACAATCTGTCTAGGCTTCAACTCGGTTGGAGATGGAAACGTAAATTTAGCCATCTCAGTCTCATCGGGGTGCCATGGTGATTGAGACTCACAACAGAATAGCCGGAAATATCAGCGGGTGATTTGGAATCGTTTGTAATTTCGACGTATTCGTCGGATTCAACAATAAAGACTTCGCCATCGTAGTTGATGTCGGAGATAAAGACGCCTCTGCCTTCTTCTCCTGATGTCTCCTCCTCCTCCTCTTCTTCTTGTTTAGACATCTGTCCAGAGTACAAGGCGGTAGTTGGATCTAATGCCGGTTGCTGATCACCTTCTTCTAACCACATCACTGTTTCATTCACATCGTCCCAAACTCCAGTCTTTTCAACTTGGACAATACACACATCATGATCTCCCCCATCAGTAACTCGTTTCAAGTTGATTTGAATATACGATGCACAGTACGGCAACACTTCAAATCGTTCTTCATCATCATCACTTCCAACTCCAACCCACTCATGACCAATTTTGGCACACTCTTCCTTCTTCACCATCGCTCCTCTATCCCATCCCGGCATCTTTCCCAGAATGGGTACCAACATGGATTGTTTTGGTAATAACAGTTGCAAAATACCGACTCCCTTTGTGCTACCCAAAGGTTTACTACCCGGCCTGCTGCGGTGTTCTCCCGACACTCTCCAGCCAGCTGCACCTTCTACTCCATCTGGTGACAATCCCGTTTCGCCTATGGAATCTCTGTTTCGAACACTGTCATATACCCGAAATGGCCACCTTTTGCGGCCAGGACTGTAGGCACTCCCTGACGTAGTTGTCACCGATGATGCTACTGTGGAGGGAATATCATTATTGAACTCCTCTCCTCTGTTGGGCACACCGAGGAAACTGCATCGTGTCAGAGAAGTTTTGTACAGGGATACCGCCCATAATTTGGGTGCAGAGACGGATACTGGTGTGACGTATGTAAGAATGGACATGGAGGAAGATGATGCATCTTTAGTTGGAAAGGGGATGGGGCAGGAGAGTGACCATACCGGCATGGAGATTGACGGCGGTGGTGGTGGAATGGCCTTGTTTGGCGGCTGGTGAGACTGCGGGCTAGCGAATGCACTAACGCCGCTAGTCAACAAGAGGAGTGGCAGCAGTATGGCTGCACAAGCAGTGATGATAGCGAGGGAGGAGGGTCGGTGGGCCATATTATTTGCCATGATATGTGTCATGTGTCGAAGATAGTGTAGGGATGGGGAGGAGAGGCTGAGCCTTTTTTTAACGGGAGGAATTAGTACTGTGAAATATTTCCATCATCAACGAAAGTCTGAAATCTTGCTTTCTCTTCAAATGTACAAGGTAGAGTGGATCAATCAGCTATACACTGGCGCTGATTTAGGAATTGGCCGTGTCATCGCGCTGGCTGCTAAGGTGGATTTGCTGTGTTTTGAAGGTGGAGAAACGAGAGGTTGAATTGGAGGAAGCAAACGCCAAGATCAAGATTGAAAGTGAACGCTTCGTTGGAAACGATGCAAGGTCCAAGGCCAAGGTCATATTCTCACCACCACCACACTTGTGGAGCAGTAGGAGAGAGAGAGAAACGGGGCTATTGTAGTAAAGAACAACTCTAATACAACACCTCTCGCAGAGGTGCGTAGGGAGAGAGAACTTCATCTTACCTTTACCTATTTCATTAGAGTGGCGTGGCACCTTATCAGTATCAGGTCAAATGGATTCAATATTCTTAGTTCTTATTCTTAGTATATAGGACCCCTTGCCCAGGCAAATGGCGATGGATGTTGTGTAATGCTCTTTTGATTGTGTGCCTCGTCCTCGTCGTCTGCAGCATCATAAATATAAACAAATACATCTCTCTTTGATGTGTCTATCTTGTCTGCCATTCTTAGTGCTCCCTTCCTATCTCTCCCACATTGCACTAAACTTACATTGTCGAACTCTCTTACACCTCACGCATCATTTAGAAGGTCTCTCCAACTACTCAAGCTGACTTTTCAACAGGGTACACAAACTGTGAAATCTCATTATCATCACGATCCATCAAAACGCCCTTGCCACCCTTGTTATTTCAAATCGCCCTCCCACTCCCAAAACTGTACCCACCCCACTCAGGGTGATCTTCATTGGTATAAACTCTCACACTCTCTCCTGCCTTTAGCACGGTTGGAGTTGGAAACACAAATGTAGACCCCACAGTCTCTTTGAGAGTGCCATGATGATTAAAGTCCACTACAGCATACTCGGAAATATCAATGGTTGATTTGGAATCATTGGTAATTTCGACGTATTCGTCGGATTCAGTACCTCTAACGTCGCCATCGTAGTTGATGTTGGAGACGATGACGCCTTTGCCTTCTGCTTCTTCTTCTTCGGGGGGCTCCTCTTCGCCATCTGATTCGGATTCAGAGGGCTTTGGTATTGGTGGATTCGGAGGTAAAACGTAAGCACCTCCCCCATGGTGAGCGTGATCCAAACCAACCAATTCCTCAATGGGATCAACACGGAAAATGCCAAGTTTACTGAGAAGCATGAAGTAAGGGATCATGACGAGACCAACCCATCCAATGATGAAGAGAACACCAATCAGCCAAGAGCTTTCCAGTTCCATTGCCCATACCCCAGTTGTAAAACCAACCGTAGTTTTCAGTTCCGTAGGCGTTAGCAACAAGTCCAGGGGAGGCGAATAGACCAGTAGCAATGCAGCCCCACATACCATTTCCAAGGTGCACAGGAATGGCATCTACAGCATCATCAATCTTCAACTGGACGAGAAGGCTTGACCAGAAGATGTACACCCACCCGGCAACAATACCAATCACTAATGCGGCCCATGGCTCGCAAACGGAGCATCCAGCAGTGATTCCAACCAATCCAGAGAGAGAACCGTTCATGCACATTGTGATATCGTACGTGGTGTCTCCAGTATGCTTACGTGTCATGATCATATCAGTGAACATGGCAGAGACGGATCCAGCGGCGGCAGCTAGAGTGGTAGTAACGGCGCATAGGGCTGAAACATCAGCATAGCCTGAAGCAGAGATACCTAGAGTGGAGCCAGGGTTGAAGCCATACCATCCGACCCAAAGGATGAATGTTCCAAGCACTTGAAGGGCGACGGAGTGGGGAGGGAAGTTGTGAGGCTCTGGAAGTTCATTTCCTTCAGCATCGTAAAAGCGTCCGATACGAGGTCCGAGGATCTTGGCAGCGAAGAGAGCGGTGACTCCTCCAGTCATGTGGACAACTCCTGATCCAGCGAAATCAATCATACCAGAACCCAAGAACTTGTCATCGGTGAAGGCGGAGAGGAATCCAGATGAACTCCAGATGGAGTGCACAACAACGGGGTAGACAAATCCCGTGAGCATGAGCGAGTAGCAAATGTAGGCCTCAAACTTGCACCTCTCGGCGACAGTTCCAGCCACGATAGTGGCGGCGGTGGCGGCGAAGGCAAATTGAAAGAACCAACCGATCAAACTAGCTCCATCGTGGATGTTTTCAAGGACAAAGTCGATGTTACCGATGAAGGTAATCTTGGAGGAATCAGCGTTACCATATGCAAAAGCATAACCGGTTGTCCAGAATCCAACAGCACCTTCGCATGCATCCAAGATGTTCTTGAGCATGATGTTCTTGACGTTCTTGGCACGGATAGAACCGGCACAAAGCATGGCAAAACCAGCTTGCATGAAGAAGACCATTGCACCGGCAAAGAGGAGGTAGAACACATCGAGTCCTCCATTGGTGGTGGCGATGCTCTCGCCGATGGCGGTGACGCTTTCGCTGAGGCTCTCTATGGTGGCCATTGTGTTCATGTAAATATAAATAATGATATCTTGTGGCACCTTTGTTCCTGAAGAGCCGAGGATGGTTGGAAGGGACACAAAATCACATCTTCAAGGCGTGGCGGCATTTTTCTGAATCTTTGGCGCTCCCGGAAGTACGGGTACTAATTCCAGCGTGCGGACACTGCTACTAAAAGAAAGTCAGCTGCGTGCGCGACCTTCAGTTGGAGCCAACTGAAGTGAAGGTAAGCTAATACATAGAGGTGTGCCAAAAGATGCCAAAGCAGACTGTACATAAATCATAAATCATAAATCATAAGTGAGGGCCAAGATTGAAGAGCTTGTGCCTTGATTGAAGAGTATCGGCAGACACGATTCAAGCTTAACTTCTCACCTCGGATGGAGCAGCAGGAGGAAGTCAAAGAGGATAGTTGAGTGTAGAGTAGGTGCACCAAGTTAACTCTCAGCTTGGGCTTGGGCTTGGGGAGAGGGAGACGGATCTTTACAGTTACAGTTTGCATTTGAGTGAATCTTAACAGCTTGAATGCATGGCACAGGAGGATACGTTGGATAGTAAAAGTTTCTGTTTTGCTCTGTCTAGAGCTCTGGACCATAATTAGACAATTATCAAATACATGTTGCTGATGCTTTAAGCACTCTCTTCAAATTCACCTTCATTGAAGTCATTACTGATTCCACCACCAGATCGCGCCTTCCTTCTACGAATAAAGAAGCACGCCACACAAGCAATTAGTAGAACACCGATAGACACGCAAACCGAAATAATGATGATTTGCCTTCGCTTCAACGACTCGTCGCTATCGAATACACTTTCGCCTTGTAGAGTGTTCGCCACTCCACCGAAGCATCCAGTGGCTACCAGGGCATATTGCTGCGATTTCCAAGCAAGGTTATACGCATTGACAGAAATAGTTGCAGTTTCACCACCCTGAACACCATTGATAACCACCCGCTCAACAATATTCGTACGGTCTGGAGATTTTTGCCCATTCGGGTAGTAAGTTTGACCCCGGAACGAAACAGATAGATCTAAGTCGTTTAGAACACAATTCTGGCATCCAGGGTTACTCCCCTCTTCTATCCACACAAGTGTAACAGAAAGATCTTCTGCTTGGCATCCATTTGATTTGTCAATTGTCACGTTGTACGTATTTATATCCTGGTCTTCAATTCTCTCCCTATCCCAAACCTCGAGTTGCACATTGGTTTGACCAGCCAAATATAAAGAATCCTGGAGAGAGAGCCTACCAAAGCCTTGGTTATTGTCGTATAGCTTTGAATCAGTGACTCCATGCACACCATTGTCTACCCCCCTAAGATTTTGAGCCCCATTCATGAGGACTGCTTTAACGAGTGCACCAGATGGATTTGGATAGGCGTCATCGCTATTCTTCGTGCCACTTGGATAATACCCATCACGAAAGTATTGACGAATTATAGCTGCGGTACCACTCACAACAGGAGTTGCCATACTTGTTCCCTGAAGAGATAGCAAGCCCCCACTTCTAGCATTTGCTCCAGGGATTTTCGATGGATCACACTCTCCAACTACATTTGGATCAGCTCCTGCAGAAAGGACCGACTTGCCAACAGCCACGATGTCAGGTTTCATACGGTTGTCAGCTGTCGGCCCCCTGCTGGAAAAGTCGGCGATATAACTTGGTCCAAGGTTGCCAGATGCACTGGAATGCCCCCATGAGTTGTGTGCACCCACTGCAATTACATTCTTCGCAGTTGCTGGATCTCCCACGGTGTTGGGAATATCAAATGCCCCATCGTTAGATCCAGAATTACCAGCTGCTACGATAATTAAGAACTCATCATTCTGACGTGAAGCAAAGGGATAAGGAATGTGAGTGATTGATCGACCAAAAGCAAACAAAATAGCATTACTTATTGCCCTCACCTCAAACATGAACTGGTCAAAATTTCTTGCTCGAGAAGTATAAAAATTGAACTCCGACCCCCACGACGCCGAATGGATTTGAGATTGTGGACGTCCAGTACTAAGCAGAGTCTTATCATTCGGCGTCAACAAGTCACCATTTCTATTCCCAATATCAGCCACGGCGAGTTTGGCACCGGGGGCAATCCCATCTGCTGCGCCTTCTGCATCCCATCGTTTCCCGGCTATCGTCCCTGCCACGTGCGTTCCATGACCCCATTGGTAATCATTCGTATCCACAAATGGCACATATTGTTGTATCTTACGAGCCGATGAGTCAAACGTAAACCCAGTTGGCTCGGATTTATTCGGGTCATCAAAGTAACAATGATCAGGATCCACACCAGTATCAGATATCGTCACTGTTTCTCCAGTCCCATCAATTCCTCTCGCCCGAAACGGGTTTTGATTCTGTCGCTCACTTTCCACCATGAACGATGCAATCTGATTGGACGGTTCCACCCCCCGTCGAACATCCACGGAACATACGTCCGGATTGGCCGTAAGAGCCAATAATAATACCAACGCACAACCTGAATCGGTCTCTGTCTCCCCCGTATTATTATACACTACTTGCATTTGAGAGGAAGCACGTGTGGGTTGCGTACTACGGTAAATCTTCCATGTAAGACGTGTCTTGTAGGTTTCATCACAGATACCCGACGTTTGAAATTCGTCCAACAGATCCCCCCAAAATTGTGCTCGTTCAGATTGCTCATTGTCTCCGGTAGTGCTATTGGTTGAGCTGTTGAGGTAATCAATGTATGCTTGAGAAGTCGTGTAAAATTCTTGAGAGAGAGGCAACACCGCTGCTTCTGACGAATTACTGTTCAAACTTTCACTAAGCAACAGGTTGGTAATTGCCTCTGTAATATCTTCCACTCCATCCAAATTTTCTCCCTCATCTCCAACCGCAGAATTACTACCACCCATTCCATTGACCTGCTGCAAATACTCAAAATACGACTGCTCTTCCCCCTCCCCATTAGTAGTAGCATCATCATTCCCCTCCTCCATCAACGCCACCCCAGGACAAAGTCCCATATCCACCTTGGGAAAATACCCCTCCCCACTAGCATCACTCAACGCCTTTGCATACTCCTCAGTCATCCCTTCCACCGCCCCCTTTATCATCTTCAACGACGCCATGACAGGCTGAACGACAAACACATCTTCGGTAAGTGTCATGGCAACACTCGCCAACAATTGGCCATAGACACACAAATAATCATCATCATTATGCAATGTATGCAAATAGATCTCTTCCTCTGCAACAGTTTCATTAATAGCTTTTGCAATCGCAAGACGACGTTGCCATCCTGACATGTTGGCACCAGTATGACACATCAGATATGGATACTTTTGAGACAAGGCGGATTTTTCAGCGTTGAGTGCCTTGATCCATTCGTAGCGGTTGGCTTCCTCCCATGTGGATTCATCGGATAGTAGCTCTTCGGAAGAGGTTTTGAATTCGGTTGCAGTTTCGGAATCGAGGAGGAGTTCGAGTTCGGCCAAGGTGAGATGGGTGGGGATGTTGTCCATCTCGGTTATTGTTGCTTGGCCGTAGGCGAGGATGGTGATGGAGAGAGCGGTTATTAGGCTCAGCAGCGGCTTGATCATTATTACTATTATCTTATGCTTTTATTAGACTAGTTGTTATCAGTGCCA
>Ga0209652_1002979_pt1 | contig 12741 bp, 11 predicted proteins | sample SaaInl74LU_5_DNA_FD_184641 | JGI IMG/M metagenome (GOLD analysis project Ga0209652, IMG submission 184641) | Marine microbial communities from expanding oxygen minimum zones in the Saanich Inlet - ESP_74LU_5_DNA (SPAdes) (version 2) | ecosystem: Environmental > Aquatic > Marine > Intertidal zone...
AAACGCGATTGCAAGAAGAGAGCGGCTGAAATAAGTGACGAGCTTTTGTTCAAGCAGCCTGAAAGCAGCCATCTCGGGGACTGCCCGATTTGTTGTTTGCCGCTACCACTTGATCCAAGAAAATTTACGATGAATCCATGTTGCACTAAAACGGTTTGTATCGGTTGCAACTTTGCCAATCAGAAACGCGAGTTTCAAGCAGGTAAAAAACAAAATCTTTGCCCGTTCTGTCGAACTCCATTAACTACAACAGATGAAGGAAGTGAACTACATTTGATAAAAAGAGCAGAAGCCAATGACCCAATTGGTTTATTCAAAATGGGTGATATATGCTGCCACAGAGGGGAGCGCGAAAGATCAATTGAATATTTTATGAGGGCAGCTGGATTGGGCGTTGCGATATCGCATTGCGTTCTGGCACTTGCTTATCAGGATGGGCAAGGTGTTGAGAGGGATGAGAAAAGGGCAATTTATCATTGGGAAGAGGCTGCTATCGGTGGTCATCCTGGCGCTAGATATAATCTCGGGCTTCTAGAGGGGAACAATCGTAGGGCCGACAGAGCAGTGAGGCATTTCATTATTGCCGCCAACCTCGGACATGATGAGTCATTGGAAGAGCTGAAGAAGCTTTATCCACTGGGACTAGTAAGCAAAGAAGACTTTGCTGCGACTCTGCGTGCACATAAGGATGCCGTGGACGAAACAAAAAGTAAGCAAAGGGAGGAAGCAGAGGCTGCAAATTTTTATTCTCGCTAATCTGACGCGGGACAATGATCGATAGAGCAGTGACGCAATTAGGACGAGGCTGTTCATGCTCTGGGTTAATCAAAGTCAGAATACTTGTCCAAGATAACTGATATGATGCCATGCAGAAGAGATATCATGGCCTGTTCTTAGCTTCACGTAAAAGTAGTACAATAGTAGGTCACGAAGTCTTCAATGTACGATACAACCAATCCTTAACTCTTCACACATCTTATGGCATAGAAGTCAGAAGTACCTATCTCTGAATGTTCGAATGCATCATACTTCTCACTGTCACATAGCAGCTTGCAAGGTACATGGCGGTCATAAGGCAAGAGCAAGAGTCAATCCAAGGATAGTCAACACTCAATCCTAGCTTCGACAACTTTGCACATGTAATGTAATGCACATAGATGTCACACCCATCTCCGAATGCTCGAATACACCCACCATACTTCATTTGAGACTGAGAAGTAAGTATGCAAGCTACAAGGAGGCCACAAGCTAAAATGCAAGATAGAAGGTACATAGCAAGCAAGCAAGGTCGGGCGGTGTCAAGAGAATCAAGCCCTTCAACAAAATAAGATGGCATGACGTTTTAGATTCTATCGTCAACATTTTTCCGAAAAGTTAGACTGCACCATGGTGAAACATCAGCATACACAGGCCACCACCATGGTCGTGTGCATCTTCTTTGCGCTGACTCTATGCAGCAGCATGGCCGCTGCTAGAAAATCGTCATTATCATTTGATCATCGTCGATCCCCGCTATCACCTGCATCGTCATCACGAAGGCTTCTGATGGGAAGGGAACCGCTGATGACATCATCTCAGTCATCATGTGCCTTTGCAACAACCACGAAACAGCGAGCGTCTATATCATCGTCAACAAATCGATTTGAATTGCATTCAAAAATTGCATCAGCATCGCTGCCTAACAAATCATCAATTGGTCTATCAATGTCGGCCTTTTCCTCCGTAACGGCGGAAAACAATTCTGATAACAAGAGAACAACATCACATCGCCGTCGTCGAAATCCTTTACGATGGGCTCGTAATGCTGTTCAATCCATTCGTTCCAAATTTTCCTCCAACAAATTCTCCACCGCTACTATTTCTACTTCTCGTTCATTGCTGACCACCACCAACACACAACAACAACAACAACTGTCATCACTACGACCACTCCGCAGCACAAAAGGCATCCTATCCGCCTTCCTCACCCTCCTCCTCGCATCCAAACTCCCCTTCCTCTCCTTCCTCCTACCCGCCCACGCGGGGGGTGGAATGGTAGCACGCAATCCCGACGCACCAATCGTACCCCTCACAACGAACGAATTGGCCTCCAAACTTACCATTTGGTTGGCGATTTTTACACTATTGGCGTTATTGCACGCGGCGGAAATTGCCATTACGACCTTGTACCCGTGGAAGGTGCGGGAGTTTGCCGAGGAGGAGGCAAAACAGAATGGGTCTGGTGGGGATAGCAGTAAGAAGGCGGGGAAACGTGGGACATTTACTGCGTTGAATGAAGATATTACACGAATTTTGACGGCTATTTTGGTCACATCGACGGCTTGTTCGATCTATGCGACAACCTTGTTTACCCATTTGGCCGATCACATCTTTGGAACGTATGCGGAGAAATGGAGTGCGATATTTTTAACGGCAGTGACATTGTTCTTTGTGGAATTGCTTCCGAAGAACATTGGTGTGATTAATGCCGAACGGGTGGCACGTCTTATGGTCCCCCCTATCAATGTATTGGCGAGAATTGTGGGTCCATTTGGATTTGCATTGAGTTATTTGGCCAAGGCGACGTTACGGTTGTTTGGTATTCAAGCGAAGGATACCAATGGGGTGAGTGATTCGGAATTACGATTGATTGTTACTGGGGCACGTGATTCTGGAACAATTGATCATTCCGAACAGGAGATGATCAAGGGTGTGTTAAACTTGCAAGATCAGAAGGTACGAGAGATCATGAAACCTAGGGTAGAGGTTGTGGCTGTGCCAAAGAGTATGTCCGTGGCAAGTGTTTTAGGTGTGGTTAGAGAGAGTGGATACAGTCGTATTCCCGTGTATGATGGAGAGATTGATAATATCGTGGGTATTGTTCTTGCCAAGAGTGTATTGGACTTTTTCGTCAAGGGTGTTTTGGTAGAAGGTGAATATAAACGACCACCGAGTGATGCTAATGCTGCAGTGAATGGAGATGAAAGTGACGCAGAAATAGCAGCGCAGCAGCAGCAAAGTCCAGAAGATATGGGCAAATTATCATTTATTGATCCACCAACAGGAAAGACCATGGATAAATATGTGCGGTCTTTGACTGGCTCGCAACTTGCTTCTCGTATGGAAACTCCCATTGACGATGCTGGACTTATTGAATCGTGTTACTTTGTGCCCGATGCGGCAAACGGATGGGATGTATTGCAAGAAATGAGGAAGAGGAGAGTTCACATGGCCGTGGTTGTCGATGAATACGGAGGAACTGAGGGATTGGTGTCACTGGAGGATATTGTTGAGGAGGTAAGTCGCTTGTTCCTTTGGGATAATTGTTTTCATATAATAATATCGCGTGCACTAAACAACTTCTTGTCTTGATTTCTTTTCACAGGTGGTAGGTGAGATTTACGATGAAGATGACGAAGATGACTTTGTCTTTGCGGAAGATTCCATTACTTACCAGGAAGATGGAACCTTCCAAATCCGCGGTGACTCCGATCTGGAAGATGTTGATGCCGTCCTTGGTCTGAGCTTGGATGAGGAAGAAGTCTTGAGAGAATATGGAACATTGAGCGGCTTTCTGTGTTTCTGTGCCGGGGAAATTCCACGAGTTGGAGACTTTATCATGAGCCGTGGATGGAACTTTGAGGTTGTGGAAGCAGACGAAAAGCGTATTTTCCAGGTCAAGGTGGAGCGACTATTGGGCTTTTACGATGAGGAAGATGACGAGGATGATCCTAAGTTTAATCTCTTTAGCAGAAAACCTGCGCAGGAAGAGGTGATGGAAGAAGAATTGGCCATGATGAATGTAGCGGCACATGCCGCTGACGAGGATGAAGTTACACTGTTGGAATCGACCGTGGTGGAATCATCAACAGTGAGTAGTCGTTCCGATGCAGTCGCCAGACAAAACATGATAGTCAATACGAAAGAAGGAAAGAGAATTGAACGTTTGGTTGAACAAAATGAACAAAAAGTTGATGCTATCAAGAAGATCCTTGCTGAAAAACAAGCTGTAGAAGAGCAGGATGCAGACATGTCCAAATAGTCCTAATAAAGTGGCACCCTACTTATGATCTTGTCCTGGTATGATTAGATTTTTTATTGATTTTCGTATATAACAACTAGAGAGAGATGCTTGATTCTCATTACACTAAGTAACATTACTCAGACTACCATACGACCTTGACAAGCAGGCGGGCATACTTGGATAACTGCACTAGAGCTAGAGCAAGAGAGTCTCATTGTAGTTGTGGGCCAAGTTTACTGATTCGATGCATGTATCATGCTATCATCCTACCATATAAGGCTGTCAAGCTGCTCACTAAAGGACCAAAAGATTTAAGCAACTCATAAACAACACCAAGCTGGATAGAATTGTTGAAGTTGAAGAAATCGAATTGGTCTTTCACTTTCATATTTCGATTCAATATGTCTCTCAATAGTTACTTTTATATAATATCCTCTGTTATGAAATACAGCACTGTTCACCATTCGGTCCACCCATCGGAAAAGGCATCCCCGGCATCATCCCCGGCATACCACCACCCATCGGATCCATCACCGGCATACCCTCCTCATCAAACTGCAACTCCGGTGCCAACTCCTTAATAATCTCCACAGGAGGCTGTCCATACTCCTGTATATCCTGCATCAACTCCATCAACCTATCGAAATTCCCTGGATCCGTCTCATAGAGTCGTACTATCCGTTGAAAGTATTGATATTGTGTTCCATACTTTTGATATTCTTCGGTACTCAATCGATCTTTGTTGGTGGCGAGCCATTTGGGGTATCGTGTGCATACTTCCTTCATTGGTTCGTACATGAGTTCCTTGTCGAGGAGTTGTTTCATTACCCCGTCGACTACGTCGTTGCTGTCTTTGGAAGTGTTGAGTTGTTCAAAGTCGTTCATGAGAGATCCCATCATTTGTTCACTGAGGTGTTCGAGTTGGGATGGATCTATGTTGGGTGGTATTGGTGGCATTGTGGGACCGTTATTGTTGGATTGTTGTGGAGTGGTGGCTTGATTGATGCCATCGAGAAGTCGATTGATTGATTCATCTACATCGGGTTCATTTTTCTCATTTGATTCTTTGTTGTTGCTCGATTTACCATTCTTGACAGTTGATGATTTTGATTTTGATGATTTCTTTGATTGACTACCCGCAGCAGCACCTCCAGTAGACGACGGCGGTGTCGAAGGCATCGATATACCACCAGCATCCCCCATCATCATCTTTTTGAACATTTCTTCCAATGCCTTTTCCGCATTCTCCAAATCTGCCATGTTGGCTGCCTCATCTGCACTATTGAAATCAACTCCAGCTGAATCTAATCCAGAGGCAAATTGTTTCATCATTCCCTCGAGGGAGGCTGCTAGATCTGCTTCCTCGGTGGAAAGGCCGTGGTCTGTTGATGGTGGTTGTGGTGGCTCTGGTCCAAATTTTGGCCGATTAGTATTCTCGCTGATTGTTTGTTTGTTATTGTCGCCGTGTGGATTGTTTGCCAAATATTCTAGCGAGTATGGAACCCCCATGGTCGCAGCATTACCATCAGATTCAATGGCTGCAGCCATGGGTTGAGATGGACCACTACTGCCATCATCAACATTTTGATCTAACGCATTCGTAACCTCTTTATAATCATCATCGCAGTTGTCGTCATCGCTATCATCTTCAAGTTCATCCAGTGCGGCGTCGAGTATTGAATCTAAATCTTGCTGAGTCTTCTTCTTCTTCTGCTGCTGCTCTTCTTTGGATGCCATGGTCTCCATTTATCAGCCACCAGCGCCACTAACCGCTTATTGCCTTCACCGATGAAAATGAGATGAAGATGAAGACGAGACGAATCTAGTAAGATCCCGTCTTATCGCTATGTCCGTGGGGTGTGCGGTACTTTTATACGGGCTTTCTTGTTGTTAGCGATGATCGAAACTTTACCGAGATCTAAGAGGAGGCTGAAATCGATAATCTCATGCATAAGTAATGACAACCTTTGCACACCTCGATCTCGGTCAATACTAGCCCGATTAGGTCGCCGGTTGGATGTAAATTGTATAAGACTCCTTCAGCTGCAGTCAGCTTCAATAAACGCTCAAATCGGTCTAGTATTGACCGAGATCGAGGCGGGCAAAGATTCGATGAAAAAATATAACAGACAGACGAGTTTTTGATCCAACCTCAACAAAGATGGTGAGTGTAAGCAGAGTGTAATAGAGTGTAACGGAGTGTAAAAGAGTGTAATGGAGTGTAATGGACCTTATCGACCATTTACACTCGTTTACACTCCGTTACACTCCATTACACTCCGTTTACACTCCCCATTTTTGTCAAGGTTGCATCCAAAAATCGCCTGTCTGTTTAATTTTTTCATGGAATCTTTGTCCGCCTCGATCTCGGTCAATACTAGACCGATTGGACCATCCATTGAAGCTGACTGCAGCTGAAGGAGTCCTCTACAATTTACATTCAATAGAATACCTAATTGGTCTAGTATTGACCGAGAAGAGGTGTACAAAGATTGTCTTTACACATGCATGAGATCATCGACTTCAGCCTCTTCTTACCTCCAGATACCATACTTACCAGTACATGTTCATGCGTTTGCAGCTAAACATGCGGATCCTTTTCTACGTACGTACATAGAGCCTAGAAAAACAACCAACTCAATATCAAATATCAACAATCAACACTCAATATTGTATCTGTTGCTTGATCATAAATAACATGTACGCAGCATCATTTCCCTCATCCTCCGACCACGAAGACGGCAGCAGCAGTGATGACACCGAGGTAGACGAGACTCTTGTTCGTGAACTCCGAGAATCGCTGCACTTTTGCGTTGGTAAAATTTGTCGGGCTGAAGAATTAGCTGCAGCCAGAGAAGGAGACAAAGACGATGATGAAAGTGACAACGGAATGACAACATCAATATCCAAGAAGACAGATACAGTAATGTCCAAAGAGGCCATAGCCGCATTGACCGAATTAGCATATCATTATTCAACATCCTCCCTTGCCAATGATCTCTGTGCATTTTCCAACCACGCCAACCGCAGAACAGTCAAGGCAGATGATGTATTGTTGGTAGCACGAAAAGAGAAGCATATATTGGCCGAGTTGAAACGAAAAGTTGCGGCTAGTCAGCCTTCTGCTGAACCGAGTAATAAGGGGGGCAATTCTACAGCAAAGACTGCAGCTGCGGGGAGTAAAAAGAAGAAGAATACCAACAATACAAAGAAAACTTCTAATCCACTCTTCAATTCAAACAAAAAGAAGGCAGCAAAGTCAAAGTCAAAATCAATGATGCTAGACTCCTCCTCATCATCATCTAGCAGCGATAGTGACAGTGACGTAAGAGTAGATCCAATGGAGAAGATACGACAACGTCGCTTGGAATTGAAGCAAAAGAATCTCAATAATACAGCGTATGATCGTGCAAAAAACAATGATGATAGTAGTAGTAGTAGTAGTAGCAGCAGTAGTGACGGGCTGGATTTTAGCATTGGTAAATCGAAGACAAACAGCAAAAAGAAAGGAAGCAGCAAACCAAAAGGAACTGTGGATACACAGGATGATATGGTGATTGACTTGGCAGACAGCGACTAACTAGAGAGAAGAACACTCGTGAAGACAAGAGTCTAGTATATGATAAATTGATTGATTCCTAACCACATTTATAGCTTGCAGATAGTCAAATAAAGACTTCTCTAATAATTATCCATTTTGTTCAGGGATGTAACGAATGCCTCGTCAAAATAGACAAGCTTCCAACACACATCCAATTCAGCAGCAATCTAGGAGCTTACCAACTGCCTTATTTGCCATCTCCAAGCTCTTCTTGCCCCGGCATAACCTTTCCCTTGGGAATTGCCAAAATCTTCCTCATCGCTGCCACATCACCCTTCTTCTTCGCCTTATCATAATTACGTGCCTCCTTCTTACTGACAGCCTTACCCCAAAAGTTGGTAGTAGCATCCTTGTACTTGTCACCATCGGCATTAGTGTTACCGCCAGCACTTTCCACAATAGCATCAGCAGACTTTTCCTTCTTGGTTTCCTTCTTTCTTGCCACAGCCTTCATTTCACGTTCATCGGAGTCTCCCTTGACGTCGACCTTTCCGTCGGCTACAATCCATTCTTCTTTACAAACGGATCCGTAGAATTCTTTGTTGTGCGAAATCATGAGAACGGCTCCACCCCATTCGTTTAGGGCGGCGGAGAGAGCTCCGAGTGCTTCTCTATCGAGGTAGTTGGTGGGCTCTGTTTGAGTTAGGAGTTGACAAGACATGATGGGTGGAGGGTGGAAAAGGTAAGTGTCATGCAACAACAAGAAAGAGCTCAAGTCTCAAGCAAAAAGTTTGATAGTAACTCACCATCCAACACAAGTAAATGAGGACAATTCCACATAGCTGCAGCCAAGACCAACTTGACCTTCTGTCCACCAGACAAACCACGGATCTTTCCATAAGTACCAAACTCTTGAGCCAAACCAAAGTCATCCAAATGAGTTTGAATTTCCGATGTGGTCACAGGACGCAAGTCCAATCCAGCCTCCTTCGAGGCAATCTTCTCATCGGTCTGACGCAACAAGTGCTTAAATCCCATGGCCAACAGCTCATCCTTAGAGACGTAAATGTTATCCTTCTCCCTGACATGCTTCTTCTTGATTTCATACTCAAGAACACCACCACGCAAACGACGAGACCAAATTCCTTCCAAGTTGTAGTCATCAATGGCCTTTTGCTCTTCGGGAGTGATACGGAATGCTTCACTTTCAATCTTTTCCTTATCGAACCCGTCCTTGAAACGCCATTGAATGTAGGAGCATGGACTATCTTCAATATGTTGTTCCACATGATAAAATGCATGCTGGGACACATATGCAACACGTAAGTTATGGTGAATAAAGAGACGACATTCCGTGGGGTTAGATGGCTGTGTATCTCCAACAATCATCTTGACCAAAGTAGTTTTACCCGCGCCGTTTGCTCCAATCAAACAAACTCTTGAACTCAATGTCATCTTGAGGTTAATATCACCCAACGTATCATGGTCTGCTCCAGGGTAGCGATAATTAACATTCTCCATTTCCAAAAATCGTTGCGTGGATGTACGAATACCCTCCAAACGTCCAGGCTCGGGAAAGACAAACTTAAGATCAGTTGTTGCCAGCTCGAAGTAATGTTTGGCTTGTGGCTGCTTTTTGACAAATGCAGACATCTTTCCTGCGTAGTGGACAAGTTTGCGGTGGGGTCCCCATTGTGGGCGTTGCTCGTAGTGGATGACTGGAAAGTGGGATAGGTTGGTTAGGCTAAATGAAAACAAACATTGCACGTCCAAAGCAGTATAACAAACAATGCACGTCCACCAAAGCAGTATATATACAATAATTTGCTTACCATCTGAAACAACCTCTTCCAAAAATGGTGTGTCGTGACTAACAATCAACACAGTAGTATTTGTCAACCCAGTCAAATAATCCTTCAACCACTGCACAGTCTTGGTATCCAAGTGATTCGTAGGCTCATCAAGAAGCAAAATATCCGCATCAATCAACACAGCCTGTGCCAAACGCAACTTCATTTGCCACCCCCCACTCAACTCTCCAATAGTTCCCTTCATCATATCGGGTGTGAACTTGAGTTGCTCCAACATCGCCTTACATTCTTCTTCAGATTTTCCCGAGGTCTTTTGCAAGTCGGTAAAGACAATCTTGGCTTCGTGGACTGGATCAACATTACTTCCACTATCGACATATTCCGTTCTCAAGTCTACTGGCCACCCCTCCAATTTTCCATTGTTGATTGCATTCATAAGGGTAGTCTTTCCCACGCCATTTTGACCAACGAGAGCGTACCTGTGACCACGACGCAGACGGAGCTTGGTCTGATGCAACAGAATCTTACCTCCGTAGGCAAGTGAGAAGCGAATATCCGTAATCTGCTCTCCACCAAATTCATCTTCTTCATCGGACGAATCATCATTTTGCATGAGAGAGTTCTCCGCTGCACAACGGAACTTTTCAACAGCTTCTTCGCATTGAGTTTCGTCAGAGGCAAGGTGGGGGAGTGAGGCGAGGTAGGGTGAGAGAGCGTCGACCCATTCTTGAGAATGGAAATTTTGAGAATCGGTGAGTGAGGAGGCGAGGGTGGCTACGTAGGCGAGGATTTCTTCCGTTTCGTTGTTTGCTGCTGATGATGCGTCGGCAGATGAGTCTCCTCCGAGTGCATCCCGAAGGAGCTGGAGGACGTCTTGAGGGGGTTCAAGCATTACCATGGTTGCGTGTTATGTTCGTCTTTTTCACCATGGGCCGGTATTTTTAATTTTGATTGGTTGGTGGTGGTTGGTGAGCAATGACGTACCTATGACGTGTCCTGCGACACAAGCAGGGTCTGAGCCCAACCCCCTGCATTTGCAAACCACATCATTGAAGCGTGTCACATGTGGATTTGCTTGGTCAAGATTGGCTGAACTCGATCCTATTGATTCCTCTGTAGAGTCCTACGAATCTTCAAAGACGAAATTGCATCCAAGCCAATAACAACCGCAACGAAGAGCTCACAAATTGTAGAAAATTGCAATGCATGAAAAGAGTTGTTGCTAACAGCATTCCAAATTCCATTCAACATAAAATAAATAGTTGGCGTAGATAAGATGGTTATTAAAACAAGAAGCAATCGAAAGAGGGAAACATCTCCTACCTCCGTCATAAAAGAACATGCCGCCAACATTGAAGATAAACGCTCCGTATCTCCTGTTCCGGGATTATTTCGATCCTCGTCACCAGAGTCTCCGGTCCCAGCGTTGCGTTCTTCTTCTATGTTGTCCTCGTCTACGTTGTCTTCTTTCGATTACGACGTGTCCAAAGTAGATGATGCATCGGATATGTCATCATCATCAACGGCTAGCTCGAGGTTCACCATGTTCCGTCAGAACAAGGCAGTCAAATGGATACTCGGAGCGGTCGTAAAGCTTGTCATCATGTCCGTATTACTCAGAATGCAGCGCCAGAGAAAAGTTGACGACTCAACGAATGATAATGCTACCAGTGGAAGCAGCGCTGAGAACAAGCAGCTGGACAAACTCTACGCCATGCCACTTCCTACAACTCCACAAGAGTTGTCCGAGGTGAATGGTGAGTTGGCTGGGTTAGATCCAGAGTTCATCCTAAAGTGGGCTCATCATCATTTGCATGATAGTCCCGAATTGGGTGACTCACACCCATTAGTTCAAGCCACAAGTTTTGGTCCGACGGGTCTTGTCATTCTCGATCATCTAGCACTACATAACTTGCTAGACACCATCCCTGTCGTTACCATGGACACCCTCCATCTCTTCCAAGAGAGCTACACCTTCTACGAAACAGTTCAATCTCACTACAAATCACCACTTCATCTCACCATAACGAAACCATTGGACATGATTGAAGAACCCCTCATGTCCAAAGCAGAATTCGAAGATGCATACAGTGCAAATCTTTGGAAGGATGATCAAAAGTTGTACACCAAGGTCACGAAACTTGAACCGATGCAGCAGAAGTTAGAAGAGTGGGACGCAGTCATGTGGATCACGGGACGTCGAAGGAGTCAGGGTGGGGAGCGAGTCAAATTGGATGTTCTCGAGTTTGAACCCTACCCTCAAGGCAGTGACATGAGCAGTGCTGCCAAGAGCAGTCCATTTCACTCAAGTAAAGGCCGATGGAAGTTGAATCCACTTGCGTATTGGTCATATGACCAAGTATGGAGTTACATACGGAACAACGATGTTCCGTACAACCCATTGTATGATCAAGGCTACACAAGTATCGGGGATGAAATGACTACAAGTAAGCCTGATAATGCAGATGAGGGCGAGCGGTCAGGTAGATTTGCTGGATTTGGTGAATCAAATAAGGAATGTGGTCTACATGTGGATTTTGACTTTGAAGCAGCATCAGATAACAAGTTTGAGCTAGAAGAAGAAGAAGAACCGGAAGGTGCTGAAAACGTTACTTGTGACATTGATAAGGCACGCGAAGGCGAGTGTTCAGAAGAATAAAAGGGGCGAGGAGGTGAATGCAGCAGCCATAGCTATTTTTCTCATAGTAAGAGCTTTATCTAAAGATGCCAGCGGGGATCAATAAATCAAATAATGAATTGTTACTAGAATAAGACAGCATCACCTCAGCTCAGCCGCAACACTTTTTACATTTTTGTCTACAATACCTAATACCGAAGGTGCCTCCATCCTCCTCGCTACGGGTTAGGAGAAACTTCTTTTACGTGGTCAGTACAGAATTGTATAGGATAATAATTCGTTGCCAGCTTCATCAAAATAGTCAGCTCCACGCACACAGTATTCATACCATGCTCCACACTCAAGTCCTAACACCGCACGACCATCCAATTGGAAGTCACACACACCATCATTTTCTCCGTCACAGCAAACCTCGCAGCATTCACAAGCATCACAATCCATAACCAACAACGTTGAGTTATCACAAACACTTGACGGTGTAACATTATCGGCAAATGAGTTCTTTGCACCAAATAGTGAGACTAGATTGCTCATGTTTGCGAAGCTGGTAGGTAGTTCTCCTGTAAACTTGTTGTCTCCAATGTCAACAACAACATTGTCAGATGTACCAGAAAACAATCCATCGGGAAGAGCACCACTGAATGAATTTGATCTGGTCAGTAGTACTGTCAACTTATTCATTGACTCTAATATGTCGACAGTGCCATTGAACTTGTTTGATTCAAGTACGAGGTACTCTGATGAAATG
>Ga0209652_1002982_pt1 | contig 12732 bp, 11 predicted proteins | sample SaaInl74LU_5_DNA_FD_184641 | JGI IMG/M metagenome (GOLD analysis project Ga0209652, IMG submission 184641) | Marine microbial communities from expanding oxygen minimum zones in the Saanich Inlet - ESP_74LU_5_DNA (SPAdes) (version 2) | ecosystem: Environmental > Aquatic > Marine > Intertidal zone...
TCATTTTTCGATCATGGCATCTCGTACCTGCGCCTGCGGAGAGAACATTGGAACGAGCATTATGATCTGAGCTTGGAATTGTTCAATTTAGCGGCGAAAAGTGCCCTGATGAATGCAGAGCATGATAGTCTCAAAGTACTTACAGAACAAATCATGCACAACGCCAAATGCTTTGAAGATAAATTGCAGGCGATCTCCGTTAAAGTTGGTATGCTGAATTGGTCGGGAAATGTGCCTGCAGCAGTGGAACTCATAAAGAGTACCCTATCCAGCCTTGATGAAGGACTTCCTTCGGCAGTCACACCGTTTGTCATCAATCAACATTTGGATATCACGAAAACACAACTCGCTAATCTGTCTGATGACATTTTACTGAGTTACCCGGCAATGGTTAATCCATCAAAGATATTGGTAGTTGAGTTGTTAGTCAAACTGTATGATTCTCTAACTCTGGTTGGCAAAAGAGCTGCTATGCCAATCATCCCGTTGAAGGTTATACAGTTATCTTTGACATACGGTATGAGCCCACACTCTCCATCGGCTTTTGCTCAATATGGCAATTATCTTGCTCTCATTGAAGACGAATTTGAAGAGGGATACCGATACATTAAGTTCGCATTATCTCTGATGAAGAAATTACCCTCTCGTGCTCACGTTGGCAGCACCTTGTTTTACTCGAGCCACACAAGACTTTACGTTGAGCCCATGCAAAGCTCAATCGAGTTCTATCTTGATGCATACAAAGCTCACATGAAAAGTGGCAATCCATACGCAGTAGCGTGTTCCTACGTGTATAATAACTGCTGCCTATGGTCGGGCAAGGAATTGAACGCGGTTGTCGCTTCGATGAGAGACACAATGAAGGAATCAAAATATCACAAGAATTTTGTCGTACTGACGCTTATGCTGCCAATGCTTCGAGTAGCCTTGCGATTGATGGGTCAATCGGATACACCCACACCAAAGCAGGACAATCTTACGAATGCCTCTGGCAAAACCTTAAATGAAGGTGGCAACGCTTTCGCGAAGCTTTCCGAGGCTTTGATATTCAGAGAGTTCAATGAAGCAAAAGACGCTGCCGATAAATATTTCTCAGTTGACCGATTCGAAAGTTCATCACCAGCCATGTTCTTCGGGAGATTGTGAGTCTATGGCTATAACAAGTGCGTTTTCATTTAGCTTGCATCTTCAACAGCACTAACATTTATCTTTCATCTGATGTATGCCAATTTCTATATAGCTATTCTGGACTTGTATCATTTTGGATTGCTAGGGAATCGAATAGCAAGAAAAAGAAGAAGTGGATTAGAAGGGGGGTTGAGTGCAAGGATAAGATTGAGAAGTTGTCCGATTTAGCATCCACATGGAACTTTCAGAACAGTGAGTGCAGAAATCTCCATGTTGTTATCTTTCTCTATCTTCTTTATCTTATACTTTGCCCTCTAATCTTTGCCACTGCGTTCACAGAGTTGTATCTTCTCCAAGCCGAAGAGCAATTTTGTAGTAGAAACTTTGAGATGGCAGAAACACTGTATGATGCCGCAATAGCAAGTTCCAAAATTCACAAGTTTGTGAATGAAGAGGCATTAGCAAATGAACTTGCCGGTCATTTTTATCTTGAGACGGGCAGGACGGACAGATCAGCGCATTACTTCTCGCGGGCGTTTGAGAAGTATAATGAGTGGGGTGCTGTCGCAAAGGCAAATACACTTACAGAACATCTTGATGAGAGCAAGGGAGAGAGAGAGATGAGCTGATGCTTTGACAAGTGAAAGAAGAGGAAGAGAGACTGTCAGTGAGGCTACCTACATCGGGCATCGGCATCGGGATTATCAGTATCATTTTAGACAATACATAACACATAAAAATAAAAAATAGGACACAAGCAACCGGCCCATCATTCCAATCCTCCGCCGCTGTACCGACTTTCTTCTTGCTGTGAAGTGGTCTACAAGTCAACTAATACAGAGACAGACTCATGCAACAGCAACAGCGTATCTCTGCTGCCGCTAGAGAGTCTTCAAGCAGAGAAAGCAAGCTCCTATCTCCCAACAGATAAAGACTCCCAGTTAGCCCGGGACCAGATTGTATTTACGAAGGCGCCAAATTTGGCGGACTGCCGCCAAATTTTAGAAAAACACAGGTGATCACCATGGAAACATTATTTGTTTGAGCGTGTACTAACCAGGCTTGACTAGAGCATCCAACGTCTCTCTAACAGGTGAGTAATACTCGGTAGCTTATCTGCTTATCTGTGCTTGTATTGGAGTGGTATTATCAGTTGAGGTTTTTCTTCAGCGGCGCCGGGGGTGGCCAATCGTCTCGCAGAATCGTGAACATGAAATAAACTATGGTTATGACTTATCTTGTGGCGGAGCATGTTGTGAGAGCGGCCGGCTGCTTTATTGACACTCAATATGCCAGCGAAGACGCCTCTTTTGAAAAATTGACTGTTGGCATGAGAGGCCGTTTTTCTCTTCTAGGTCTTTATGCAATTAATATATATGTTTAGAGATATACATGTTCATCTAACTCAATTCTACATATTTGCTCTTCATTTCATACCGACACATATTGTAGAGTTCTTCATCGATTTCTGCATTGCAAAAAATAAGAAGCGATAATATCAATAATGAATGACAATCTTGCTCATCTGGAGAATGAACAGCAGCCTCCGCTGGGCGAAGGCCAAGATTATGCCCAGCAGCAGACAAATAATAATGCCTCCGGTGCAGCAACAGTTCCTCCGGCAGCCTCGACTGTTGGAATGACCTCTCAATATTATCCACTACCGCCTCCTCTCGATGGGGATAATACTAATAGTTTTCATCAAGAGGAAACAACAACAGCTCAAGGGTGGTCATCTCAGGAGGGTCTACCGCCATCAGCAGTAGTAGAGCAGTTTGGTTCTACTGCAGCAACAGCAACATCAACAACTGTGGTCGAGTACAATAATGATGCTGAAACTCATGAATTCTTGGATATTCCAGTGGGCAACAACGAAAATGGTGTTGATATCAATTCTCTTCATCCTCCTCCCATGACGCATCTTCCTGAGGAGCAGTATGATCAACTAGTCCAGCAGCCACAGCAGCAACACCCCAATGAGGGATCGTCGTCGCCACATCAACCGGTTATGGAGGGAGCAATGATGCCATCTCTGGGTGATCAACAACAGCAACAGCAACTACCATACGATTTCAATGGCAACAATGATGATCCCAACTCGCGCAAGAGGGCTTTCCATGGATTTGCATCATCCGAAGGAGTGCCTGAATCGGAACAAAGGCAACAGGAGCTGCAGCATTCTCCTCCTCCTCCAAATCTGCCTCCTGTTACGCTACCACCACCTCCTAATCATCAGTATCCGCAAGACAATCGTCATCCTAACCATCACTACCCTCCACATCAACATCATCATCAACCTGAGCAACAACAGCTACATCATCCTCTTCAGAATCAAGAGCAGGCAATGAATGATCCGAACTATGTTCACGAGCAGCAACATCAGCCTCCTCCTCCTCCTATTCCTCACCATTCACCCTACAACTCTCATCCTCCACCTCAACATCCTCCTCCTCATCAACCTCAAACTCAACATCCTCACTACCATCCACATCAATACTACCCATCATATCATTACCAACATCAACAACCTCCTCCCTCCAATCATCGTCTGGGATATAACACCGATCGACCAACCTATCTCTTCTCCCTCCCCACAACAGACTCCCAATCCCTCTCCGATCGTCAATGCTACATCCGCTCCACCTTCATCGAACTATTCCTCGCCACAGCAGAAGATGTGTCATCTCGTCCTGCCAAGGGATCTCAACGAATTCACCTAAATCAAGTGGGCATACGATGTGCCTACTGCGTTGACAACAACAAGGATGCCAAGCAAAAGCTCCTCCAAGAACTACAACACCCACGAGTCGAACGAGCAGTATGTTTCCCCCAATCCATAAGTCGAATCTATCAAACTGTGGCGGATATGCAACGACGACATTTTGAAAAGTGTGCGAGGATTCCTGTGCAGGTTATGGGAACGTACAAGTCGTTAAAGTCGACGAGGCCACGGGGTAAAGGGAAGCCGCAGGGGTATTGGGAGAGTAGTGCGAGGGAGATTGGATTGGTGGATAGTGATATGGGGATTAGGGTGATGAAGGATGGGGAGGGGAGGATGGTGGAACGATTTTTGTTGCAGAGGAAAAAGGTGGAGGAATGTGGTGGTGTTGTTGCTGCTGCTGGAGGAGCTGTGGCGAATGACAGTACAACGGCTTCCACTGCTCAAGTCAGGGCTGGAGATGGTTACGACAAAAAGCCAAGTGCAAAACGTCGAAAGACGAGTAGTGGAACACAAGTTCAATCGCCCAAGAAGCAGTCTCATACGAATGGGGGGCAGCGGAAGACAATCTCTGTCGTTGTGAACAAAATAGTGGAGCCTCCTCCTGTCTCATCATATTCGGATGCTCATCTCTTGGCATCTATGCGAGATAGAGCTTCTCCCGTTGTGGATATAGCAGGAATGATAAATGGTCCTGATAATAGTCAAGATGTGCATCCACAACTGAACGAGGAGGAGCCAATGGTACAGCGTGGAATGATGAGGATGGAAAACAACATACATGAAATGCATAGGCATGAGCAACAGCAGCAAATTACATGTACATATAATCAAGACGAATACAATCTTAGCGAAGAGCTTACACAAGACTTGAGTGGAGGATTGGACATGAATCAAGATGCAGGACGGAGCGATATTGATCTTCAAGAGGATGGTGCTAATATTGGGACTGTGCCATCTACAGAGAATGAGTGTGACGACAAAGCGGTTGAGGGGGTGTAATGTGGAGACACAGATGGCTGCTGATTTAATCATGACAAGCTGTGGCTGAGAATGATTTTGAATAATTTATCACCTTTTCGAGTCTCTCGGTCCTGCCTTCAACCAAGAGGTCAAAGCATGCTACGATAAAGTAAATCATGACAACTCCATTCTTTCTCGACGATGCTTCTTTGTCATCTGCTGGAAAGAGAATGATGTCAATGTCTGACCGTCAAAGTCAGCTAGTCCTACAAAGACGGCAAATAATTAGGCAAAACAGTCAAGTAAAAAGTTCAAATCATTCGACGAATGGTAGCCTTCGAAAAGTGGAAGCAAGAGATGAAGCAAGAGATTGTAAAGATAGCAAGTCATCCCCCGCCCACCGTCAAGTAGTAGTTAATCGTGCCACCAGTGAAGGAAATACGGTGCATTCCCCGTCTGAATTGTCTTGTACTTCTACGGCTGTAAAACACACACGTGTAGCAAAGAAACGATCTAGTAGCGACGAGTCCAAATCCACTGAAAGCTGTGATGAAATCTCCAATGATGCCGAGAAGGAGAATAATGAGGCACTTAATCTTCTTGCACGTGAGTTAGACAGGAAGAAGAAGGAACTCGAGGAAACACGAGCCAAATTGGAAGAAAAGGAGAAGGCAGAGCTCGATCAATTGCATGATGTTAAGGATTCAAGACTACGGAAACTTCAGCTGCGCACGTCTTCTGCCATCGATGCCCAGGACGACTCTTCCAGAGATAGTACATACCATGAAATCGCTAATGTATCAACGAGGTATTCGTCGGGAGGATCGACTACGGGAGGGTCGATTATGGGAGGCTCAGATAGTGGATATAAAAGATACTTGGATGCATATCATCATCAACCAAAACCACTGCTGACGAAACAGCAGTCAGATGCAACAAGAGACACATCCGATTATTTGACATCAGCAAGCGACATTTCCGATTTGTCAGGATCGAGAAGATTGTCTTCCACCTCTTCTTCTCGACCAATCTCCAGGGCGGCAAGACGTTCACAAGAATCTTCTTCTTCTTCATCATCGTTTGCTACGCCCACGATGGTGTCATCTTCTACCACAGTACCAACAAACCCATCAAGTAGTAAAGCAGCACAGAAACAATCATTAGAAGAAGTATCCAATTATCAAGAGCAAGAGCAGCATTCAACAAAATCGCATTCAACAAAATCTGCTTCCATTAGTCGGAGCCTACCCTCGCTTCAACAACAGCTCAGATCTATTACCAATGCAAATCTCGATGATCCTGTCGTCATGCGATCCATCCTAATGAATCCATGCTCAAAAGATGGTGGAATGGTTCAGTGCTGTATACGACGCAACAAGGGAACAAAAGCTACACTTGGCCTTGGTCTTTTTCCTGAATATCGATGTTATCTGAGAGGAACTAATAACAGTCGAACAGAAACATTCCTCATGACTGCCAAGAAGAGAGCTGCCAACAAAACTTCCAATTACTTGATTTCAATGGGACGAAATGATCACGACAAGGATAGCAAGAACATTCTTGGCAAACTACGTGGGAACTTTTTTGATACAGAATACATTTTGTACGATCATGGAAAGAACCCGGAAGACTGTAGTCAAGAAGGAAAGAATGATGGCGGATGTGCTCGCATAGAGTTGAGTGCCATATTATATGCCCCATCGTCATCCCTGAGAAGCAAAGGTCCACGAACGATAAGTGTAGGCATCAGCAATGTAGATAAGGAGGGCAGTCCGGTAAAGGTATGGCAGCCATTACACAAGCGTGATGATTCCATGTTGGATTGCTTGAAAAAGATTGATGAGGATCAGATGTCCAGTAAGGAACAAAAACACCTCGTTCACTTGCAGAGCAAACCACCAGCGTGGGATGAAGCCATGCAGCGTTTCTTTCTCAATTTCAATGGGCGAGTAACCATGGCATCGGTCAAGAACTTTCAGCTTGTAGACGATAAGGGTGACATGTCCCTTCAGTTTGGACGAACAGGGAAGGATGAGTTCATTCTAGATGTCCAATGGCCGCTATCTCCGTTCCAGGCATTTGCGTTGGCTTTATCCTCTTTTGATAGCAAGGTGGGTTGCGATTAGATGCTCGAATCCGGTTTACGACCACAACAGCTCCACTTGTGGACCTGTCTTCTCAAAGGCAGGTAGTTGCGGAGCAAATATTGTACTCAAGAATGACCTTCTATTTCTTCAATTGTAAAGAGGAGGCATCCGCCAGTAGATACATACTCAAGATGCATATTCATAAGCTAAGTTCATGACTACATGCTGATTGATTCCGGAAGTGACTCTTTCACCTTTTCACATAGCTCCTCCGATGAATAACCATCTCCTTTGTACACCGTCTTCTCATAGCTCATCTTGAGAGCTACGAATGTTCCTCATTCACAAACTTCGTCTTAGTTGAGTGCTCCCGACCACTTGTGCTGAGATGATGGCCTAGATTGAAAGAGCATGGATGCAACACAGCTTTCAATACAACATCTATTTACAAGATGCAACAATGAACCCCAAGCTCGCTCTACGGAAGGCTATGTATGATCCTGAAGAAAAGGATGAGGATACACTTCAGGCAAAGGCATTGCAAATCAATGTTGACGATGTAAAACTGTAGAAGAAGAGATGGGTGTATTATTGTGCAGCGGAAATCGTGGTGTGAAACGCACTAACTTATCTTTAAATCCATAGCCCTTACCCTTACACCTATTCCAAGCATACTGTAATGCGGCTATGGTCAACATGCCACCACCAACATCATTCACCCTTGCCTTTGAAGAAGGTTCGAAGAAACCATCATCTTCTTCATTATCTTCTTCATCATCAGTGTATATAGGCTTGTTAACAACTTTGTATGGTTGTTTTCTATCAGGGACCCCATAATCCAAACAATCTTCCTTACTCAGACAAACGGCGGTGATGAGCGATTGGGTCTCCCTGTCAAAGCACATAGAGCTGAAGACCTTGTCATCCTCCGCCATATATATGTAATTTGCGCTTTCAGGGGGATCAGTTACTCTGCACCTACCTCCATCGTCGTCTACGTCTACAGCTTCATTCCCTCCGGCTTTGTTGCAAATGATGCCACCGGTCTTGCCTGAAAAGATGGCATCGATATCTACAAACGTGGCGTTGATCCACGTTTGCAATCCTTTGATGCACCCTTCTCCAGTGGTTGAGCAACTACCGTCGATGCACGCTTGAATACTTTCATCCCACTTGCCTTCCTCCACGTACTGACATTTGGGGCTCTTCTTCGCCGACAGAAGCAGATCAGTTCGAGCAGTAGTGGCGCAAATAAAGCAAGCTACGTCTGCTTCGCACTCGGCAGGGATGCTACTTGCTTTGGTCGTGGATTCATCATCCTCTTCGACGACATCATCTTCCACGACATCATCTTCCAAATCCTCTTCGACGGAATCGTCTTCATCATCGTCAACTTCTTCATCATCATCAGTGTCTTCAGGGTTGTTGGCAACATTGCCTCCGGCTTTGTTGCAAATGATGCCACCCCCGCCGACGGTCTCCCCGATGACGGCATCGATATCTACAGATGTGGCGTTGATCCACGTCTGCAATCCTTCGATGCACCCTTCTTCAGTAGAGCAATCATCGTCAATGCACGCTTGGATACCGCGATCCCATATCCCTTCCTCCACGTACTGACATATGGGAGCCATCAGTCCAGCAAGCTTGAGATTAGTTTGGGTAGCCATGACGCAAGGCGCGCAATCCGAATCCGTGTCCACTAGGTCTTGGCACTTGGCGGGGACCCCAGGGATGCTACTTGCACTGCTCGTGGCCAGCACGGCAGCAAGGACTAGTTGGGCGGCGTGGAGCTTCATCACTGCTGTAAATTCCTTTGCTTTTTATGCATGAGATGTGTTTGTAGTTATGTCCGTCATGTGTGTCGTTTGAGTCAAAGTGGGTGGTGGAAGCGCGCGACAACAACGTGTCCAGCGTCCAGCTTCCTTCAAGGTCAAGATATGAAGTGTAACCTCGAAGAGCGACTCTAGAAAACACAGGATATTAATTTCTGTACAAGTCTCTTTGGGAGAATTTATAAAGCTTTCATTTGATTTACATCATTTTCACGCTGGGTGCTATTTGATCTGGCAGTCTCGCCACCACCATCCATTTTTCATGTGGTGGTTTCAAGTTTCAAACCACCTTCGCCAGCCACGACATACAGGAAAGAACAACCGTGCCACCGCTCGCTCGGCATCATCAGCAGACAAGTTCTAATGATTTCAGGCTGCAGTGGATCATCTTGACTACAAGATCTCTCAGCAGCCTCGACGTGGAGGTATAAGTAGCGCTGTTGCTGCATACATATGTCCGCTGCATAAATACATCCGGCGGCCCGCCAGTCATCATTCGTCTGCGGCAGCTTCTTCGGTTTATTTGTATCAGCTTTTGGCTTGGCACCACCACGGTAACAAACCTGCTTCCTTTTGCTGGTCAGATATCGAATACTACTCATCAATCAAGGCAAGAGTTGCGGTTGCGGAGCAAATGTTGTGCTTGTGCTCAAGAATGTCCTTCCATTTCTCATAGGCTCATACTCAGAGCTCATCTTGAGAGTTAAGAATGCTCTCATCCACAAACTTTGTAGTAAACGATTGCTCCCAACGAAGGCCTGGAATATAAGAGCATGGATGCAATGCAGTCCTCCACCTGATGTAATATCAGATGCTACAATTTGAAACAACAACTCATTCAAGATGGGTGTGTATTACATATTACATCAGAGAGGATATCGTGGTGTGATATGCGCTATCTTATCCTTAACTAAGTTGCTGCAGCACATAGCACTTACATCATATTCCAAGCATACACGAATGCGGCCATGGTCAACATCCCACGACCAATAATACCACCCGCACTTGCCTTTGCCGAAGAAGGATTAAGATTTTCTTTCAAGGACTCATCTTTTTTATCATCAACAACAACAACACCAGTTGAGTTAGTGTCGTTGACAACTTTATCTGGTTGTTCTTTGAAAGGGACCCCGTACTCAGAACAATCTTCCTCACTCAGACAAACGGCAGTGATGAGCGATTGGGTCTCCCCATCAACACAATTGGAATCGAAGACCTTGCCACTGACACCATCTTTTATTTCCATGGTTTTCATCCCATCCAATGTGCTTTGAGGTGGATCAATTACTTTGCACCTAACTCCATCTTCTTTGACTACGTTTACTGCCTCAATACTTCCGGCTTTGTTGCAAATAATACCACCCCCGCCGACAGTCTCCCCGTTGAGGGCATCGATATCTACAGATGTGGCGTTGATCCATGTTTGCAATCCTTCGATGCAGCCTGCTTCAGTGGATGAGCAATCACCGTCGATGCACGCTTGGATTTTTTCCTTCCCACTTCCCTGTTAGCACGCAATTTTGTGGGGTTGACATTGCCGTCAAGATTAGTTGAGTTCGGGCAACTTTGACGCAAATCGAGCAATTCGTGTCGGCTTCGCACTCGGCGGGGATGCTACTTGCACTGCCTGTGCTTGTGGCCAACATGGCAGCAGCAGCAAGGACTTGTTGGGCGGCGTGGAGCTTCATCACTGTTTTTACTGTAAAAGAGTGTGGTATTGTGGCGGTCAAGGAGCAACAACACAGCTGACTTTTTGTGTGAGTTGATGGTGTTTGTATGGCGTTTGCCAGCTGTCCTGCTTGAGAAGCCTTTACAACATGTCCAGCTTTCTTCAAGGTCAAAGATATGAAGTGCATTCTCGAAGAGAGACTCTGATTTGGGGTCAAAGTACATTGGAAATTATTTTCGATATAGAGCTCATAAGAAGGGGTTCTACAGCTTTGATCTATTGAAAGGAGGCCTTTTGAGGTTATCCCTCTTTACGTCACAAAGATACTGGGCGCCAAATAAGCATGCGTCATTCTTTTTACTCAGAACTTTTATCGCGATGACGTTGCTGCACTTTTGTTCGGCGGCATGAGATCTTTGATGTACTACAATACTCAAACAGCCGCATAATATTATCATAGAGGAGCCAAAACGAGCTCCTGCTGTTGCCCCTACTATTGCTGGTGAGTTGTGAATATAGGAGGAGCCTGTGAAAATCATCGGGTGCATATTGCTGAAAAATTTGCTACCGTCATGATAAAAATGATGAAGTACATCTATTTGTTAGGTTTGATGTGCCCCTCTCGAGACACTGCAGCGATACAAAGTCGGCGTAGTTAGACATTTACTGCTGCGTTATAATGGATATGCAGCTGGATTTGCACAGCTTTTCAGAGCACTTGATTTCATGTCAGTTGTGCCAAATCTTCAACGCACAAGAATCTTTTGCTTTCAGACTTTGAGTAAAGGCCGATCAACACATTCTTTGCAAATTGCTAAAATCTAATCTGCCCTCTATTTGTCATTCTCATAGCATAGTTGAACCAGTGGCTAGTGAACATTGACCAAAGTAACACCATTCAGTGATCATTGACAGGAGATCTTCATCTGCATTCACACCATACAAACAAAAAAGGAGATACAAAAGAAAACAACACACAACACACTCATTGATTGATCGCGCTGCTGTAATCAAACTAGATATCCAAACAACGCCTGCAAAGCACACTAACCATGTCAAAAGAAAAAAACTACCCACTCTCCAAACACACCAACGATGGCCTCTCCACCTACGGCAACAGCCGCAACATGATCGGCTACGCAAATTCACCCCCCAACATAACCTGGCCCAACGGTGCCAAGGTAGCACTAAACCTCGTCCTCAACTACGAAGAGGGTGGTGAAAACTGCCTCCTCCACGGCGATACCGAAAGTGAAAAGTTACTAAGTGAAATAGTTGGAGCGGGTGCTATACCGAATCAGCGTCATGCCAATATGGAATCATTGTATGATTATGGATCACGTGCTGGATATTGGAGACTGTATAATTTACTCACCAAGAAGTACCAAGTGCCGTGTACGGTGTTTGCAGTGGGGATGGCACTAGAGCGTAATCCACCTGTTTGTGAATCAATGAAGTATGCTATTCAGCATTGTGGTTGGGAGGTGGCTAGTCATGGATATAGGTGGTGGGATTACCAGAATGTTGCAATGGATGTGGAACGGGAGCATATTGCAAGGTCGGTGCAGATTCATAAAGATGTGTTGGGTGTTCGTCCGGTGGGGATGTATCAGGGGAAACCAAATGTGAATACACGTCGATTGGTGATGGAAGAGGGTGGATTCTTGTATGATTCGGATGCGTATGATGATGATTTGCCCTATTGGACGACAACAACAACACCTGAAGGACAACCGCACTTGGTGATACCTTATACTCTAAGTGAGAATGATATGAGATTCGCCAGTCCCAATGGCTTCTCACATGGAAAAGAATTCAGTACCTATCTCAAGGATAATCTCACGTACTTGCTGGAAGAGGGACGGAATGGAAGTCCTAAGATGATGAGTGTTGGATTGCACTGTCGGTTGGTTGGAAAGCCTGGTAGGGCGAAGGGGTTGGAAGAATTTTTGGAGTTTGTAGAAAGTTTGGGTGATGATGTTTGGGTTACTACAAGGGCTGAGATTGCCAAGCATTGGTACAAGCATCATTATCCGGATGTGCGTGGTGGTGGAAGTGGTAGGTCGAGTCTGTAGATGGCGAGGAGATAGAGGAGTTGGTGAAATGGAGTTGTGATATGTGAAGAAAGTAGATGAGATCAAGATTACTCTCGGTCCGACAGATCTGAGATAGAAGAGAGGAATGTATAATGATGGAATTACAGAAAATAAAGATAAATTGATGCTCAGTTTTCAACTGCACAAGTGAATCTTTCGTTCTCTTTCGTTCAAATTGTTCCATCGCATATCTGATTGATTCTCTCTCTTATTGCTCACCATACACGACCATCCC
>Ga0209652_1002983_pt1 | contig 12732 bp, 8 predicted proteins | sample SaaInl74LU_5_DNA_FD_184641 | JGI IMG/M metagenome (GOLD analysis project Ga0209652, IMG submission 184641) | Marine microbial communities from expanding oxygen minimum zones in the Saanich Inlet - ESP_74LU_5_DNA (SPAdes) (version 2) | ecosystem: Environmental > Aquatic > Marine > Intertidal zone ...
TATTATTAATCTGTAGAAGATCTGATGTGGTACTAAATTGGAATACTCCGGCGATGTCTAGTGCTGCGGTTGGATTTGTAGTGCCTATACCTACGTTACCGGTTGAGGTAATACGCATTCTCTCGACCATTGCACCGATACCTGCTGCACTTGAGTTGAAAGTAATACCGTTATACCCGTGTAGGTTGAATCTACTTCCTACTAATTCAAAACCTGCTGAGTTATTTGCTGAGCCGTTGTATACTTTGTTGTCGTATATGTTTATATTTCCAAGTACATCTAACTTATCAAATGGTGTTGTAGTTCCAATACCAACGTTACCGGTATTAGGGTCGATTGTTAATTTAGTATCTGCGCTAACTGATAAGGCATTGCCGCTGATTTTGAACTTATCTGAATCAGAATTATCAAGTCCTACTGCCCATCCTTTTACTCCGGTTGCCACTAATGACAGAGCTGCATCACCAGTTCCGTCATTTTCTATTCTCAATAACGGAAGAGCATTAGAATTGTTTGCGTAAATGTTGGTTAAGGCGTTTGGCGTGGTTGTACCAATACCTACATTACTTCCAGTCACCACCAAAGCATTAGAACCAAATTCACCCATCACAACCTTATCGTTGTCAAAGACTTCTAAGATTGGTAGACCTGAAATGTCGTTTACTGACATCAAAGATCCTGTTAGTGAATCTGTTACGCTAAATAATTGACCGTTACTGCCTTGAATATCTAAGATTGTACCTCCGTTACCGAAGACCTCTAACTTAGCTGTTGGTGTGGCTGTACCGATACCTACATTTGTACCGTCGTCAAAGATGGTTGAGTTACCTAACTCTGATGTTCCGATCCATTTAGCTAAATAGTTATCTGTACCTGAACCTCCTGTTGGTACGCTCTGTACCGCAGTCTCAATAATATTACCTGAAGCATCTACCGCTAGAGCGTAAGCTGGGTTACCGGTTCCGATTTGATTACCAACGCCGTATGCATTAAATTGCATCGTACCGCTTGTACCTATCGTAAATCTAGCAGCAGCTGCATCTTCGTCATATATTATAAATTCACCTGCCGCTTTACTCTGGATGAGCCAGTCTCTTCCTGCAATAGCAGATAATTCTAAATTAGAATCTCCAGTAGCAGCTTTAAAGCGGATTCTTGAACTAGTGTTATTTACGTCTAGTATAAAGCTTGGAGCTGTATCTCCGATACCTACGTTACCAGCTTCGTTAATACGCATTCTCTCTACTGCATTAGTAGTATCAAAGAACCTTAATGAGCTTGCTCCGTTGGTATTAAAATCTAAACGAGGATTACTCCCGGTAAGCTGTACGTCATCTGTAATTAAAGCTTTACCTACAACGTGTAATTTTTGCGATGGTGAAGTAGTTCCTATACCGACGTTACCTGCTAGAATAGCAGAAGTCCCTCCTGATGGATTTACAAAATAATTGTTATCATCGGCATCTCTAAATAAAGATCCTTCTACAGCTCCTGCTGTGGTGAGAGATCCAACCGTGATGCCGTTTGTAGTACTTGCTCCGTTATCAGTTACCTCTTGTAAGTTGGTTGCCAGGCCTGTTAATTGAGATCCATCACCAACAAATGATGTAGCAGTGACCGTACCGATGAGCGTTAGATCGCCGGTGATCGATGCGTTTGTAGTAAGGATCGTTTGAATTGTAGAGTCGTCTCTTTGAAAGTAGAGTTTACCGTCTCTCACGTTGATCGCTAATTCCCCTAAAGCGAGGTTAGCGGTAGTGGGTACACGACCGGCGACTGCCGATCTTTTCAGCTGAATTAACTGGGCCATATCTATGACTTAATTTAAAAGTATATACTCAATATCGAGGTAACCTATATAGGTCTTATATAAATAGGAAAGCCGGCATAAAGCCGGCTCTCTTATAAAGTAAATTTAATTTCTGTATTAGAATGTACCTCCGTCGATAACGTTAGAGAATTCTAGTTTACCAGTAGAGCTGTTGTAACCTAACATCCCTGTTGGTGCTACAGAAGAGATAGTTGTTGAAACATATCCAATCTCGTCTGAAGAGTTTCTAAATGCTACAGCTGATGATGTTGCTAAAGCATCTGCACCACCTGCGTTACTTAATACTGTTTTGCTACTGATAGTAACTAAAGCTCCTGTATCGGAAATTGATCCTGCTACAAGTCTCTTATCAGCATCTACTCTAGGTACTGAAGAAGTAGCTGGGGTAGCGTTAGCAAAGGTTGCTAATCTGTAGTGGGTTGATCCATCTACACCTGCGTACCAGTAATCTCCAGTTGAGTTCCACAACATCGATCCGTAGATGTCAGTTGCTGCAGTAGTATCTCTTACAATAATCCCACCGTCAGCTACAGTTCCTGCTGCATTTAATTCGATGATATTATCTCCGATTGCTACCGTAGTAGAGTCAATTGTTGTAGTTGTTCCTGATACTGTTAAGTTACCAGCTACAGTTACATCGTTTCCATTAAAGCGAGTTCCTTCTACGTAAACATCTCCTGCTGAAGAAGCGATTGTTAAGTCACCAGCAGAGTTAGTAATGTTTTGTGCTCCAGCTCCGTCTAATGTAATATCACCTGATACTGTGATAGCGTTGTTGAAATCTGAAGTACCTGTTACTGCTAAGTTATTAGCAAATAATGAGTTACCTGTAAACTCAATACCACCGGCAGCAGACTCAATGTAAAGTGCTCCGAGTGTATTTGTGATAGTCTGGTCGCTGGCTCCGTCTAATGTAATGTTTCCACTGAAAGTAGAATTACCGTTCATGTCTAATGAACCGCTGATCGTAACGATATCTCCAGCATCACCAGTACCTAAGTTAGAATACCCTCCTACGCTTAAGTATCCAGGAATTGAAATGTCATCCCCAATGGTAGAGTTTGGAGTAGAGATCGTACCAGGTACTTGAGTGTTACCGTCGTTATCTACTAATACACCGTTAACTTCAACTGTACCGTTAGTAGAAGAGATAACTAAGTTACCTGTTGCTGCAGTATGAGTAATGTTTTGAGTACCAGCTCCGTCTAATGTAATATCTCCAGATACTGCTAACGTATTGTTAATGTCAGTAGCACCGTTTAATGTAGTAGCTCCAGTTACTTCTAAAGTACTAGCAAAGCCAACAATACCCTGTACAGCTAAGTTACCAGTAATTCCTGTGTTACCTCCTACTCCTAGATCGCTTGCTAATGTAGTATTACCCGTTACTCCTAATGTACCGCCGATTGTAGCGTTAGAAGATAACGTAGCAGTATCGCCTGTTAATGCATCTACGTAGATGTTTAACCATCTCTTAGTTGTAGATCCTAAACTGTAAGTACTGTCTGCATCTGGAATGATATCAGAAGTAATCTCACCGCCTAAGGTAATAGTATCTGTATCAGCATCACCAATATTGATGTTACCGCCTAATACGATATTACCTGTAATGTTTGCATTACCTGATAATGATAGGTTAGTTGCAGATAAATCTCCTGTTGCTGTTAAACTACCTCCTAAGGTAATATCATTTGCTACAGATAAGTCTCCGTTATCAGTACCTGAGTTAGCTACGATCGATAAGTTTCCAGTTAACTGATCAATGGTTACATTGGCAATGTGATTGTTCTCAATGTTACCAGTGAAATCTAACGTCTCATTACCAGCGTGATTCAATCTAACCAACGCCTGTGATGCAGTTGAGTAGAAAGGTAAACCAGTTAATGGAGAGTTTGATGAAATATCTGGAGCGTTAGCGCCTTCGTAGATCTTACCAATGATAGTTGACGTACCGGTACCTGAAGTACCTGTCATCGTCAAGAATGGTCCGGTTAAGTCACTAATGACTCCCGTTGCCAATAACAATTCACCCTGCGATGATGCCGCACCTGCAAGGTTTGCTATGGGACCTCTTCTAATTAATATTTTTTGTGCCATCTAGAATATGTTGTAAATGTATTAATACTGTTATAAATATCAGAAAAAACTACCTAAATCAATAGTACTTTCTTCTCCCGGGTCTGATATTGCTCCTAGGTTCTCTATCTTTACGGTTGCTCTTTGGACTGCTTGATCAATCTGTGCTTGAACTACTTCGATAGCTCCAGATACAAGTAGAGCGGAAGCAGTAGGATCTGTTTGCGTTAATGCGGTCTGTCCGTCAACGCTCAAAGAGCCTGTGATTTCGTAATCTCCGTTTGGATCTAACTGACTAGCGTGTATTCTTGCCATCTTATTCTTGTGTTATCGGTTCAAACTTTCCTATTAGAACAACTTCGAAATCTGGTAGGATTTCATATTGTACTGCTACAGTGTCAATCGTAACCACTATATTAGAGTCTACCTGCTCAATACTTACAATCTGTGAAGATGGTATGAACTGTCCGTTAACATATACCTTAAAGTCTGCTTTACCTATGGCAGGGAAACCAGCAGGTAGTAAGTCGTTTGCTATCTGTACATTATTAAACGTTGCAGTAGTACTTGTTGTAGAAGTAGCTATGGCTGTGTTCTGTAGCGCTACGTATTTAATTTCTTCAAATGTCATACCTGCTACGATTTGGTTATAATTTAATTGAGCTGTATCGAATGTTGTTACTGCTGCTCCTTGAGAATCTGTTAACGCAGTCGATCCTAATCCGGCAGCGTCAGTAGTAGTTTCTGTACCGATGATAATTTCACTTGTACTGTATACTAAATCAGTATTTGCTAACTCTTTGTTAATCTGATCTGAGATGATGTATCCCTGTAGAGTGATTGTAAAGTTTGTCTTTACGGCTCTATCTTGACCAGTGCTTAATTCTGTCACCGTAGTATAAGTATCAATACGGGCTCTAAATTTAAATCTCTCAGGATCTCCCCAGTAACTGTCAGAAGCAAAGTTAATTCCTTCAATAAGCTTATTCATCTGCTCTACATAATCGGTAAACAATACACATTCGTATTGAATGGTTACATAGTCTGGGATGATTGTTGCTACTAACTGTTTAGAAGGCTTTCTGTTAGCTAAGACAGAGAACCTGTCGTAAACGTTTCTCCTATTGTACCTCGTCTCAACTAATACGTAGTTATTAACTTCATTACCGTCTAACTTGTTTCCTAACGTTCTATTCTTCTCGATAGAAGAACGCTTAAACATGATTAGAGGTACTTGAATCTTTCCTTCCTTATCTCTGTAGTATCCGTCAGCTTGTACTGATTTCCATCTCTCTGGTGATCCGTAGATGATGGGAACGTTTAATTTAGCTCCGTTTTGAACTACTGATGGTCTGATTACTTCTTTAAAGTAGTACATTATCGACTCATCAATGTCTCTAAGGCCGATTGTAAAGTTTTTTACTTCACTATCTTTAACAGAGTTTTGGTACGCTCTAGATTTCTTGTCTACGCTATACGCTTTCCCATTAGGTAAGTAAGGGTTTACCTGTTGTTGAGAGACATCTCTCTGGGTTCTAGGTGTAGGTTTATTTCTATCCATTATCTAATTTGCGCTATACCAACTCTGTCAGCTCTAGTCATATGTGTCTTACAAAGTATTCCGATTGATGCACCGAATTTATCGTTTCTACTCTCTAATTGGTAGTTGTTATCTCTACCAACAAAGAATTGATTCTCAATCACAGTATCAATCTCGTAGTAATTTTCATGCCACATTACGATATCTCCTACCTCAGGAACTACGTTAGCATCTACCATCTGCTCTCTTAGGAAATAGTAATCTACTAATTTACTGTAGTCAGAACCAAATTCAGAATCATCTGTTGATCCTTGTTGTGATTCGATTCTACAATTTAACTTCACAGGAGCCATAAAAGTCTTCTCTAAAGCTTCACCGTAGATGTTTGCTTGAGTATCAGCTAGAGATATCTTGTAGTATAAAATCTCTTGCTCCATCACATCGCTTAAGAGCTCTCGATTTATACCGGCGAAAAGCTTAAAATCTCTTTGACTGCCGAATAAACTCATACTTCTTTTGTTTCAAGGTGTTTTTCTGAAAACTTAAACTTGGTAATATCTGGAACCTTTAGAGCTAGTTCTTGAAGCTTATTAAAGGTTTCTGAAGCGGTTTGAGTAGATACACATTTTACTAAGAGTAATCCTCTTGGTTGATGCTCGTCTTTATCTGATTTGTTGTTTACAACCGCTACATAAGGTAATGCTCTAACGATTTGAGCAATAGTAGAGATATTAGAGTCTTCTTTAAACTCTACGTATACAAGCGTTTCATATTGCTTGTAAGCTATCTCATTAAGTAGATCGTCAATCTTTATCATCCTACGTATATTGTCATTGGCACAGAAGCAATTGTTGACTGTGCGTTTCTTGTTTCATTTGCTTTTCTCTCTAATTGTGCATTACGAGAAGTTTGCTCTAGCATCTCTCTCAATTGCAGTAAAAGTCTTTCTTTTTCAACTCTAGCATCTGTTAAGAGATCTGCTTGATTTAATGTAGTTTCTGCTCCCGGGACAGGTACTGTTGTGTACTTACCTCTAATATATCCTAGCAATTCTTTTGATAAAGCTAAAGCATATTGGAAGATCCACTGTCTACCTACGGAGTTAATCTCTGTGTAAGAAGGGTTAGAATAAGGAACCTCTCCTACGTTTGTAATTAAGCCTGTTCCGTCTCTAGTAATATCTTGCTTATCGCTTAACTTATAGTACTCAAATAATACTTTACCTGCTGCAGACGGTATTGGGAATAATTTTAATCTATTATTAACAATCTCAAATGAGAATGCTGATCTTCTAATCTGATCATTAAACTCAATAGCTTGCATTTTTAAAATATCAAATGAAGCAGGCATTAATAAGAAGTTAACACCAGGTGAGTATGAACCGAAATCGAAAGCATCCATCAATGACTGAATACCTGAACCGGTACCTGCATACGGATCAAAGTAACGTAAGATTGCAGGAGGTGCTTCGTAGAATACTTTTCTAATTTCGATACCGCCTTCAATACCTTGATCGGTTGCCCATTGATCTAAATTATATTCCTGTTGATCAGGTACGGTAGTAAATTCTCCAGTGTGTTTAGTTACTGTTCCTCCAACTTCAGCTTCTGTTCCGTAGTTTTCAGAGATCTGAATAATCCTGTTTAAAGAAGCATCTATAATCTGGTTGTTGTATGATGTTGTAGATGAAGCTCCTTCCATAGAGATGTAATTCTCTCTAATCTTATATTGGAATACTTCGTTACCGTAAACAGTTACTGCTTCTTCGAAAACAGCATAAAATGATCCAGACTGCAACTCTACATCCATCAAAGGATATCCCAACCTTTGAGCACAGAATTTAGCTACTTTATCCGCATCTGCCTGAAAGGCAGTATCGTTATCGTAAAAGCCAAATGGAGTGTCTCCTGGGAAGAAAGTACTTGTTCCAGTCCAAACTTGAATATCAGCCATAGCTAGGTTTTATTATAAATAGCTGATAGATGGTTAAGTCTACCTGTAGAAGCTTGTATTAATATCTGTCCCAGAAGAAGGTGACCAGGTTACATTATTTCCAGTATAGTAATCTGTTGTGAATGTAAACTGATTTGAGTTGATGTTATAGTTTTTTTCTAATATCCGCCATACTACATTGGTTGCAGCAATAAGTAATTCTCCAGTATTAGTATTCTCGACTGCGTCGGTTAATATGTACCTAGGTTCACCGATTGGCTTATCGAGCGGTATATAGTGTGCAAGTGCTCGAAAAGATGGAGAGTAAACTTGAACCAACTTATCATTATCAGTAAAGATTATCTCATATATGCTATTTGCTCCTAAGTTGTTATATTTAGATTCCCTTACTCCGTTAAGTGCTGATATTTCTACTAAAGCTTGAGTTCCGGTGTTTTGATTAGTATTATATATCGCCCAGATACTATCTGAGAATTTGTTGTATTTAATTTGTACGAATGAACTAAAGTGTGTACTGTTTCCTGCAATTGTATCTGAATAGTTCCATGTTACACCTAGTGCTGCGGTGGTGAAAGAATGGATTGAAGTTCTGTACGGAGATACTGCTTGGGTCGCTAAGTATACAACGTTTGAAGTTGTATTTACTGTTGCCGATTTTATAGTCTCTGTACCTATATTTAGTGTAGGTCCGTTGCTCCAAGTTACAGTACCTCCTATTCCTGCTGCGTCTATACTTACGTACTTAGTAGCACCGGTATTACTAATTAAGTACAGTACATCGTTTACATCGTCGAATGCTGCTGCTGCAACGGTAAAAGGAGCTGGTATAGCTTTTGTAGTCCATGTTACTGCGCTAGATAGAGAAACGATACCGGTTTCGCCATACTCTCCTACCTTTACTGCAAATTCTCCAGTGGAATCAATCCCTACAATCATCTTATAAGATGCAAAAGGGCTCTGTGTGATGTTGATATCTTGCTCAAATGTGCCGTTACTATTGCAAATAGCTACGTGAGGGTAATTTCCTCTAAAAAATACGTACTTATCTTGAGATGCAGAATAAACTATCCCTCTGGTGGTTTTTCCGCCTGCAGTAAAGAAGGGAGTACCGAGTGTATGAGGGTAAGTTATAAGGTTCATAATTACTGGGTTATTATCACTACTGGTTACGTTGCCAGAAATTGGATCGACGTGTAATTTCCCATACCATTGAGTGACGTTGCCGGCTAAGCCGACTTGGAGTGTTTCTTTCGGAGTATATGATAGATCATACTGGTTTACATAATTGGACTGCCTTACTCCTATAATATCAAATTTCTCGGAGAACAGTATAATATTAATGAGTTCATATTGGTTGTGAATACGCCCTACATTAGTATTAACGGTTGCGACACTGCTTAAATCATTTGCGTTAAGTTTTAAAAACTGCATAGAATCTGAACTAACAGGACCTGCATTATATCCGATATGTATTGCTGAATCGTTTTCAGCCCATCCTAGGAAATGTACCCCTAACTTCTTACCTCCAAGAGAGGAAGTCGGTACAGTTGCAACCGTTCGGAGAGTTTCAGTACTTGTGTTTAAGTCGTACTCTACTACGTAAATTGGTGCTGACTGTGTAGCTGTATTTGGGTAATTGTTTCCAAACCAATAGTTAACTCCTTTATAGATTTTTAGATTGGTCTTATCAATAGTAAATCCGTCCCATTGTAAAGTCTGTGAAGCGTGGTAGTTTACTGTCGCTGTTGGTAGCGTTAAGTTTATAACACCGGTACTGCTACTTATTTGACCGGTGTTGATGTTGAAATCGTATTCGTAAATTCTATCTGTAAATCTAGATGTCAGGTAAAGCTTACCGGTACTTTCTATAAATTCTACCTCTAGAACGTAATTTAAGTGATCATCACTGGTCAATCCGTCGTAGAGGCTGTTAACATTTCCTAAACTTTGAGCGTCTACGAGAGAGTCCGTGGATAGGTCGATTGTACATATAGTCGGGAAATTAGACTGGTCTATGTATCCGATAGCTATTGCGTATTTTGAGCCAAGGATTGCTTTTACATATACTAAGTCTCCTACTGTCACTCCTGTGTTGTTAGACAATGTAACTACGGAGCCGGTTCCTTTGTTGGAACTTCCGTCGGTCCAAGGCGTCACTCTTCCTAAACTTAGCCCGTTTCCTACATAAAGGAATCCTCCATCGCCGTAATCAGTTCCTGTTACACCTTGGTTCGGGTAACTAGTATTAATACTATATGACCCTGTTACAGTTACGACACCGGTGGTTAAGTCTCCTGGGGTGCTCTCTGTAGTGACCGTGTTTATATCTGTGATTCGATATACTGCTTGATTTGCTCCTTCACTAAGTTCAATCAAATCTCCGCTTTGTAATGTGAGTAAGTTTGCTTCTTGACCTAGGTTGTTATCGATTGCCGAGACTGTAATAATGTTTACGTTATCTGATAGATCTCCTGTGCCCGATTCTAATACAGAGCTTCCTCCTGGTCCGAAATTCCATTGTCCAGCGAATTGTAATATACCTAAGTTGACAGAACCTCCGCCGCTGCTTGCTCCAGAGAGGTCGTATAAGTACCCCATTTTCCATCCAGCACCTGTTCTAATATATAACTTACCGTCGCTATAAGTTACTGTACCTTCCGGGTGAGTAGTATCCGAGATTGAGGTCGGTGTGTACTCTATAATAGGTTTAGCAGTTGTATCTACCAGTGAAGATAAATCAAATGTTTGAGATGTAGAATCCGTCCTGGTTAACTGTAGTGCGGATGTGATAGAACTAAAGGAACCGGATACAAATGTTGCTGTACCTGCTCCTCCTTCAGGTCCTTGAATACCTTGGATACCTTGTGAACCTTGAGATCCGGATCCAGTAATTCCCTGTATACCTTGAATACCTTGTGAACCTTGGCTACTTGTTCCACCTCCAGCAGGTCCTTGTATACCCTGTATACCTTGAGTTCCTGTACCTGTTGCTCCTTGGATACCTTGTATACCTTGGATTCCTTGGGATCCTTCTGTGCTTGTTCCTCCTGATCCTACTTCAATCCAGTTTGATGACTGTGATTGAGTATTTCCGTTCCATCTATATAAAGCGTAACCTTCAGAAGCTACAGCAACTACGATACCAGCATATACGTTAGGTAACGTAGATAAGTCACTTAATGAAGCTACTACTAACCTGTCGTCTATTGGCTGCGGGTCATTTAATTTAAAGCCCGTTGCTACGCTGATACCACCGCTGTATTCCTGTGCCATATCTTATGATAATTTGTAAGTAAAGTTACTTAATGTCTTAGTTGTATTTGATCTATACTGGTATAGAGTAAATGTGGTTCCGTTTTCATACTGTACTGTTACAGTTGATTTAGTAAAGTCTGATGTATTATTAAAGTTGTTACCGTCAAAAATCGCAGCATTGCTCTCTCTACTCAAGAAGTAAACATATTGATTAGAAGGACTTACTGTAATATTTCTTGCAGTACCTCCGCTAACGAACTTAGTTAGTGCTGAATTTAGCTGAGTGTATGTCTTTCCGTTCATAGTAGTATCACTCGATACTCCAGACCATTGCGGACCTGTTCCTGATACTGATGCATTATTATTATCATTACGGGTAGTAACACCATCTGCGTTTAAGAATGTAACGTTAAATGTCTTACTCGCATCAGTAGTCACTCCTGTTACAATATCAGAACCGTTAGGATTAGAAGTTACATCTGTTCCGTCGTACGTTGCTAACTGAACTGTATCGTCGTTAACTGTAGTAGAGTACGTGAATGTTACCGATACTCCTCCGGTTAGGTTTCTCTCAAATGAGCTAGGACTTGCTGATATAGATGCACTACCGGTTTCGTAAACTAGCCCGATTAACCTTTCTACGTGAGTAGCAGAGAATCCTGTTGCAGCAACTGTTTCCCATATAGCGTCACCGTCGGTAGTAGATTGCTTAACTAGTAACTGATCTTCTGTTCCTCCTGTTGGTAAACTTCCTCCTGATCCTGTGCCGGCAGGTCCTTGAATACCTTGTATACCTTGTACACCTTGTATGGATTCTCCCTGTGTACCCTGTGTTCCCTGTATACCTTGTAAGCCGGTTCCTTGCGGACCTTGTATACCCTGTTCGCCTTGAGTACCTTGTATACCCTGAAGTCCTTGTATACCCTGAAGTCCTTGTATACCTTGAAGTCCTTGGATACCTTGTATACCCTGTAAGCCGGTTCCTTGCGGACCTTGTATACCCTGTTCGCCTTGTATACCCTGTATACCTTGAATAGATTCTCCTTGAAGACCTTGTGTGCCCTGTATACCTTGAGCTGATCCTCCCAGGTTGATTGTACTAAAGGATGCTGTTGGGTCAAATGTGTTTTCGTAATCGGGAAGTGTTATACTTACTTTGTAGAATTCATCATCACCAGATACATAAATTAACTGCCCATCAGTAAGCTTATTTACCGTAATAGCGTTCATTTCTGTTGTAGAAGTAACAGTAATCCAGCCTCCTTTTACAAAGTCTATAGATGTTACGGATCCTCCGTCTGATGTTAAAAATGGTACGTTAGGCATATCTTATGATGTTGGTGCTGATGCTTGATCGTCTATTATGAAGTACTTGTAGTTTGCAGACTGTGCATTCCAGGTGTATATCATTTTCCAGTTACTGTGTCCGTCAACAGTTACTCCGGTGTCTAAAGTAAAGTCGTAAATTGATGCGTTTTCTGCTCCAGGAGCAGTTGGGTCTAAGGCGTATAGTGCTTTTCTTCCTACTACATTACTTGTTGCAGGAAAAGATCCTGTTAAGAGGGAAGTTGGTATGTTTGCTAGATTCGATGTATCTGGTATTAGTATCACTAGCTGTTGTTGAGATAATGATAAGTTCCCGATAGTGTCGAAATCTTCTAAATCTGTTAGAGTTACCGAACCTTTTAGTGTTAACGTTCCTCCCGGTACTGTAATCGAGCTTGATCCAATTAAACCTCCTTGAAATTTATCTATAGGAGAATTTGTAATAACACTTCCATTATCTCCTAACACGGCTAATGCAGTTGCTTGAGTGTTGTTTAGTCCCAGTACTCCTCTAGTATTTCCGTAAACATATACTGTAGCTGTAGTTACAGCAGACTGTACTGTATAGGTCACTGGTTTTGTTCCTACGTTACCTAGACTATCTTGAGCTGAGATCGTGAATGAATAAGTTTTTGCTATTAGATTAGTTGCTGCTGAGATCTTCCAACCACTGCCTGATGTTGCAATACTAAAGTTAGTATGATCTGTTCCAGATAACTGCACATTTGATATTGCATCTCCTTCAGGGTCA
>Ga0209652_1002988_pt1 | contig 12725 bp, 6 predicted proteins | sample SaaInl74LU_5_DNA_FD_184641 | JGI IMG/M metagenome (GOLD analysis project Ga0209652, IMG submission 184641) | Marine microbial communities from expanding oxygen minimum zones in the Saanich Inlet - ESP_74LU_5_DNA (SPAdes) (version 2) | ecosystem: Environmental > Aquatic > Marine > Intertidal zone ...
TTCTTCATCACGACTTCAGAATTGAAGTAGTATAGTATTATCTTCCTTCACGTTGTGCTTCTGTATTTCCTCTCTCCTCTGAAGGGTACATAAGTACGACAGTTCTCTCAATGATGCACTTGAACTCGAAGATCAGCCGTTATATTTATAAGGTGGTGGGTCTCTACTACCACTACCACCTATTGATCATACTGACGCTGAGGCCACTGCATCAGGAGGGATAGTGTACGGAGAGAACAGCTATGGTGGGGCCTACGCCACCACCGTCCTTCCAATAAATGGCGGCGCGGATGTGTAAGTTGAGATTGAGATGAGATTGAGAGGGATTTCCTATCACTATGTATCACGTATCAGAGCATGAGCACGAGGACGAGGAATGGTGAATGGTAATGGTAGCGGTAGCGGTAGCGGTAGAAGGTGTAGTAGTAGTACATAGTATATTTGATTACTGTAGCATAGAGCAGGTTCACATCATGTACAAGCGCAAGTGTAAGAATGCTCCTGCTCTCGAAGTATCAGTATCACTGTGAATGATGCTGCTGACATCTCATTCAGTCTCACTGAATGACATCATCATCATCTATCATCTCAGGCAGGGACAACTTCAACTTCTTCTGAGGTGATGACGTAGCAGTTAAGAAGACGGCCTGTTCGGACATTTGCAAACCTTTTCACACCACGTCTCCATTCTCCATTACGATCTTCATTGTTCATCGTTCATCGTTTCGTGATACTTACGATTGTGTCGTATTTCATTTCATTTTCATCGTGCCTAAACAATAGTAACTAATCCGGGTTGCCTCTTCTACAGTCAATAGCACCGCAATACATTAATAAGAATGACATCCTCTCTAGCTGTGGCTGTGGCACTCGCTGCATCGAAACAAACGAAGAGCTCCGCCGCCGCTCCATCTTCATGTAACAAATCAAGAAGTGAAGATAAAAGTCCTCCCGCCCCCTCTTCTTTAATGACGCATCAAACAGCTGATGGCAATAAATCATCATCGACCGCTGCAACGAAACCATCTTCGTTATCAGCTGCAATAAATCCTACCCCCTCCACTGCACTAAAGTCACCGTCAAATAACTCAAAGGAGCACCATCTCCGAATACTTTGCAATACCGACAACGATGATACTGTTACGCAGAGAGATGGCGCTATAAAATCCAAACCCAAGAAGTCTTCGTTGGCATCAACTTCTTTACAGCATCGGGGCAACACTAAGCAGAACAATATGCAGCAAAATGATGCCAACAATAATCTTAAAAAAAGCAATGTTGATAATCACACCAATCATAATTCCAATCGTAAGCAGGAAATTAAGAATGCAAGTAAGAAAAAGACAAATCAAAAGAAAACGAAGAAGGATCATCCAAGTAATGTAAATCAACTCAACAATGAGGAGGAAGGAGGGGCGATTGTCTTTCTTTGCGATTTGCCCAGTAGCAGTAGCGATGACGAAGATGAGGTGATAGCATCACGTGGCAAAGGAAAGGGAAAGCAACGGGGAGGAAGTAATACTGTGCATGGACAACAGCAAATTACTGCCACGTTGACACAGAGCAGTGGTCGGGGAGGAGGAGGGAAAGTGAAATCTCCACGAGGTAATGCTGGGAGAGGGGGTGGTAGTACTAAATCTTCTTCTTCTTTGAGACAGCAGCAGCAGGAGCAGTCACGATGTCTGCTTGGAAAAGATAATCGAGGGAGTACAGATAACAGTTCCAAGTTAGGAGTGGTGAGCAACAACCCCGCCATGAAGACGAGTCCAAATGTAGCAAATAACAACAGCAACAACAGCAACAACTCGACGGGACTAAAGCCAACACCATGGGCAAAGAATGCACATGTCATCAAAGATGAGCTTGAGAAGCATCCTCCTCATCATCGTCGGGGTCATCAGACACAACACAATCACGAGAGGAGGCGAGATGATGGTCGAAATGGACCTACTCGCAATAATGGTGGTGGTAGTAGCAGACGACATGGGAACAATGATCGTTCTCGAATGCAGGAGAGCAATAGCTACGGTAATACTACGAAAAGACATGACAACACTAAACAGACCCAGAGTCAGTCCAGGCTGGCAGCATTGGGTGGTACTATTACTAGCGGAAAGAGTAACACAAACTCTAACTCCAATAATACAACCTCGTCTGCCAGAGGGCACAGGAATCTTGAGCTGTATACTGAGCAGAAGAATGAAGCTGCTGCCGCTACAGCAACTGCTTTCCATACAACAGTCAAGCTCGAATCAGCACAGATTAAGGGACGATGGGCTGACGAGGATAGCAGTGATGATGAAGATTAAGCAGGTGTCGAAAGGAGTATCTGTTCATTGTATTAATGTATATTCATTGAAATGTATATCAACTATAACTATGCAAGAAGTTTGTTAATAAACTGGTATGATGAGTGCTTTCGTATTTGGAGAGGCGGCTGCTCTTGATGCATGATGTTTGCCTGTTGTGGATACGTTGGTTGCTGAGAGATACATACTATTTGTGAGCCGGCGGCAGCTCTCTCTAGCAATCAAAGCAAGCTATGCTGATAAGGTCAAAAAGCGATTTTTACCCGGACATTTCGACGTCACAGTTGTGTGTCGGCGGCGACGTCACACATGCGCTTTCTTGGAGTTGAACTGACGTGTTCATTTCGACACGTCAGTTCATCCGTATTTTCATTTTTTCAAATTCGACTTTGCCGCCGAGAACAAAACAGGAACGCTGCAAGGCTCCATTCAATCATCATATTATTAGCACCATGGGAATCTTGGACTTTACCATCAAACGAGCCCTCCCCGCCGCAGCCGCCGCCACTTCCATCACTGCATGGGCAGGCATCACCACTGCAAATGATGACTGGGACGATTACTTCTTCACTTCAGCCCCCACTCCTACCACATCCGACACGGAAGAAAAGATCGTCATCCTCGGTTCCGGCTGGGCAGCACTCAACGCCCTCCGCAAATGCGCCTCCGCTCAAAAATCCGTAGTCATCGTTTCCCCCCGTCCACACTTTCTCTACACACCACTTTTAGCATCCAGTTCCGTCGGCACAATCACATTACGATCGGCATGTGAACCATTGAGAGCACTTGTCGAAAGTGCCGCGTCAAAGGCTACCAGTGCCACATTTGTACGAGCCGATGCACGAGAGATTGATGTGCACAATAAAAAAGTTTATGCTACCACCGACTCCGATGGGATGGGCCTGGAATTGAGTTATGACAAGTTGGTGATTGCCGTGGGCGCTCAGCCGAACACGTTTGGTATTCCGGGCGTGCAGGAGCATGGATTGTTCTTGAAGGAGGCTGAGGATAGTGCCAAATTGCATGCCAAGTTGTTATCCAATCTTGAGAAGGCGGCGGCGTTATCTCATCAGGGGAACAAGTATGCTACTGAGATTGATCGATTGCTCAAGGTGGTGGTGGTTGGTGGTGGACCGACCGGTGTAGAATTGTGTGCCGAGTTGGCAGACTTTAAGAATCATGATGTTGCCAAGCGATATGGGACGGATATTTCGGATCGTATTCAGATTATACTAGTTGAGGCCATGCCTAGAATATTGATGCCGTTTGATGAGAGTTTGGCAAACGTCGCCAAGGAACATTTGGTGAGTAAGGGGGTGGAAGTTCGAACTGGCTGTGGCGTGACGTATGTGGAAGGACAGGATGTGACTATGCAGCCTAGTACACCACGAACTGCCACTGCAGAACAAAAGGCAGAGGCTGCCTCAAAAGCCAAGAGTGAAGAGGTCGGTGCATTAGTTTGGGTAGCTGGTATTGGCGCAAGGCCCTTGGTGAAGAAATTGGCCAAGCAATTGGGGCAGACGGATATGCGTGGATTGAAGGTCGATGAAACACTCAAGGTTGAGGGTACCAACGATGTCTACGCTATTGGTGATTGTGCGTTGAGTGGCTCACCACCGACTGCTCAAGTAGCCGCACAACAAGGGAAGCACATTGGACGTGCCCTACGTGATGGTATTGACTCTCCATTCAAGTACAATCACATGGGATCACTCATTTGCTTGGGAAGTAACAACGGCATGGCTCAGTTCCCCGACTCGGGTAAATTCAACGTTTGGGATGCCATTGGTGCATCCAATCTTGGTGCCAATGCCAATGACCAACGAGGCTTGACTGGATTACCCGCCTTTGTGATTTGGAGGTCTACCTACTGGACCAAGTTGCTCAGCACATCGAGTCGATTGAGTTTGGCATCGGATTGGGTCAAGGCCAAGTTGAATGGACGAGACGTTGTGGAGCCGGTCTTGAAGCGTGCTGCCACGCTCAAGGCTCCAGTTGAGTCATTTGGGACAGAGTTGAAGAGGAATAATACTATCCGATTGGTGAAGAATGTTGGTGCAATTGCTACTGATCCTGTTGCTGCTGCGAATGATGGAGAGAAGAAGAAGAAGAGATTTTGGTTGTTTTGAGAAGCGTGTAGTTACTTGTTGAGATGTTAAAAGAGCAGGAAGCAATCAAATGATATAGAGTTAAAAAAAGAGAGAAGTGTACTATGTAATATTTGCTTCTCTTCAAGTATTAGTTAAGCTGATTAAGTGATGTGTACCCCAATGTTATGTCACTAAATACGAAAACACTCATTACACCGTGCCTGTAGTATATAGCAAACCATGTTGCATTATCATTGATGCAATATATTACGTTGAACAGATACCATAATCTCATCATCACGTCTATATTTCTTCGTCAGCCCATCGTCCTTTAATCTGTGCCGATTCAAGCTTGACTGATGTATACAAAGTAGTTGCCGTAGCACCAGCAGCAGCTTGATTGGCAGACGAGGGTGTACAGTATTGGTGTTTGAGTTTGTGTGGCTTCTTCCACTGGTGATAGTACCACCAAATGCTGCCCTGGATTGACTCTGGCTCTATTTAGTGTTGTTATTTATGCCGCGTTGTAGTATTGACCTCGTTTGAGCAACCTGACTGTAAGTATACACAGATTCAGAGTTTCGTCTATGTCTTCTTTCTCAGTCGGCCAATGAAGACGAAGTTGGCAAGCTCATTATTTGATGTAGATAGAATGCAATACACCGTTCCTACTAGCTCCAGCTCGCCAGGTATCATTCCATCACCCAAGTACTCCGTCACCACCGCCGTGCTATGTTGCGGTGGTGATGACGTTGTGCAGTGATGGTAGTTGCGGCGCGCGGTGGTGGAATGATAATATTATATTGTATCATTCCACCGTCACCGCCACCGCCACTGAATGATAGACGGTGGTAGTAGGGAACGTTACGATAAATGGTGGATTGTCATATTATTGCCGAGCAGAGCCATGGTGGTTATTTTCATTGCTTTTATGGCCAACGGTATTGTACATAGGCACTACATAAGAATTGAATGTTGAGTGGAGGCGTGCAGCAAAGCGTCTCTTTTGTTTCGGGGCGGCGCGGGGAGAGAACACGTCAGTTCAGGCATTGAGTAAGCTTCTGAAGCCTCTTATGAAAGCTAAACTATTTGATATGCTATGTGGATTTCGTTTCAATACTACAAAGTCACCACGAAGCTACATTATTTGTGTGACGTCAGTAGGACAATCACCGCCACGAAAAATGTCCGCTGAATGAATGAATTGGAACAAAATAGATAATCATCTCGGCATTACATTGCATCGGCCGACCGAGCAATAGATTGATATCTCGTCACTACTACAATATCATCCTACTATCAAAGCACTACTCATTCAACAACAATGAGCCGCCGCCTCTCCATAACCAAAACACTATCCAACCGCCTCTTCTCCTCCCGCACCCTAGTCGACGACGACGACTCAAAAGAAGACGATGCCTCCCTCTCCTCCTCTGACTACCCTAACATGCCCACATTTCTAAATTCCCCGCTCGGAGCAAAAGTGGCGTCTATTTTGGACTCGCATGGGGATAAGATTCACGATGATTCGTTTTTAAAGATTGTGAGACAGCTGCAGTTTTGGTATGGGCACTTGATTGTGGATAATGATAATGATGATGATGGGGAAACGCAATTTTTACAATTAGCCGAACGATTGGCAAAGATTGCTTCCTGGCGAGAAGAATTACTCGATGCCATGATGATGGACACCACTGAAGAGAAAAAGCAAACCTCCCCCTCCTCGTTCAAAATCCCCACGGTACGATTCGGACGCACCAACCTCCAAATGCCCATCATCACCTGCGGCGGAATGCGCATCCAAGAAACATGGATTCCCGACACCATCCCCCTCCTCAAACCGAACAAACGCAAGGTGGTCAAATCTGCCTCTCAGGATAATCTCAAGGATGTCATTCAATGCTGTTTGAAGTTGGGGCTGAATCATTTTGAAACTGCCAGGTTTTATGGAAGTTCCGAGGTGCAATTTGTGGATGCGTTGGTGGAGTTGATGGAGGAGGGGACGGTGAAGAGGGAGGAGTTTATATTTCAGACCAAGTTGTTTCCGATGGAGGATAAGAAGAAGTTTAGGGAGCAGTGGGAGGCGAGTTGGAGTAATGTTAGCAAGTTGCAGTATGTGGATTTATTGTCGTTTCATTGTGTGAGTCAGAATGATCAGATTGATTGGATTTTGGATGAGGCTCCTGATGGGATTTATGCGTTTATTGAGAGTCTCAAGACGGAGAATAAGATTCGGCATATTGGATTCAGCACTCATGGGAGTGCCGAAACTATCTTGAGGATGATCAACTCGGATAAATTTGCCTATGTGAATATTCACAAGCATTACTTTGGTGATTATCATGCTCAGGGTACACCGGATAATCTTGGTGGACATGGAAACGGAGCAGCAGTGAAACGTGCATTAGAGTTGGATATGGGTGTGTTCAACATTAGTCCATTTGACAAGGGTGGCAAGTTGTATAGACCAAGTGAGGCGGTAGCCAAGGCGATTGGACCGGAACTATCTCCTATTGCGTTTGCAGCGTTGCATTCTTGGAAGACTCAGGGTATGCATACCGTGAGTGTGGGATTTGCACGTAGCTCAGATTTGGATGAGGTGATTGAGGCGGCAAAGATTTATGAGGATACTGAGAAGGCGGATGTGTTGGTCAAGGCTGCTGAGGAACGATTGGACAATCTCGCCATTGAGAAGTTGGGGAAGGAGTGGTTTGAGAAGGGATTGTTGAATATTCCATCCTTTTATGATAAGCCCTCCGATGGTATGGCTCTTGGTCACATTCTTTGGGTTCATAATTGCATGAAAGCATACGGCATGCACGAATTTTGCAACGATAGGTATGGAATGTTGTTAAAGACGAAATGGTTGAAAACCAAAACGTACGAAGAGAATGTCAAGGCCAACTTCAACGCAGGCAATCCTGGTCGTGCCTTTGATGATAGTGTGGACCTTACTGAAGCATTGAAAGATCATTACGATCCAGAGCAAGCAAAAGCGAAGTTGCAGGAAGTACACGATTGGTTCAAGGCGGATGCAGCCAAAATATCCGAGGAGGAGAAAGAGAAACTCGGGTGGAAACAGGCATACAACTTGACAACATGGGAAGAATTTCCTGGAGAAGTTGTTAGTGTTTCGAATGTGTTACTTGGAAGGATGGGTCTCAAGAGTGGTGGTGGTCCATCCAAGACTGTGAAAGCGGAGGCTGTGAGTATGCGTGGGTTGGTCCGTAGAAGATCATCTTTGATGTCTTTGACTAGCTGTGAGAGCAATCATTAGGATGATATGATGAACGCATACTGTACACCCTAATGAGCAGCGACGGGATATAGATATGTAACTAATGTATAGACTCTAGACTAAAATATCCCGTGCAACATACTGCTAGATTTCTTTCGTCTAGAGAGCAACCGCTTGCTACCATCCATCAAAAGGATAGGGCGCAGATTTGCTCAACCAATGATCTCTGACACATCAAACCAATCCCACAAACTATGAAGTACATCCCTAGTGATTGGCCCTTCTTCTTGACAGCCAACCAAATGTACGCACGAAGTGACTTCTTCGTGCGTACCAGTCACAATGAAGGAACCCCAGAAGGAAAAAACAGCTGAAACGTACCATGGGCAAAGCTCGTGGGCAACTTCTTCTGTTCAAAATTTACTCATCATACTGATTCCTACGTCAGAGCAAGACTAAGTTGAGTCGATCAAGGGTGACCAGTCAAAGATTCCTTCTCCCCTCAGAGCCTCACAGTTTGGGCACTTTTTTCGAAGAGATTCTGTCAACATTCACATAACACTGCAGCAGGAACGTGCAGCAGCAGATTCGATCGAGAACTAAACGATGCCTCACTGCAAACTCCAACCCGACGGCTCGCTCCATAAAAGAACAGAAGCTATTGCCGAGATGTCGATGAGCAAGCCCATCCCGATCCCCATGAGAGAGGAAGATTCTCACAATGACGAAATTATGACCACCCAGGCAGCGGAGATATACGACGCCGCTACATGGCGAATGTTCGAGTTGATTAGTTCGGCACGTCTCCGAGCTGCTAGTAATTTTCACCTCAAGGTGTTGGTAGATGATCATCCATCTTCTCGGCACGTGGTGTTGACTCAAGATGATCACAACGCCGTTGCTACTTCGTCATCACAGCAACAACAACTGGAGGCTACACGTCGAGATAGAGTGTATTCATTACCGGAGCCACCATCCGCCGTGCCTCCGCCCAATTCATCTTTGATGGATGCAATGTTCCCTATGGATTCATTGTAGAGACGTTTGTTTGTGCTAAGGTGTATATAGAGGTTTTATATTATAATAATGGAGGAGGACATCCAGCTAGAGAGAGGTGTCATGTGATGCGATGAATATATTGTATATAGACAATTATTGTAAACAGTACTAGTCTTCAATTATTTTGTAACGACTCTTGCTTCTCCCTCTTATTCGTTCTTTATTCTTACAGAGTTCAATCGATAGGGCAGAGTGGATACTACTTCGTCGGCAGCTAGTACTACGGACGACCTCTTTAAGGCGGGCAGTTCTCATTCTTCGAGAAGAGTCACAGTTAACTTCTTTTGACATTAATCCCCAAATATTTATTAATTACATAATTACAATTCGTCACCGACAACTAATCCTTCAGCATCATCATCCGTCTTCTCTTCCACGGCAGCATCAGATTTATTGTCGGTAGATTCTCCTTCATCATTATCATACTCTTCAACAATGAATGGTACATACAAGAATTCAACAACTGCTCCTTCATTGGAGCACGGCGTTGTTTGCAATTGGAGCCCATCCCAATATTTCAGTGATAAGAAACCATTATCATAATATTCTGTTGCGTTGTCTTGCTCCCAAGGCCATAGATCGTCAGGATCATCATCGTGTTCAGGTCGGAGCCATTCCACCTTGTCCTCGGAACTTCTCCCTTGAACGCCAAGGCACAAATGAGCGGTACTCTTCTTTGATGAAAGATGTTTCGGTGGCGAGACATGAATACCCCCACTTGGGACAACATCACCGTTTCCAAATGAGAAGAGTTGATGCCATTTCGCTTCACATGGGAAGATGTTCAAATACGCTCCTGGCTTCGTTCTATCGGACTCAACGTCGAGACAACGGCCTTTACGGATACTGTCTCCAATCTTGAGCATGCACTTGGGCCCAGTTTGAGTATATTCTCCAGGTGTCATTTCGAGCTCTCCTGTTGTTTCATTGCGATGCAATTCTCCATCGGAACTACAAGGTCCAATGTCCCATCGGTTGAAGTGCTCTATCTCTTCAATAATGACTGCTCCAGTGTACCAATCTGGAGAGAGCGTTGGAGGGACATCCTCTTTGAAGCACGGTAGCAAATGAACCCTGTTTGCTCCATCTCTTGACAGGCCTAAACAGAGTGGGATCTCATCCAATACAGTCTCCTTGGCTACAAGCATCACCCCCTCACCTTGGAACTCCCACGACTCCAAAGGCAGCTTCTCAGTAACCTCGACACCAGCTGTCTTGTTAGCCTCAATCTCCTTGGCCAAAGCCTCCTCCCTCAAGAACCGCTCCTCCTCCTTCTCTCTTCGTCTATCAATATGATCCTTCAACAAAGGTTCTGCCACATCGTCAAACTTCCTCGCGAACAAATCACCCGACAACTCCAACACGGGCAAATAATCCAACGTCATGGTCGTAGGCGATCTCCCACAATGGTCTGGATTTCTCATGACACACTTTCGTGGATCTCGTTGATTCGCTGACTTGTCTTCATTCTCCCAACTTCCAAATTGGATATGGAGGAAGTTGTCATTGTGTAACGTTGAGCAAAAGTGAGTATTACGTAGTACTGTCCCAAAGAAGGATTCATCTGCCACCACGACGTGCTCCATGTAGTCACGGAGGTAGTCGACGAGACTGTTTTTGGGTGGGTTGGCGATGTACCATGCGAATTCTCGTGAGATGATGAACCATTGGGAGGAGGTGTGGATGTCTATCCCGTGTCCCTTGTCGACGGTGAGTGGTGGTAGGCGATAGATGCGGTGGAGGGCATCGTCACATTCCACAAAGTAATTCCATACCTGTGGGGTAGGATCATTGGGTTGTAATAGAATGTGCATAAAGTTGGCATCCAGTGGATAAGAAGCCAAAGTATCTCGAATCTCTGTATTGGAAGCCAGGGGGTATGTCGTAGATGCAAGATGAATCATTTTGTGGAAGGAGAATGCATGAGGATTATCGTGTCCAGGAACCTCCTCTTCTTCTGGATGTTCCGCGTAGTAATCCAAACCAAACAAAGTCTTCATTGCCACCAATGTTGCATTGACCATACTAAACCCACCCCAGTTCACACGCACTCGATTAGCATTGGGTACCAATCGGATATACTCTCCTCCATCTCCACCTTCACCTCCCTCTTGTAATAACTGTCGTTCCCCATTCTTCTCCAAAGCATACTCCACCAACCTATCAAAAGTCTCATCCGCCTTCTCCTTCCCATCCACATGCACCACAAACTTGGTCCTATTCTCCACATACACACTCTCAATCAGTCGAATCGTCGCCTCAGGCTGATCATGAGTTAATATCACATAGACCAATTCCAAATCATCCACATTCTCAATATACGTCCCCTCTGGAACACTATCCTTTGGAGGCTGATATACCCGATGATGCAAATCATGTGCATTCACATCAGCGGGTAGATCATCCCAATTTTCGTAATAGGGGATAGCTGTACAAGTGCTGGGATAGTACCAATCCTGAAAGGGGAATTTGGCTTCCATGGCAAGACCATTGACGAATAGAGCGAAGTGTTCGGCGATTTTGGCACGACATTCGTGTGTTTTGGCCTTGGTGAACATTGTGGCCATTCGTTCGTGGAGATTGGAAGTGATTCCGTTTAGGATGGTTTCGGCTGCATCGTCGGGTGTTAGGGTGGATAAGTTGGGGAGTGGTAGTTCGTTGGTTGCTTTCTTGGTGGTTGATTTGTTGGATGATGCTTTGGTGGTGGTTTTGGTAGTTGACGAGACTTTTTTTGATTTTGTAGTTTCAGTAGTTTCATCGTCATCACTGCTGTCATCATCAACATCACTACTGTCTTCTTCATCATCGTCATCGTCGTCGCTGCTACTATCTTCAGAATCATCGCTGCTATCGGTATCTTCTACCTCCCCCTTGATCACTTTCAAATTAGTTGACTCTTCAATCTCATCACTACTATCACCACTATCACTACTACTATCACTACTATCACCACTATCATCCTCCTCTTCCTCCATCAAAACAATCTTGACAACAGCCTCCTCCCCACTCTCCCACTGCCTAGGATGCTGCTCCACATCCTTCTTATTCTTCATCAACTCCATAATCGCCTTGGCCGCCTCAGTCGCCGCGTCAATATCCGAATTGGTGGCATTTGGTGCAGAGGCTGTTTGAAGGGCGGTTTGTTGTGCTTGTTTCGATGCTGCGGTTGCATCGTAAAATTCCTCTTCTTCTTCTTCTAACTTGTTGCTATTGAGTTGTTGGTGTTGTTGTTTGGCTTTAATTGTAACATCCTCCAAACTCAACTCCCCCTCCTCCTCATCATTCTCCTCTTCTAAACTCGTCTCATCCTCACTATCGTCATCCTCACTCTCCTCCTCTTCATCATCATCACTACTATCCACAAACATACTCAAATCTTCCTCTAAATAAGTCTTCAATGGATATCCCCGATTCATACTCTTGACAACTGTTCCTTCTACGCCGCGGTTGGCATTTTTGTATTTTTTAATTGTGGATTGAACTTGGTGTTTGGGTGTTATTTCTTCTTTGTTGATTGAGTCGTCGCTTGATTCATCGTCGTCGCTGCTTGATTTGTCTTCACTGATGTCGATTGATTCATTATTGTCTTCTGGAATATCTTCTGGAATGGTATTGTCGGAGGTAGAGACGGCAGCGACAGATAGAGAGTTACCACCACCACTAGTAAACTTCAATAACCAGACAGGCGGCAATGAATCATTTGATACACAATAATACCCAATAAATAATAACATTGCTACAACTACTGTCAATAGAGCAGTGGATCGTTTTCGTTTGGTATTATTGTTGTTGCCGTTGAGTGGATCATTTTCCAATGGCATTGCTGCAGCAGTCAATTTCGATGATGGGTGATTGTCATTGGTGGTGACGTTGTTGGCGGCATCATCATCTTTAGTGGTCATTATTACTGCACCACTGCTGCTGCTGCTGCCGCTTGGTCCTTCGGTGGGTGAGGATGATCGACCAATGCTCATGAGTCTGCTGTTTCTAACGAGGCTCGAGGATGTGTGTGTATGTTTGTGTGGTGGT
>Ga0209652_1002990_pt1 | contig 12720 bp, 17 predicted proteins | sample SaaInl74LU_5_DNA_FD_184641 | JGI IMG/M metagenome (GOLD analysis project Ga0209652, IMG submission 184641) | Marine microbial communities from expanding oxygen minimum zones in the Saanich Inlet - ESP_74LU_5_DNA (SPAdes) (version 2) | ecosystem: Environmental > Aquatic > Marine > Intertidal zone...
CATCACTCTAATATCAAAGTATATTAACACAGTCATTAGCCATAAGGCAAACAATAATATTTGTACACCATCCAAATTATTCTCCTTCTTGCATCAATGCGTTCCAGCTATGTGGGAACTTGGTTGAACAATTGGCTGACAATTGTCTAGCTATCTCTTGTACCTCAACTTGTGAGTTCTTGTCAAGTCTTAACTTACATATTCTTGAGAAGGCGTATAAGCTACCAGACCAGTACCATTCTGTGTATGTTGATTGTGGTAACACCATACGTGCTTGTTCAGGTGCTACGCCCATAGCAATTAGTCTATTATATAGTTGTCTAGTCTCTGCCAGTATGTTGGCATAACTAGATTCGTTTACATCTATTGTACCTTCACTGCCTTGCTTCACATTGGTTGGCCTACCCCGCCACACATCTGGTGTGAAGAACTCAGGCTCACTGTCTACATACCTACGTGATACTTCATTCCAAGATAATCCTACCTGATGCTTGGCTAACTGCCTTGCAATAAAGATAGGTGCCTTGATACGAAACTGTAGGAAAGCATGGCTAAACGGAGACCAGTGATTATGTTTAGCTAAGTAGTTGATTAATTTGATATCCTTACTGTCAAGCGTTGAGGATGTCTTATCGAAAGACACCCTCGCAGCATTGACTACTGTAAGATCACTACCCATGTAATCTATCAGATCAACCTTCATCGTCTGTCTTCTCTGCTTCAACGCTGGCAATCAATGCCTTTGTGAACGCATCTTCGGCAGCGACAAGCTGATCCATATTGAATCGGGCTTCAGCAATACGTGCCTTCAGGCTACGTACTTGATTGACGTAGTACTGTTCGTTGTCTTCCAACTCTTGGAAGTCATACTCTTTCTCATTGATTGTGATCTTGTCGTTTTGCTCTGTCATTTTCATTCTCCTTCTGTTTAAGTTTCTGCCACTCTTCATAACTAGGATGGCTGCGAGGTGGGTTGTATTGAACCCAACCATCACCCCGCTTCCACACTAGCTTACTCATGCTGCTGTTAAGTCTACTACCTCACAAACGCCAGCAGTACATGCCAACTCACGTCCACCTGATGTAGTATCTTCCTTCTCAAAGTCCTGCAACTTTGACCAGTCTACCTTATTAGGCATCTTCTTAACCCAATCCTTGTACTGAGCCTCGTCAATGTCCTGATAAGGTGCTTGCTGATATGTATGCTCACTGAATGGCAGGAAGCTAATACCAGATACCTCATCAAAGTGTTCGTACACCCAAGCACCTACGTCCATCCACTCATTCTCTTTGACAGAGATAGTGACTGAAGGTTTGTGTTCACACCAGTGACGCTGATAGGTTAGCCACAAGTCTAGCTGCTCAATTGCTGTCATCCCTGTACGTGTTACCGCATTCTTAGGTGACTTCATTGGGAAGCTAAACACTGTTGTGCTATCAGGCTTCATTACGTCAGGCTCTGCAGGGATACCCTGTGATACAAGGAACTGTGTTAGTGGGTCTTTGTTGTCGCCACGTACAGTACGAATGTAGTATGGGTTATGCCGTGCATGAATGCCTGATGCTGCGTCAGTAAGCTGTGAGACTGTACCACTAGGCTTAACACAGGTAACAGCAGCAGACTGCGGGATACCTAACTGTTTAGCCATAGCTGCATTAGTCATTACTGATTCAGAACGTAGGATTTCAAGGGCAGTCTCTAGCTTACCACCGTTGGTGGCAGTCAGAGCATTGTCCATGATGCCTGTCAGTGACACACCAAGCAACCGTTCTTCCTCTGTATTCTTCTGCCAAATCTTACGCAGATAGCGGAAGTTAGTCAGTGTTGCTTGGAATGTACCAAGAATTGTAGCCAAGCGTACCTTCTCTTTGAGTGTAGCCAGTGTATCTGACTCACGCACTACCACCTCTGACAAGTTACAGAACTGATAAGGCCGCAAGATGATTTCACTACAAGGGTTACATCCAAAGTCGTGGTCAGCATCACGTCTACCGTTCTTCGCTGCCTGCTTCCTAGCTGACTGGCGATTAAAGATACCACGTTCACCTGACTTACTGTCGTACAAAGACAACCATTCACGCATGAATGTACCCATCTCAGGCTTAGTCTTATATGCGACAGAGTTATTTGCCAACGCACGTTGACCTTCGTTCTCCCACCACTGACCTGACTTAGCATGTGCCATCTGGTCATCGTTGAGATTAGACAGACTGATGAGTGCGCTGCGGCGTACACCACCTACAACTACAACCTCACCAATCTTGCACATGATGTCGTGACACTCAATGGGATACAACCTACGTCCTGCTGCACCCTTAAACTTCTGGATACAGAACTCAAACAGTTCGATCAAAGGTTGTGGCCCTGATGCACGTCCACCAAATGTCTTTAGCCTTGCACCTGCAGGGCGTACTTCGCTGACATCGAATTGTGGAATCTGACCTGAGTACAGCATGGCGATTAGTTCTTTAAGTGACTTAGCCCAACCCGGACGTGAATCACCTACCTTAATCACTGTATCAGTCTGATGAAAGTCTTCATTAACTTGAGGCAGCTTTTCAATGCAGTGACGTTCAACACTAAAGCCTACACCTGTACCACACATCAGGATGTACATTGTCTCATCAAACGCACGTGGGTTATCCACCGGTACGTATGAGCAATTGTATCCACCTACGTGGCAGCGATCCAGTGCGGGGCCGGATGTCATCAACGCCCTCATGCTAGGCATGATAGCTTGGTTGAGAACAGCTTCCTCTAACTCACCTCTTAGTGTATCTGGTAGCTTATAGCCGTGCTTAGAAAGCAGATGACCAGCCATATAATCAAAGTATCTAGTGACAGTTTCACCCCATGTCTCCCTTCGTTGTTCGTCTTCTTTCCATCGTGCGTATCTAGATAGCGCAATGAAATTCTGGTAGTCTGTTGGTAATTGATTACTAATCATGTCGGTTACTCCGTTACAGTTCGTATGTGTCTAATAGTGGCACCTTCAATATCGTAGAAGTATTCTTGTATGCCGTCTTCAATCTCTTCCCCCACCCTGCCATCAGCAGGTATGGGGTAATCCTCTTCGTCTATGTCTAAAGTAATAAACATCTTAACTCGCATCTGCCATTACCTCTTCGATCAACTTGTCCAAGTACCACTTGGCTTTCTGCAAATCCTCAATAGGTTTGTCTTTGTAATCAAACCGCCAGAGATATTTCATAATGTTACCCTGTAAGTAATACTTAAAGCCATCACCAGTAGCAGCAGAGATAGCATGAATGCATTCGATGCCGGTCTGGTTATAGTGTGGTGGGTTGTTGACCATATCAAAATTACCCCAAGCTTTTTTACCTGCTTGTTCATTCTCTTCCATCATCTTAGCTTTCATAAATGCATCATGTCTCATGCTGAACCTCCTGTCTTTGTATTAAAGGATAAGTGTATTACATTACCATCATAAGTTTTCTCAACGCCTGCTTCTTCCTCTAGTTGTACATCAATCTCATCATCATTGTCAACCATATTCATAACATAGTCATGTACAACATTACGAATATCTTCTACTTCTTCCATGATAGGTACAGAAGCACACATCATCTTACAGAAGTGCATTACTTGGTGGTAGTCTTCATCGTCCATTGGGTTGTCTGGCATAGCGATAACTGATATGTCAATCTCGCCACTCCATTCCCCTTCATCATTAGCAAATGGCCTTACTCGTATAAGGAAATCCTCATCGTTAATATGTTGTGCTAGGTGTTTGATGTCCATGTCTATCTCCTTTTTACTTTCGTTCCATTGAATGCGATGAATTTAGGATGCTTGTTCTTTCCCTTCTCCTTGAGCCAGTCTTCAGGTATGATGCGGTCATAGTATCTAAACCCATGCTTGATGCACCAATCAGCATACGAAGACTTGGCACCCTTGCTTAACTTAGCTTTACTGTTAGTAAACACAAAGCGTATGTCTAGCTTGGGATGTTGTTTCTTAATAGCGATATGCTTTCGCCTGTCTGCTGCCATGAACCTGCCCTTGGTTTCAATGATGATACCATTGTGCAGTACAAAGTCAGGGGTGTAGGTGCGGTAGGCTAGGTCTTCCCATTCAATCTTGATGTTCTCGTAGTCATACTCTATCTTCTGTTCATCAAGGTAAATGGATAGCTTGTGTTCTAGCCCACTGCGATACCCATGCTTTATAGCCATACGTCTTGCTTTATGAAGCAACTACGTCTCCAATATAGCTAACTGTTGGCGGGTTCTTTGCCTGTGACATTACAGCAGGACGCTCAGTAAGATTATCCCAGCAATCAAAACGATAGTTGCAGAATCGGCATCCATCATTAAGGACTTTATTACCTGTGGGCTTGCCACGAAAAGTCTCAGACACTGGTTCAAAACATCTTTCAAACTTGTTCTCCTCTACTGAAGCTACTGTGTCCTTGATCTTAGTAATCTCCTTGTCTAAGTCAAGTCCTGTAGCTGGTACATATTTAAAGGCACCGTTGGCTTTGTTTACAACCCACCAACCGCCGACCTTTTTGCCAGACGCTTTGGCATAACCAGCAAGCTGGGATACATAACCGAATCCATCCCCACTTGCAAGGGTATCATAGGATTCAAACTTGTTTCTGTATGACCAGTCTGAAGCTGATTTAATATCATCAACTGCATCGTTAATGACAATATCATATGAGCCGTTAACAGTAGTATCCCCACAGTCAAGGCTAACCTTTTCAGAATCCTCATAGGCTACTCCTGCTTCCTTGAATAGACCTTTGAATACTGCCTCCACAATATCACCGATCATCATGTTCATTATGAATGTTGTTGGCAGGGGGAGTGCGACTTCCGGCTTGTTCTTGTCATACCATAGCTGGCATGTAGGGCGACCTACATTTGACATACGAACACGGAAGTCTCCACGTTTGTTCCCCCCACCAAACTGGCGTTGTAATGCATCAGTAACGTCAGTCGCTACCTGTTTAATGGTAGCTTCCGACATAGTGGATTCACCTTTAACGGCTCTCTCCATGTACTGATGCAACGCCAATTCAGCAGGGTGATTCATTACGCCACCTCTTCGATGTCAATGTCAACTACACCGTCAACGATGTCGATGTCATCATCATCATTACGTGATGAGGCTTTCTCTGCATAGGTATTAATGATGTACTCATTGTAGTTCTGTACCCATGCCATGAAGTCAGCGAAACGATCTTGATCTTCTTGTGACAAGTCAACACTGTTAGTTAGATCAAGTGATGTAGTTGGCAGATAGAAGCAGCTACCGTTAGGCAACTTGCGTTCCTCTGTATTAGCTACAACCTCATGCTGCACTGGAAGACGCTTGTTCTTAGCAAGACGTGTGAACACCTCACCAATAGTCTTGAATGCATCACGGTTCTCTACTTCCCATATGAATGGTGTAGCGTCTACCTCTACCGGATTACCGTTGGCATCCACTGCATCAATCATCTCGACAGTGCCAAGCACTACACGAACACGCTTGATAGACTTGAGTAAGTCTTTAGTTGAATCAGGTAGTGACTTGTAGTCTTCGATCCAACCAGATGGCTTACCACAGTTGAACCCACCGTCATTATCTTTCAAGTCTACGTTAAGGTTGTCAGCCATAACAGTCTTGACGTAACGGTTAGGCTTACCATTAGTACCCATCACAAACTTCTTGTACATGAAGCGTTGTAGGAATGGACGGAACTTCACTGAGTTGGCGTAGTATGTAGGGCCATCAGGAATCTCCAGCTTGTACACACCACCTGATACAACTTCCATATTCACACGCTTGCCATTTACTTCGGCCTCACCCATGATAGGTGTGTGATGAATACGTAGTCGAGCCAGTGTGCTTGCCTGCTTCTTGCTGCTTGCTGCCTCATGTGCAATGCCCATTGCTTTAGCCATTGCTGCGTAATTGTTAGTGTCAATTGTTGTAAGTTCGTTCATGTTTATTAACTCCTTTTCAGTTGTAAGATGCATAGTTATATCAGGTTACGTCCTTAACGTCAAGCCAATTCGGACCTATTTTTGCCTCTAATAATAGAGGAACATTGAAGTCAACACCCCAACGTAGAGTGATGAGTTCAGGTAGTGCTTTATTAGTAGCATGTATGACATTGATTACCTGCGCTTCTTCGTCAGGGTGTACATCAATAACGATACTGTCATGCACTGAGTTTACTATACACGATTGCATACCCTGTAGCAACTCATCAATATGCAGTAATGCAATCGGAACAATATCCGCTGTAGCGAATGACTGCACAGGGTAATTCTTAATCTGTGTAAAGTGTGAGACACGTCCAGTATGTTTACGTACCACATCAGGGAACGCAAACTCACGACCACTGGGCGTGGTAATCTTTTGTGTGGCTATAACTTCTTTAGCCAGTCGGGAATGCCAAGCTGCGACTCCCTTGTACTTGTCTGTGAAGTGTTCGTAGTACGCTGCTTCTGCCTTGCTTCTGCCGTATCCTGTTGCGCCGTAGAGTGGAGCAAACGTATGCGCTTTCGCATCCTGCCTACTCGTAGGCTGACCAGCATCGGTAATAACTTTAGCGGTGTATGCATGTACATCAAACCCAGTAGATACTTCTTCAATTGCTATCTCATCCTGTGATAGATAAGCGGCAGCACGAAACTCAAGCTGCGCAAAGTCAGCTTCCATTACCTTACCACCATCGAATCGTGACACAAATACTTTCTTAACAGGGAACGTACCGCCACGTGGCATGTTCTGCATGTTAGGGTCAGCACCAGAGAAGCGGCCTGTTGCAGTACGATGCTGAAGCAATCGGACGTGCAGCTTACCATCACTCTTGGTGTATGTCCCAATGCCATCAACGAATGATGACAGGTAGGTATCGACAGCGGATAGCCGCCGCACCTTGGACAAGAAGTCAACTGCGTCTGTCATACCTCGTGACTTAGCAGCAGACTCTAGTACCTCAAGGTTTAGCTTGCTTGTGCTAAAGCCATTGGCACTTGCCCACTTAGCAGATGGGGGCATGAACCTTAGTCCAGCCACATCCACAGTATCAGTAAGAAGATAACCATCCCCACTACAGGACGGACATTTGTTAGTATTTGCAAATGGGGTTCCATCTTTCTTTACCTTTCTAATGTAACCAGTACCTGTACAGGTCTGGCATTGTTCTGCTACTGTTTTGTAGACACGTTCTGTACCGCCAGCCATAAGGCTACGGAAGTCTGCGTCAGCCATGTATGGGTCAATAGCATTACCCCAATATGGCTTGTCAATAACCTTGCGGCTATAGATAACCCAAGACAATTGCTCTGGGCTATTGAGATTGATAGGTGTATCACCCATCAGTTTACGGACGTGTGTTTGCAGGTCTGTCTGAAGCTGTTGCTTCTCTTGCTCAAACTCTGTACGCACTTCGTCTAGCTTGGATACATCAACAGCAAAGCCTGTCTGATATATCTTAGTCAAGCACTTGGCTACACGATTAGTCAGTCGTACAGTAGATAGTAAGCCAGCATCTGCTGTAGTATTGAGACGCTGCCATAGCTTGTCAGCAAGCTGCTGTGTAGCATGAAGGTCAGCAGACAAGTACTCAGACAACTCAGCGTGAGGAATGTCACGAGTGTTGTAGCCCTTCTTGAAGTACTCTTTGAGTGTGTCTTGCTTCTTGGTGTCTAGTTCATACCGTTCGGCACAAGCCTCAAGCGACAGCGGTTCCTTCTGACCACGCTGCAGTACGTACTCAACAAGCATCGTGTCGAACACTGCGCCATCATACTTGAAGCCAGTCTCCCACAGCCATAGCAAATCATGTGCTATGTTGTGACAGATAAGTACTGTAGTCTCATCAAGCCACTGTTGTACAATAGCATGACCGTCAGGTGTAGCTGCCACCTCACTGTGGTCAAAGGTAATGATAGCTTCTTCACCCCTGTCATTGAGCATACCAACCATAGTCAATGAGTTGTCTGGCTCAAAGGGGTCAAGGTGTAACTTGCCATCACGTTTAGTTGTTGTGTTCTCTACATCAAGTGTTAGTTTCATATCTGCCCATCCTTACTAGTCCTGTCATGTCCAGTGGTATCTGATAGAAGAACTCACCGGATGCTTTATATTTATTCGATACCTCTACCGGTGTCAAGTCTTTAATGTCATCAGACTTAAACATTATTGCACTAGTCAATGGTTTGTTCCAGATAAAGAACAGGGTTGACACATTGAAGAACTTACTCTTACGTTCTGGTAACTGTACAGAATCAAAAGGGAACTCATCCTTATCCCACAATGCCTTGACCTCACACTCGACATAGAACTTACCCTTGCTGCCTTCAGCAATCAAGTCCTGACCATAGATGTTTGGGTTCTCCCATATCTCATAGCCTCGCACTTGCATGTACTCCATTGTAGCTACACGTGCAGGCTTGTCATACTTGCCATGTAATGTTTCATCGAATCGTTTTCTCATCCTTCGTACCTCGCTGTTCTGTAATCAAGGTCTACGTTTACCATACCGTGCCAGCCATTCAGCTTGTTCTTAACGATGTTGATGTGACGCAAAGGGCTGTCTTCCTCTTGGCCTTCAACCGTAGGTGACTTACCAATCAGGATCATCAGGTCAGCTTCCGCTGCCTTACCAGTACGTGAACCCTGCATCATAGACTGATTAAGTTGTGACCTACCTTCTGCCTCTGCAGATAGCTGTGACATATAGAATACAGCACAGTCATATGTCTTGGCAATTTGTCTAGCATAGATAGCACAAGCAGCTAGGGCTTGGTCTTCTCTAGCATAACTGCCTGCCACACCAAACTTATCACCCATGTCAAGCACAAGAACGTCAGGCTTGTGTGTCTTACACACAGACTCGACCCATGCCATGTCACGACCACCAGCATCTTTGATCTTGATGTTGTGCATCACTGGTTCATACAGTGCCTTGGCCTTACCAATGTTGTCACGTACCTCACGTGCTGTCATACCAGCAGCAGCAGTAAGGTATCTAGCACCAACACGGTGGGTAGGTTCTTCATTACATAAGATGATGCACTTAGCACCTTGATGTGCGAACCCACCCGGTGCAGCTATCAAGCTGGCGTGAAAGGATGTCTTACCAGTGTTAGGTCTAGCACCTACTTCGATAAGCTGCCCACCACTGACACCTTCTACCTTACGCATGACACTAGCAATGTTGAATGACCAACGTGCTTCCAGTTCGGCTTTAGCCATCAGTGTCTCAATGCTGATATCATCCCACTCAATGTTTAGGTTAGGGATGAAGTCATCACCATATCGTTCCAGCAAGTGGCGTAGCTTTTCAAGTGTAGCTGCATCACCATTGACCATATCAAAGCCAATGTTAGCAACGTCCTCGCCTACCACCTGCTGGAATAGTTTGGACAGTACCTCTTGTGCAATGTCACTACCCATAGGCTGTTCACGTTTGATCTGGCTGAACAAAGACACGTAGCCCTGCTTCTGTGCAGTAGTCAGTGTCGGGTTGTTAGCCAAGAACAAAGCCTCAACCTCATCAGGTGTGACAGTACGTTCATACCTGTCCATAGCTGTGTCGATTGCTTCTTTAATCTTACGGACATCCTTACTGAACAATCGCTGTGGGCATTTGCTACCACGATGATCGTCATAGAATGACTTATCCATAAGGCTTCTAATGATTGATAATTCCATGTAAGTTCTCCATATCTGTCGGGTTACGATATTTCAAATCGTCAGTCAGTCGTAGTACACGAACATCGTTTACGTGACCACGTAATTCCTTTGCCATCTGCAAAGTCTTAGGTAGCGCATCGGGGTCTAACGCTATGATTGCTGTTGAGAACTGTGCAAGATACCCTTTATGCGCCTCTTGCAATGATGTGCCTAGAAGCGCAACCCCGACAAAGGAACCGTAACCAACAACGGCTGCACTCACACAGTCCTCAACAACTACTGCGACATTACCACACCCAGCGGTGTAAGGCAAGCCACTTTTTCCATATCTTTTCCATTTAGGTAGACGCTTGCCAAGCGCACGGCCTGTAGCATCTACAATCTTACCATCATGTATGACAGGGAATACAATCCTGCTTTCCTTAACGTCATATAATAAACCTAATGCTTCTGCATCCAAGCCCCATGTCGCACAGAACCTATCGTAGTATACATTACCACGATTAGGTACGATGTAGCTAGGCAACTCAAAGGGTGTCGCTGAAGCGTATTGCTCCGCACCACCAAAGCCAGAACGTATGTCATCTACTGATAGATGAACACGTGTGCCACCACTAACAGGACACGTTACTTTGTAGCAGTTCCAGATAAGACTACCCATGTTGTTCGTAACAGTGAAGGTCTTGAGACCACCACACTCAGGACAGTTCATACGTTTGGTATGACCATGAGGTAAATCTAAATCACTTACTATGTTATATATATTAGTCATATAATACTCACTTTCGTTGCGGCAGTTAAGTGCTTTTACCATGCGCCTTGCGTGTTGTCAAGGCATTATTCGCAGAGGTGAAAGTATTTTTCATGTAGGGTTTAACAGACTGAGGATTACTATGTCCTGTAACCGACATGATCTGTCCCATTGGTACACCTGCCTCTACCATTTGTGTTGTGCCAGTCCTACGCAAGTCCATTAGACGTAGTTCCTCAGACAGCCCAGCTTGCCGCATGACAGCCCTTCCAGCTTTTGATAGGCGTTGCATACTGTAAGGGTGGTACTCGCCGCCTACGGGCGTTGTACGGGGAACAACGTAGGGTTGAAAGCCAAAGTCTTCCTCTTGTTGTACAAGCATCTCAAGCAAGTCATCTTCGATGGGTAAAGTTACCTCTGCCCTACGCTTAGACTGCTCAAGATATAGCTTGCGTTCTTCCAAGTCAAAGTTATCCCAAGTCAGTAGACGCATATCACCTAATCTCTGGCACCATTCGTATGCCATGTGTACAATCAGGCCAATGCTGCGCCACTGAAACTCACTGTATGCAGTGTCAAGGAAATTACGCACGTCATCTTCCGTCCATACAACCTTGCGTTGTACTGGTGTCTTGCGTTTGACACTAGCGAATGGGTTGACCTTGGCATACTCCATGTCGATAGCATAGCGAAACACAATAGATGACACAGTACACACATGATTAGCGTAGCTGATGCCCTTCGTAACCCACTCCTCATAAGCATGTTTAGCTTGCTTGCTGGTGAGGTTGTCAAAGTTTACATCACCAAAATGCACAAGCATTACACCAAGAAAGTATTGATAGTCTTTCTTAGTCTTGTCTCGTAACATACTGTAATCATTGGATGTATAGTACTTGTCAACTAATTGCTGCACTGTCTTCATCGTATTCTCCTAATCCCTGTGTCCATACCACTCAACATCATCACCCATAGATACTCGACATCCCATAGGGGCTTCATCACAGTTAGGATAACTAGGGCAACCTAAATGCTCACTATCATCATCATCATCATACTCCCATACATCTACTGATGTAACGTCAAAGGAAGCAATACCTTTCATCTCCTTGATAAGCCTATCTACAGTAGCCAGTGCTTCTTCTTCAGAAGCAGCATCGGTATCATATGACAGACAACCATCACACCAGTCAGGTGCAAACTCAATAACATATCGTTTCATGCTGCAATCAACTCCTTGAACTGCTTGCTTTCAATCCAGCGTGTGACCTTCTCTTCACGCTCCCACATATTCTTAGCGGCAGTATCCTTGCCAGTCTTGCGAAGCTTGAAACCATTACGCTCATCAGCATAGCTTGCATAGTTTGTGAAGGCAGAGTATAAAGCGAAGGCATTGTTACCACGCACACCAGCCTCTTGGTTGTACAATTGGAACAGTCCATCGGACTTGCCCTTGTCGAGTGATTCAAGCATAGCTTTAACATCACCTACAAACAGGCTCTTGTTTGCCCATGCTTGTATCTGCTTGTGGTACTTCTCAAAGTCATCATTAGCTTTGCCTAACTTTTTGATGAACCTATCTAGGCTAAAGCCACTGGTATTCTTACGGCGTACCTTGTCATGCTCACCCCGCACCATGCCATTGGTACAGAAGAAGTCGATAGCCCCAAACAGTACAGTGTTTGAGCAAGTACCATCCACACCATGCAATGCAATGATGCGTTGTGCAATCTCAGTCTCATGCTTTGGTGTGACGATAGGATGCTTCATGTTAGGTAGGGTCATGTCCATCATAGCCCAGCCATTGTGATGAGCATCACGCCATACAATGTTAGCATCAGCATATTCAGCATCCGTCAGATGGTTCGTGACAGCATCCATAACATCACGAAAGAAATCACCATGCGATGCACATTTGAAATCTTTACCAACGATTGCAATAGGTTCGCCAGTGTTACCATCAATGACATACTTCTTGTCAGCCACACGAGTAGGCTCAAAGCTTACGTCAAAGTCTAAGTTCTCAGGGATATATTCTAGCATATCAATTCTCCTTTATAGTATGAATAGTATTAGTGGTAGTATGGTAATCCATAACAACAAGTCCATAGTTATACTCCTTTATTATATAAGTTGTCAAGGTGTTTCGCCAACTCATTGTACCCGCCAATGTGTACACCTTCACGCCATATCTGTGGAACAGTGCGGTATCCACGCCGCCGGAAGAAACGCTTGAGGCGAGGGTTGTTTGTGATTGACCTGTACTTATAGAGGATATCTAAATCCTCTAGTCTGGCACAGGCCA
>Ga0209652_1002991_pt1 | contig 12720 bp, 13 predicted proteins | sample SaaInl74LU_5_DNA_FD_184641 | JGI IMG/M metagenome (GOLD analysis project Ga0209652, IMG submission 184641) | Marine microbial communities from expanding oxygen minimum zones in the Saanich Inlet - ESP_74LU_5_DNA (SPAdes) (version 2) | ecosystem: Environmental > Aquatic > Marine > Intertidal zone...
TATCAATGTGGACGGTAAAACCAACAAGCGCACTGCTATTGCCAGAGACCGTGTTGTAGACTTCTTATGGCGGCAGGCTCAGTTAAATCCAAGAATTATGGCTGGTGATTTTGATGCGCTGATATCATCCAAACTAGATGAACCAGTATTCACCACAAGGCTCAGTGCGACGGTAACCGTACACAATCTAAATCGTGCGTTTAATGCATTGCTGGATGAATTAGACTTAAAGACAGGTGCGGATAGCAGGACACGCACGCTTTACAGTTGGCGTCATTTCTACGCCACGCAGGACTTGGAGCGTGGAATAACGACACACGCATTAAGCAGACAGTTGGGTAACAGCACTGAGATGATAGACAGGCATTACAGTAAGTACAGTCCGTTGCTGAATGCTGAGGTACACAGTGGACGGAAGAAGAAACACTGATCGGACGCCGGTTGTTCAAAACTGCACGGTTTTATGCTGTGTATGGTTTTGGGGGCTTTAGTGTTGGGATGTCACATTGTTGGGGGGAATTTTGTTGGGAGACTACATTTCTATTCACGCACCAATTTCAAGCTGAACCGTGCCGCTGCTCTCGCTGAGTGGCGTCAATTATTGAGCACATAGATTTAGGCTGTGGCAGCAATGTGATGCGAGTTCGCGTTGGTTTGACACCTCCGTTTGAACCCATCCCCATTCATCTCTCTCAACCACCCTGGTCCGCTAAAGACGCAACAAGGGCTCGGTGTGGGGCTGTGTTGCCTGTGAGGGGCTGCGGGAACGCCGTCTTTATTCACGCATCAAATTAAAGCTAAGCCGTGCCGCTGCTCTCGCTGAGTGGCGTCAATTGTTGAGCGCATAGATTTAGGCTGCGCTAGCAATCTGGGGCGTGTTCGCGTTGGTCTGACTGCACCCGCCGACTGCATTTAATTTCTTCAAAACAGATCAAACTACCTGGTTGTGTAAGATGCCGATCTCCACGATTTCACTTTCCAAAACGTCCCCAGGCAGGGCATATCTGCTTGCTGCGACTAATCCGTCAGCCGGGATCCATTTTCCCCCTAATTCGCTATCAACTGACCATGCCGTTCCGGCCGGGGTCCCTGTTAAGATAACCATGCCCGGTTTTAGTGTGAAATTGATGGAGAAAAAGTGAATCAGTTCAGCACAACTCCAGATCATATCTCGTGTACTTGATTGTTGTCGTAGTTCTCCATTAATCCGGGTCCGTAAGGTGAGCATTTGAGGGTCAGGAATCTGATCTTGTGTTACGATTACGGGACCAAGCGGTAGACTACTATCAAATGCTTTTCCCCGACCTAACTCGTACCAGGTGAATCCATCTTCTGTTTTCCGTACTTGCCGGTCGCGAGCGGTTACATCGTTGGCAATCGTGTAGCCGAACACATGCTCTAATGCCTGATCAACTGGAATATGGCGTCCTGGTTTTCCAATTACGATAGCCAGTTCAGTTTCGAGGTCGAGTTTATTTGTTAAGTGCGCATCATGTACTATGTTGTCGTGTGGCCCAACTACACAATCCGATGTTTTAATGAAAAATTCTGGCTCTATTCCGCTTAGTGGCGTATTCGCCTTTTCTGCGTTATGCGCATGATAGTTGCTGCCCGCGCATAAAACTGTTGAAGGCATAAGCGGCGCTCTTAGCCTGACATCCTTCAAGGCTCTTACAGCATTGACCTGAGCGGACCCTACTTTATCCCGTAGATATCTATGCTCGTGTTGATTACCTGAAAGCCGCTTGATTAGTTCAGGCATATCCTTGAACGGAACTCCTATTTCTAGAAGATCAACAAGGCGCTCCTCATCAATAATGACACCCAGCCTTAACTCTTCATTGTATTCAAATGTGATAAAATGCATCACTGCCTCATCCTGATTAAAAACGAAAATATTAATATTACACCTAAGGCCAAAATTGCTAAGCGTAACGTTTTTTGCGAAACTACTTGGGTTAATTTTGCACCAAAGTATCCCCCTAATAGGCCACCGATAAGAACTGACCCTGCGGCCGTCCAATCTACTAGCCCAGAAAATGTGAGTGGAATAACTGCCGTTAGGTTTATGCAAAAGGCAAAAAGAATCTTACTCGCGTTTGCTTGGCGAATGTTAAGGCCGCTGGCCACTGATAGCACCGCGATGAGCATGAACCCCAGTCCAGCTCCGAAATATCCACCGTAAAATCCTATCGCGAATAGCAGTATTCCTGTTACCGATTTCAGTCGGTCTGCCGGGAAAAAACGTCTGGTGATATCCACAGCGCGATCGCCCAGTAATATTGCTCCTAATGCTAGAATGAGGAGAAAAGGGATCGTTATTAGAAACAATGATTCCGTAGACCATATTAACGAAAATGCGCCGCACAAAGCCCCCAAAAGAGCTGGTATCACCAACTTCAGTTGCGTGCGAAATTTTTTTGCTAGGTCAACCCTCAAAATCCATGCTGCCGGTATCAACGCTGGCCAAAGCGCAATTGTGCCGGTGGCGTTCGCGACCAAGGGTGGCATGCCCGCAGCAAGAAGCATGGGGAAGACAAAGAGTTTGGCTCCACCGGCAACAGCATTTACTGCCCCACCTACAAAACCAGCAAAAATGAAGAGAGCAATTTGGATTACCATTAACCGATCATCCTACTAAGCTTTGCTTTAGTAGACCCTGAGACGTTATCGAAAAGTGTCTTTCAATTAGGGCGCATGCTAAATCAGAATCTCGGGCTAAGGTCGCCTCTCTTATTGCAATGTGCTCAGCTTTTAGGTTGCGTTGGCCTATTTTTTGATAAACGGAAGCGCGTCGGTATCGTGCGCATTGATCCTCTAACCCAGAACGAACTCTTAAAAGCCAATTTGATCCACTGGCTGCGACCAAAGCAAGGTGAAATCTCGCGTTTGCGCTTTCCCAGGATACACTTACGTTTGCGTCTGTTTCCAACAAGGCTGCGTCTTGTTTTTCAAGAAGATATCCAGCTGCAACTATTCCAGCCTCCCATTCACTACTACCATGTTTGATTGATAACCGTAGTGCTGCTAGTTCGATGGCTGTTCGGGCAATGTTAAGATCTTCAAATTCTTGAAAGTCTAATTCTGCAACTGTGAACCCTCTATTACCTTCGGTACGCACCAGGTCATCCGCAACCAGCATTTGTAAAGCTTCACGCAGTGGACTTGGTCCGATATTGTAAATTGCCTTTAATTTCTCAATGCGCAGCTTTTCTCCAGGGTGTCTTTCTCCCCTAATAATATCTACCCGAAGAGCTCGGTAGGCAGCTTGTGCCGCCGTTTCTCCCTCAGCAAGAATAACTTCTGATGGCCCTAATATAATCTCATTGTTTTTTTCTGATGCATTTTGCAATCGATTAAGATCCTTTCACATTGGTCTTCGAATTTTTTTCGAATTGCGTAACAGTCATTTAATTCTTTTGACAGATGTAATAATATATGCAAATCTTTTTTTTAACGTTAAAATGAAATGGTAACGATAAAATGAAAATAGTAACATTTTCACACAATGGAAAAATTTCTTCAGGTTATCTTGAAAAAGATGAGGTTGTCGTATGTGGCGATGGAGTAAATGTTGTTCAATCACTGATTGAGCGGGGGGGGGCTGGAATCGCTTCATGGCTTGATTATGGCTCCAATAAGGCGCCCCGAGTGAATTTGGCCGATGTCCGGCTATTGTCGCCTATCCCTGAACCTCGCCGTGATCTGTTCTGTATTGGGAAAAATTATTATGCCCATGCCGAAGAGTTTCACGCCAGTGGATTCGATTCAAGTGGTGCGGAAGCAATACCACTGGCTCCAATCATATTTACTAAAGCTACGACATCAGTAGTTGGGCCTGACGCAATGGTTTTAGGGTCCCTAGATTATACTAACACTGTAGATTACGAAGGCGAATTGGGAGTGATAATTGGCTCCAAAGCTTTTCAAGTGAGTAAGGTGGACGCCTACTCCAAAGTGTTCGGTTATGTGGTCATAAACGACGTGACCTCTCGCGAGTTACAGCGACATCATAATCAGTGGGTGATTGGCAAGGGTTTAGACACATTTTGCCCGATGGGTCCGTATATTGTTACTGCTGATGAAGTGGACGACGTCACGGCCCTCGAATTGGAGACCCGTATTAACGGTGAAGTTAGGCAAAAGTCACAAATAGCTAATCTCATATTTGATATTCCGACGCTGATAAGGACAATAACCAGAACTATGACTTTGTTGCCGGGAGACATCATCGCTACTGGGACTCCTGATGGTGTTGGTGTCGGATTCAACCCACCTAAGTATCTAAAAAAAGGAGATAAAATGAGTGTTTCGATTACCGGTTTAGGTGAACTAAATAACGTGATCGGATAAAAAGAGCATGGCGGGAGATTCAGCATGACGCAGATCAGTCCGTACTAACATAGGGAGAAGTTGAAATGAAAAATCAAATTAAATCAATGTCCGTGGCAGTGGCCTTGGTCGGGCTTTGTGCCGCACCATTGGCAGCACAAGATAATTACTTTGCTGGTAAAACTATCGATGTAATTGTACCCTTTGGACCGGGTGGGGCGACGTTTGTATCGGCCAAATTTTTAGAACCTTTTCTCGAAAAACATTTGCCAGGCAATCCCCAGCTGAATGTAATTGACCGCCCCGGTGGCGGCTCGATCTTGGGTGCTAACTGGTTCGAACAAAACGCGAAATCTGATGGTACAACAATTTTATTTACAACATCTTCGACCGCTAATCCGTTCGTACTTGGTCAACAAGGAGTTGAATATAAGCTTGCGGATTACCGCGTAGCGTACAGCCACCCGTTCAGCGCCGTTGCCTATGTGTCTCCAAGCACCGGGATCAAGGGTGCTTCGGATATCAAAGATTCGATCAAGCCTCTGGTTTATGGTGGGATTGCTGCTGCGGCATCGGATCTACCCGGTTTATTGTCGTTTGAGGTGCTTGGTGTGGACGTCAAATCTGTATTGGGATTTAATGGCCGTGGACCGGTTCGGCTTGCATTCGAACAGGGCGAGGTCAACATCGATTACCAATTTACGCCTGTTTATCTAACTCAAGTGGTTCCTTCTGTTGAAGAAGGTCGTGCAGTGCCGCTGTGGACCGGTGGGAGTATTGATGGAGATGGGAAGCTGACACAGCGTGATCCAATCGCTCCAGAACTTCCCTCGGTATATGAAGTTTACAAAGAGATAAATGGCATGGCACCTGAAGGTATTGAGTGGGAAGCTTTTCAAGGTGTAGCCTCGGTTACTTATGCTTATGGCTTAACCGCTTATATGAAGCCCGATACCCCTCAAGCCGTTTTGGATATCTTCGAGCAAGCCATCAAAGATATCAACGCAGACCCAGAGTTTCAGGCTGAGAGTCTGAAGGTCACTAATGGTGCTCGGTTGAATGCTGGCCCAGCAACGGAAGCTGCAATTAAGTCGGCCCTTTCTCCATCTGCTGATGTAAAAGCATATTTGAAGGATCTTCTCTCAAATAAGTTTGGTGTGAAATTTTAAGACCCTTCCTAGGCTCGCACACCATGTGCGGGCCTAATCTCTAAATGAACTGAACATAACAGGACAACTTTGTCTCATTAGAAAAGTAACAACTGACTATGCTAGATCATGCCCAATTAGCTCTAGAAGCATTATTTGAGCCCGTAAGGTTACTCGCCCTTTTTGGTGGTATGCTGGTTGGTATGGTTTTCGGGATGCTTCCTGGATTGGGAGGCGTGGCAGCCGTATCTATTCTGCTACCATTCATTTATTACCTTGATGATTTTTCTGGCCTTGCAATGTTACTTGGTGCAGTTTCTGTCGTGTATACTTCGGATACGATCACGTCTGTTCTAATTGGTGCACCGGGATCGCCAGCTTCGGCACCAACGGCAATCGAAGGACATGCTTTGGCCAAGCAAGGGCAGGCGGCCCGGGCGTTGGGTGTTGGCTTTCTAGCATCGATGGTAGGTGGCCTTTCAGGCGCCGTGATACTTGCGGTGGCTATCCCGGTCGCTGGGCCTATTGTTCTCATGCTAGGCACGCCAGAATTGTTTATGTTTGCCGTGGTTGGATTATTTTTTGCTGCATCGATGATTGGCAAGGATTTGGCAAGGGGTTTAGCAGCAGCTTGTCTGGGTGTATTTTTAGGAGTGGTTGGGCCAGCTTCAGCCGCAGCCGATTTTCGCTTCACTTTTGGGCAAGTATACCTTCTAGACGGGTTTTCCTTATCTATTGTGGCCCTTGGGTTATTTGGCGTTGCCGAGGCCATTTCTATGTTATCCTGTGGCGGCGGAATATCACATATACCGGTCAAAGTGAGCCGTTGGGGCGAAGGTTTTAGTGATTTTTGGACCCACCGTTGGCTGATTTTACGCTCATCTATCATTGGGGTATTTGGTGGGTTTGTTCCCGCTGTGGGCGCGTCGGCCTCGACATGGGTAGCCTATGGTCACGCAATTAGGTCGGCCAAGGATAAATCCAAATTCGGCAAGGGTGAAATTCGAGGAATAGCTGCTTCGGAAGGAGCCAATAACGCGACGGTTATAGCGGATCTTGTACCGACTTTGTTGTTCAGTGTTCCTGGAGGACCAGCCGCTGCGATTTTTCTTGGAGCACTTTTTTCATTCGGGTACTATCCAGGTCCGCGCATGATTTCCCAAAACCCTGATCTGATGTTTCTTATTATTTGGTCAGTTGCACTGGCTTCTATTGTTGGCGCGGCAATGTGTTTCTTGGTCACCCCAGTACTGGCAAAATTGACGCGGATCCCATTTGGCATAATCGCAGCGCCCCTCATTTTGATAATGGTAATTGGCGCATATCAGTCGACCAGCACTATCGGCGATATCTTTCTGCTGTTTGGTCTCGGAGCTTTAGGATGGTTGATGAAACATGCGGAGTGGCCGCGCGCACCAGCTCTGGTTGGCTTTGTGCTGGCAGGGCCAATGGAACAATATTTTTGGCTTGCCAATCAAATCCATGGATGGTCGTGGCTGTTGCGCCCAGGAGTATTGATAATAGCATCTTTTATAGTACTGCCGCTCTTATTAAAGGTCTGGAACTGGCATCGCGAGCGTGGCTCACAAACCGTCGCCGCTGTCTCAGATAAATATAGCCCGGCTAAAGTTTTAGATATACCGGAAACAACTGACAATAAGATGGCATCCTTAGTCATTTCGGCCTTAATATCCGTCGCTTTTTGTTATGCTGCTTGGGAGATGATTGGCTTCAACCCTTCCTCTCGTCTTATGCCAGCTCTGGCACTCGTTCCTGGAATACCTCTTGTATTTTGGCTTTTATTCCGCGCGATCCAGAATTTCTCTTTAGAACGAGACGAGGCTTTCAATGAGCCATTTATTTTGGTTGTCCTGTTGGCTTACGCAATAGGGATATGGGCGATCGGATTTTCGCTCCCAACAGTGATGCTGATCGGTTGGATGTTGTTCTTAAGAGCAGGCATGCGCCTTCTGCCCGGTTTGGTTTACGGGGTGATTGTGTTTGCAATCGTTTGGCTTCTTTTTGATCTGTTGCGCGGGGATGCCCCGACTGGATTTTTTACCGGAATGAGATGAACTTAAATAATGGAGTTACCAATGATTGACCGAGATATTATCGAACCATCGATAGATCCTTCTACAAAAAAAATTGGCATCCGCCACGTTAAGGCCACCAATGCAGGTGGAACGCGCACCAAAATACAGGTGCGCCACTTCGATCCAGTTTATACTGATGAACCCGCTACGCTTGGTGGAACCAATAGTGCGCCTAGCCCGCTTGAAACAGTATTGGTTGCACTGGTGGGATGCGATGGTGTCATCATTAATGGTGTTGCTACGGCTATGGGTTTTTCCTACTCGGGGGTCGATTTCTCGTGCGAGAGTCAAATCGATATAAGAGGGCCGAAGGGAGTACCTGGTATCCGCCCATATTTCGAAACAGCAAAACTTGATATTATTGTCTACAGCGACGAGACCGATGATAGATTTCAAAAATTGCGTAAAAACGTAGAATTTCGATGCCCCGTTATGAACCTGTTTAACGCAGCTCAAGTCGTGATGGACGTTAAATGGTCACAACGACCTGCAGCTGACTATAAAGGCGAGGTCTGATCGGCTTCTGTCAGATGAAATCAATTGAAGCGGACAGGGCTAATTTGCAACCATTTCGAATGACAAAACACTCTCCAATTCGCTACCTCAAAACCAGCCCTGAAGTCATCCGACTTGCAGTAATGATGTATGTTCGATTTCCGCTTTCTCTTCATAATGTGGAAGATTTACTGCATGAGCGGGGTATCGACGTGAGCCATGAGGCGAACAATTCGGTTTTGGTGGAACCGCTTTGGGCCAATATTTGGGACAGTTCTAGTTGCCTAGGCCCTAGTATTATCGCGAAGCAATTAAACTCAAAAACAGTCTAAACCCCAACTCGGACAACCCGGACATCTGGACACCCCTATAGGGGTGTGTCCGTGTCTGTCCGGTCTAGGTATGTCGGCGGACGTGTTGGACATGTCCGTTATTTGTCCTGTCCGTCCGGGTCATCAATGAACCAGATTTTATTCTCATATTCGCGAATATAATCATTTGCCTGCAGCCAGTCTCGCGCCCGGTTGAAACTTTTGCGAACTGCGTCAGGTTTTGCGTCATCTTCAGCCCGTCGCAGCTTAAAATCATCATACCACAAGCTGGCGTCAACAACTTGGCGGCTGGATGGATAATGCTCTGAGTTGCCTATCTTGCGTCCGTGCTTTTTTAGCGCGTCGTGCATCGCTTGGTGTGCAACTTGATTGTAGCCATCCAGCCGCTTCTTTTGGATAATGCTGTCCGGAATATCTGCTGAGGACACAACACAGCTGGTAACAGCGTCCAAATCATCGTCCCTTCCAAGTTCAACAACCTCCAATGTGAACGCAACTTTGCGCCCACTCTCCATATCCCGCTGTTTTGTGACTAAAGCGACGCGCACCAAAAGATCAGCTTTAAGTTCAATTTCTGTGTCTAGTGCAGCGCGCAGGCTGCTATGGCCTCTTGCACCTTTTGACCGATCTTTGCCTGTGTGATGAACGATCATGATATGGCAGTTAAAGTACGCCTTGAGCCGCATAATGTTTGAGATAAACATCCCCATATCGCGGCCGTCATTCTCACTGCCTTCGCCTATGGACATTGCGAGGGTGTCGATAACCACCAAACTATACTGACTGGGTTCGGCTTGATTGATTATAGCAGATGCGTCTTCTGCCCCGTGTAGGTCTACTTGAAGGGGTAGTAGATTTAGATTTTGGCTTCCCGCAGCGTGAAGATCAGGCTTCTGCAGCTTTACAGCAGCAATGCGTTTTCCAAACCCACGGCCGCCCTCAGCAGCAACGTACAATACGTTGCCAGCTCTAACCTTTTGGCCAAACCAGTTTTGTCCCGCAGCGACGTGGTAGGCGAGGTCTACTGCGAAGAAAGACTTCCCACAGTTGCTGTCGCCATACACAACCGAGATTGCGTTTTCACCGAGCCAGTTTTTAATGATGCAATCATTTGTCAAATCAACCTTGACGTCAGCAGCAGTAACGATGGCCTGCTTGAGCTGCTCTGCACGCGCGCTCATTACTGGTTTGGCGGCTTCTAATGAAATAGTTGGCATATTAATCACCCCGCTGGAGGTAATCGTTCCAGTCCCCGGGGACGGGCGGTAGCAAAGTTCTTGCTGTCCAGCCTAAGCCTGCGGCCCGCTCGCCGAGCTTTAGAGCTTCAAGCATGCCTGTCTGATCGTCATCCGCCGCAATAATAAGGGTGGCTGGTTGTGGTGGCAGTTTAAAGCTCCCAAGATTAGTTGCTGACATTGCAGCTAAGAATGTCCCCTGACCCAAAGAAGACATCTGCCTAACCGCAAGACCGTTTTCGACCCCCTCGCTAATAATTAAAAGCTCTCCAGAGCCGCCAAGATTAACTGCCCCGCCTTTACAGTCTCCGAGCATCATCTTGTTCAGCTTCTCGCCAGTTTGGCTGAGGAACGTTCTATGCACCCCTACGAACTGTCGATCGCGCCTGATTGCACAGACCATCGCTGGCGTTTCTGATTTGATCTGCGAATAATAAAGACTGGGATGAAATCGTATATCATCACTCCAGCAGTCAATATCGCGAGAGTTCAAATAAGATTGTGCCAGTGAACCAGCGAGTGGTACGGTTGCTTGCCAAATATTTTTGGCCATTGAGATACGTTTGCTGAGATCATTCGCAGTATCTGCTCGAGTGTAAGCATTTTGTGCAGGTTGCGATCCATTTAAGGTGTCACCTTTTAGGCCGGCAGCTTCGATTATCTCTTCGAAGCTACAGCCAGCAAAGCACTTGAGCAGAAGGACGCCATCAGATGTCTCTTTGATGCTTAGCGATGGATTTTTGTCATCATGAGCTGGGCAGCGGTCTATCCAGCCGCCCGAACATTTTTTAGCGTATTTAGTCAAAGGATACAGCATTTACTTTTCCTCAACTAAAGTGTTGTCGTATGCATCAAGCTGCGCTGCGCTCCAGCGCGTCATGCCGTTTGAAAAGCGCACGCCCCTTGGAAAACGAGGGTCATTTTTTTGCTGATGCCAAGGCCACTTGTCGCTAACTCCATAACGTACAGCGACTTGTTTGGCGTTGATCCATTTGGGTTGGGTCATTTCACATCTCCATAATGAACAGATGTGATCTAATAAGACCTCATTTTTAATAATTGGAATACTCGATATGGTGTCGAATAGCTATTCTACACCATGTATTTCTTTAAAAAATTCAATATGGTAAAGTCGTTTTTCAGTTCTTCTTCGGTCCAAAGTTTTTGAATTTCTTCATCGTTGCAGGCCCTCACCTCTGCAGCAATAACTTCTTTAATGGATGGGCCAACTCTTTTCTTTACGGCCCGTAGGGCTTCAATACGTTTTTTAGTTTTTTCTGTGTATCCTTTGGGTTTTTTAATTTTGTCCATCCGAGCAAAATCTTCCGTATGATGCTGAGCAAGTTGCCAATGAATTTTTGCTGCATCAGAGTCACGTGCCTGATCCGCGAGCTTCGCTAGGCGCTTGTTCTCACCCATGAGTAATTTTTCTTGATCTTTCGGTTTCATCATTTGTCGCCCACAAGTAGCCGAGCAATTTCGTTCCCTACCTCAGGGTGCTCAAAAAAGGGTAGCTCTCGACAAACTACGGCCAAACATTCCGGGTCTTTTGTCTCTTGGTATTTTGCCCATTGTTCTGCGACCAGCGCCTTGCGGCGTTCATATGTCTGCGCGTTCAGGCCGCCTTGGTCTGCAAATTTGTCTGTCATCTTACATCTCTGATAAAGCGCATATAACGCTCTGCTAATTCTGCTCTTTGGTCAAACAAATCATCGCGGCGATAGTTCTTATCCAACCCCTTCAACGCGTGGTCGCAGTATCTATCAGCCAAGAATTCTTCGACATCATAGTTCAGACACCAAGTTTTAAAAGTGTTCCTGAAGCCGTGTGTGGTGATGTCATCAAATTTTTGAAAGTTACGTCGAAGTGTTTCTGCGTTAATTGGTCTTTGACCATTCACTGAAAATACATACGGGCAGGTTTCAGGAAGCAAGCAGAGGGTCTCGGAGAGGGCGTGGGGTAGTTGCATCGAAAACTGCCTCCCAGACTTCATGAAGCCTTCACTGAGCCCTGTAGGGGCCTCTGGGACTGTCCAGATGCCTGTCTCGCAGTCGAGATGCTCCCAGCGCATATTGGCGATCACTGCGGCTCTGTGTGTGGTTATTACAGCGAGGCGCATCGCAACTTTTATGGGGTTAGAAAACGGTGCTTCTTCCAGCCACTCCCAAAGCTCTGGCAGTCGTGAGTAATGCAGTGAAGAGGAGTGGCGAATATTGCGCTTTGGTACTGTAAAACTTTCCTTACGGGGGCAGGGGTTCCCGCCAATCAATTCATTGTCATAGGCGATTTCGAATACCTTATGTAGGTAACCCAATAACTTTCGGGCTGTTTCTGAATTGGTTAGAAACAACGGCTGCATAAATTGCTTGATCAAAGAGCGGGTAATTTTATCGATACGTAAATCGCCGATGTGTTTTTCGGCATGTAATTCATAGGCTTTTATAGGGAACCTTGCCGATGCTTTATGCCGCCAAGTCTGTGCTTTTATTTGCAGGTTGTACCAATCGCGGAAAGCTTGACTGAAAGTTACCATCTCGACGAGAGCTTGCTCTGGTGACACTGTTTGATTTGCTAGGTCTTCAAGCTGGCGTGCGCTTTCAGCCCTTGTCATCAATCCACGCAAACCTTCCATGGTCACGGTTTTGGATTTTAACAGTCTGCGCGACATGGATGCTATATCGGTGGCATCAGCCAACGATAGTCTTGGGTATTCACCGAGATTTATCCACTCTTGTTTGCTTCGGAATTCGAAGATTTTAGAGCCATCAGCGAAGATTCTGACATAAAGCCCTTTGCCGCAAGCCTTTCGTGTTTTTGGCTTGTCTTTCCATTTCCGTATTTGCAGGTCAGTGGCAAACATATTGAACGCTCCAAGGTTACACTTGGGTTACACTTTTTGCTGTGATTTATCAATACTGCTAAGAACCGATATTAACTAATTATAATATATAATATTGAAAGAATTTAATTAATGCCAATATATGGCACTGATTTATATACAAATTCTGATCCCTGTCTGTCCGCCATATATTTAATATTTATTAAATAATATCAATATACTAATAAATTTATTAAAAATTGG
>Ga0209652_1002992_pt1 | contig 12717 bp, 8 predicted proteins | sample SaaInl74LU_5_DNA_FD_184641 | JGI IMG/M metagenome (GOLD analysis project Ga0209652, IMG submission 184641) | Marine microbial communities from expanding oxygen minimum zones in the Saanich Inlet - ESP_74LU_5_DNA (SPAdes) (version 2) | ecosystem: Environmental > Aquatic > Marine > Intertidal zone ...
CATCACCGGCAGTTGTTGTGTCATCCGCTGCTCTAAGCTCGTCTCTGCTCAGCAGTCAGCAGGTAGTCCAAGTAGATCTTCGAAATGAAAGAGTGGCATCATCTGGAAACCATGCTCAGCCGCCCCATCCTCTGATGTGATAGTAGGATGGAGCAGGTGTATGTTGGGCATGGGCAAATCAGGCATAATAGAAGATCAACCTTCTCTCTTGTGCCTCGCTTGTTTTATCTACTGCTTACATTCAAGTTTACCTCTGTGGACAAGAAAACATGAAGGCGAAACTTCTCATATTCTGATGGGGAATAATCGAAAGTCCAGAAGTAGTTTAGGTTGGATGATGGTCCCATCCTACTGCTAACTCTCTTGCATTTGATTCTTTTTCTCTTTCCAACAGTACCCGTGCAGCTCTGGTGACAATTGACTTTTATGATACTGAAATATTGATCATTGATTGATTTGATTCAACATCTGCTCAATGGTTCGTATACAGGCACAACTCTCTTCTGGTGTCCACTGCGGAAATGTATAATACTTCGCAGATATCAAGCGCCGAACCGCCTCTGCCTCATAGACAAATCCCATAGAGTTTGGAAGTTGAACCCCCCCGGAGTCTAGAATGGCTTTCGAGGGTAATGGTAGAGGAAACTCAACATGCATGGTAGTGGGATTAGAAGAAGAAGAATCGCCACCGCTATCACTACTTGTTGCACCATTTCCTCTGCTTCCAATTGCTTTCCGAATCAAAGTCGCAGAAGTTGGGCAATGAGCAGGGGCATTCACTATTATTCTTCCCCTTTTACCTGCATACATTGTCACCTCGGAGCTTTCAGCGAGATAACCAACTACGCCTGACGCGATTGCCTTGTTCCCAGGAGGAGGTCGACTATCAATATTATTTGCTCTTGATGCACTCTGTTGCTGCTGATGTGACTCATTATCATCGATTGTAAATGTCATTGTCATACCAATAGCTACATCTCCAACATCATAATCATCATCGGGGATAATCCCATTGGCAGTAATCCGATCAGGCTCTCTACTACCAAATGGTAATGAGAAAGCACCCACAACATATGGCAGCATCGTCCACGCACTCCCACCACCAAGTTCCTTTGCGTACAACGAATCTGTAGGATATGGTCCTACATCCTCTCCATCGATCGAAAAGTCAGCTTGAATGACTCTTACGTTGCCAATTTTGGGTTCCGCGACAACCTCCCCTTCGTAATTATCATCAGCATCATCATCATTGCATCCTCCTATTCCTATGCGGGAACGTGTCCATTCCACAGCCGGAAAAAACCTCGTCCACATCCCCTCCCCAACAAATAACCGCTTCTCCTTCCCCAAATCATACAGCAATTGAGCATCCTCTGCCCTCATTGTCATGGGTTTTTCCACCAACACGTGCTTTCCGCTATTCAATGCCATCACGGCGTGATCCTTATGATCGGGATGCAGCGATGCAATGTACACAATATCGACATTAGGATCGCTAGCCAACTCCTCATATGTACCATGTGCAGTAGGAATATCATGACGTTGAGCAAACCATTCGGCTCGTTCGATAGTTCGGCTTCCCACGGCAGTGATGGTATGATGGGGTAGAAATTTGAGTGCTTGGGCAAAGTCATGTGCTACTTTTCCTGTTGCAAGCAATCCCCATCTCAATCGCAAAGGTTGTTCTAGCGAAGAAGATGATGATGATGGCGATGATGATGTTGTTGTTGTAATGCCAAGGCGAATATCTAGGGGGAGAACTGAGCGGTGATAGCCAAGCTTCGCATCGTACTCGTCGATCATAATTTTAGAAGGATTGGAAGACATGATATAATTGCACACGTTTGCTTTGCGAAGAGTTGTTTATTGTTTGTATCCTACCGATATTGAACGACAAATGTATTATTGACCGCCAAGGAAAGCTGCATGCCTATGGCAAGGGTTCAAGATGAAATTGAAATAGCGATTTCTCAGCAATTAAGGTCGATTTGCCTGTCCTGAAAGGTCAGCCATGCTCGTACATGGTAAAGTGGCAGCGAGTTCGGGTTTGGTGTCAGTGTCAGTCGAGCGTCGACCTTGGATTCTCCTTGGATTTCATGCAGGAAGGTGTTATTTTAGTTAGGGGCTCACTAGATAACAGAAGAGGGTAGGGAGAGACGAGAGGAACTAAGTTCAAGTTTTTAGGGGAGCGAGCGAAGAGCGAAATCTATCATGAAAAAAACGGCAACCAGAACGAAGCTGCATACTTCACGGTACAACCAACGCCAACAGCTCTAGCTCATCTGTTGGTACAGTCTGAAGGTCTGTGCGGAATCGTCGTAATGATGGCACCGCCGGTTGATGCTTGGCGTAGCTGCATTTGTCGTTAGAACTTCATATCATGTCTCTCTCACTTCAATATTCTTTCCTTTTTTTATAAGAACACCTGCACCATGAATGAGTATAAGTTTGTGACACCATGTCGCCACGAAGGCACAATCAAACCAGTCAAATCTGCAGGCAAGCACGCTGGAAAATGGTTTTGCAGAGTCAAAGGTCCGAAAGTTGATGCACTGGGTATGAACGTCAAGACTCTGTACACTGCTCCATTCACGCATCTTTCTGGTAAGGATGAAAATACGCCGTCAAGTCTCCGTTCATTATCAACGTAGCACGTCTACTTGAAAGAACATTATACTATGTTTTTATGCAAATTCTTCACCCTCCTCCTCCCTCTCCTTCTTGATTTTGCGAAATGCTCTAACACCGCCACCGCCGTTGCGCTTATACAAAGTCGTGCACCATGTGTCCGCACAGAATAACCCGCGGTTTCCATTGCGTGTAGCACGATCAGCACTACACCTTTCAAAACCTGGTCCATCTCTTTCCCTTTCATACCAGGTACATTTCGTGGCACAAGCTTCATTGTTGCAGGTAAAATCATCATGTTTGCTTGATCGGCCTTTGGGATCAGGATTTGGAAGAGCAATAGCATCGCAATCAACTCTCATACATTCTTGCTCGACGGAATGATCATCTGGGTACAAGTATGAAATGACGTTTCTAACAATTTCTGTAGGAAGGTGAAGTCCTCTCTTCTCACATTCTTCAGAGATGATGATTTCGCGCCTCAACCTCGCTGCCTTAAATTCTATTCATTGTAGTGGAGGTGGTGGTGATGAGCAATGATGAGATCAGGTTCGGATAAACAGAGAATAAAATGAACGCAAGGACACACTCACGAACTATGGAATGAAATTCTGACAATTCGAGGTCATCCCTTGCCGCGAAGACTTTCCTGACTAATAAATCAATCAACCATAACTGCTCGCGAAACTGTTCAAAGTCGGAGTCGAGAATCTCTTCTTCCTCCTCTTTGGAGACCAGAATCTCTTCCTCCTCCTCCTCCTCTTCTTCTTGCTTGGTATGCGTAAGCACGAGAACACGTAAACCTTCTCTACCGATTTTTGCCGAATTCTGTTCCATGTTACTGAGGCCTCCAGCAAGTCTCACCAAATCGGGCTTGTTTCTAGACACAAGAGCATCAATAGCATTGGGGTTATTTGCCAACTCGAGAGAAAGCGCTTCAATGACTTCTTCTATCGAGGCACTCTCTTTGGTCGAATTCTTTGCTGGGAATCTCGTCTCCATGCTTGATCGCTCGGAATCAATTCCGAGATCCCTAAACACGCGACGCATGCCGTTGACAAGAGTCATCTGTTCAAGAGAAAGGACTCTGAGACGAGATAGCGTCGTAGTGCTACCAAGGGTTGCCAAGCCAGTCACATCATCAGTAGAGAAGTCGTCGCCTAGTAATTCACTGAAGTGGAGAATATCGTTTTGACGTTGCAACTGTACTGCTAGAAGAGCGGTTATCTCTCTCTCGCCCTCATCAACCCATCCAAGCCGACTTCGAAGAATATGTTTGTTGACGCGTTTGACATCCAGAATTCCTCTGAGCTTCTTCCCATAGTACCTTCCATCAACACCCCAATACTGTTCGAGCCTGCTTTTAATTTGATTATAAGTGAGTTTGTATTCGGGATAGAGACACTGTAACAGCTTATGATTCGATGAATCAGCAACAGTCGTTCTCAGTACTACCTCACCATCACGTGAAAATTCAACGTAACCAAAAACAGTGCCTTCGCGTCTCTCTTCGAGCTTGTCGTAGAGGGTTGCTGCAGGCGCAACAACATTGATAACAGCACCATGGTGGAAAGGTGTGAATGATGCTGCATCATTCGGACCCTGAGCCAACTTCGAGAGTTCCAATTTTCTCTGTCTAGTCCAGCTGTCGCTGTTGTTGGCGATGGACGCAGTCTGCACCTTGAGTTGCGAGGGATTGACTCTGATGCGGTGGAAGGGATCGTCCGTTCGAGGACGCTTCGATTCGAGATCAGATGCTCCAGTCTCGAGGGCAGCTGTCCGGTTATGGATGACTCCTCCGGGGTCATTTGCATTGGGTTGATTGGTAGGGTTGGATGTCGGTGAAGCCATTGCAACTGCGTTGAATGAGCTCATTCAAAATGAGGTTCTGGGTTGGAGAACCTCGGCGTCATTTTTTTTTAATCTCAATATTTTTTGTTTTTTGCTGGCCATAGCAGTCTAATAATCTAGATAATACAGCCAAAAGTTCGACATCAAACAACCATGGAAGAAGAGGAGCCCAGCACAGAGAAAACCATTGTTGTGTCAGGCGAGTGCTATGGCGTCCAGCTTCTCAGTTCAGCCGCTGACATCAAAAGGATTGGTGGCTCGAACAAACCAAAGTACTCGGGTGATCAAGAGTACCAATGCAAATGCGATGAGGCGTTTGGCGAAGGCACTAGTATCTGCAACACATTTCATCCTGCGTTTGGTAGTCATCAATATCGAATTACTAAAAGATGTGACGGCTGTAGCGTCGATGTATGGCTCTGTGCAAACTGTCAACAACAAGTTGGGATCATTTGCGGTGACAAAACACACATTTTGGTCAACGATGCTCGAGGTCCGAGTGTGATAGTTGATTTGCCACTGGGGGTTGATGATAAAACAATTCCAGTGTTACTCTGCAGTGGTAGTAGCGTTGATTTTACAACAGAACTCATCATAAAAGATCATGTTTTTGTCTACCAAGCTGCCCCGCCAATGCCTGCTGAAATCGAAAGAATTGCACCAATTCTGTTTGAGGTGGAGAGACCCGGCGTGAGACGAGGGAGCAAGCATTATTGTAAGAAAGATGGAAATGAAGAGCAAATTCTCGAAGCATTGATGAGTTGTCCCAATGTGAAAGCACTCTTCGATAAAGTCAAAGACGCAGATGGAGAAGATGTTGTCCTTGTTCTCCCTGTGCTTTATGACGAATCGAACAGGGCTAACATTCTTATTTCCTTCTTGTCGCATGTTGATAGAATGTTCACTGGTAAACCTTCGATAAGATCAAATTGGAATTGGGATAGTGAACCTGTCAACGTAAATGAATTGGGAAAAGTAATGAGATTCCAAAATCGAGAGACTGGTTGGTGGTTCGATATCCACTGTGTGAATGGAACGGTAGTGGAGCAATCACACTTCGCTAGTGGTATTGGCGGTGGTGGAGTCATTGAGCACGCAATATACAACGCAGAGAAGAAGATCACTATCACTTTTGACCATGGCCGAATTTGCTAAGCTAAATAAATAAATTATCTCAACATGCATGGGAACAACGAGAGAAAGCACCGAGGAAGGTGGATTTGGTATGTTTGAATTAGTGCTGCAAAGGCATCGATTGCCAAGTTCCTCTGTATTACTGTTGCCACCGTGGAGGTCACTGCATCAGCATCTGGAGCGCAAGTAATGAGCACGCCAATTGCCCAACAGAAGGCTGCATCAAATGAATTTGACACGGGTGACGATGCTGAGTTGGCCAATTTTGATTTAGATGCTGCAATTTCGTCTGCGACAAAGCAGAGTCCTCCCAACAAGGATCATGGTAGGAAGCAAGCACTTCCGCCACAATATCCCATGTCTAATTGCAAATCTTCTACTCGAGATGCATCATGCAGCAAAGACTCTGGTGATCTGCGGAAAGAGCTAGAGAACTTACGTCGAGAGAAAGAGAAAGATCGCTTCAACAGAGAAGTTGGCTTGGTAAAACAAGAGGCGGAGCATATTCGCCAAGAGAATGAACGCATGACGAAGGAAACAGAGGAGGCAAAGGAAGAGAAGGCCCGATTGAAAGGGCAGATCCGTGCGATACGTGAGGAACATGAGATGCTGCAAAGTGATTTGAACACTGCAAAACAACGAAGAGACGAGGCGGAGAAAGAGAAGCATGAAGCGGAAATAGAAGAACTCCATGTAGAGAGGAGCAAACTTAAGGGACAGATCAGAGCGTTGCAAGAACAGCGCAATGAGCTGAAGAGTGATGTCAAGTCTGCCGTCCAAAAGAACGAGGATGCTACAAAGGAGAAGTACGAAAAAGAGCTGAAAGAGCTCGGTACGGAGAAAAGCAAGTTGAAAGGGCAAATCCGCGCTTTGCAGGAACAATATGATCAGTTAAAGAGTGATGTTCAGTCTGCCACTCAAAAGAAGGATTGTGCTGAGAAAGAATCTCGAGCTGCTCTTGTGAAGAAGGAAGAGTACGAAAAGGAGGTGAAGACTGTGAAGAAAGCACTAGAATCTCATCGCGTAGAATTGGCTAGTTTGGCAAAGAAACAAGAGGCAGCATCAAAAGCTACTCTTGGAGAGAGTCAACCTCCAACTAAGAAACAGAAGATTGGGAAGCAAGTCAAGGGTGGAACAATTGTGAAGTCAATGAAAGTGGTGGAACTCAGGGAAGAAGCTGTGGCAAGAGGTATTGATGTGAAAGAGTTGACACATATTAATAAAGATTCTCTCCTTGGGATGCTTGTTGTGGGGTCACCCTGCATCATTAAGACGGATGCATGGGACAAAGTCGTCAGTCTTCGCAAAACATTTGCAGAAGAGAGACAGAAAGCAGAGCAGTTGGAGAGGCAACGACGCCAGAAAGCTGCGCAGTTGGAAAGACAACGACAGGAAGAAATCTACAGAAAGGAGGAACAAAGGCGGAGAGAGCAAGAAAAGAAACGGCTGGAACAGGTAAAGAAAGATCGGGCAGAGGAGATGAGCAAGCAAGGAGAGTTTCACTCACTTTCCGTTCCCAAAAAAGTCCATGGATGCAAGCTTGCCTTTACAAAGGATCTTCTCTTTCATGGGACACCAAGAAGCTACAACACTGAATGCACTGAATGCGGCAGCCGCTTCAATATTGAATATACATGTGAAGGATGCGATTACGATATCTGCAATGAATGCTTCAAACAAAAAACAATGACTGCTTCAGAGAAGAAAGCAGATGCAAAGAGGAAGGCAGCTGAAGAGAAAGAGCGTCAGAAGGCGGCAGCTGAGAGGCGCAGGTTGCAAGAGGAGGAAGATGAGAAACACCGAAAGAAGTGGGATCCTAAGACACATTTCGCAGAAATGATTATTAGCCCATCTGACAAAAATAAAGACCCTGATGGCAACAAATCGAAAGGTTTTACTGTGTGGTGCAGTGACGGATACGGAAATGATGGCTGGCACAGCTACGAAGGCTCGCCTACAAAGGAGTTTGATACAACATATGCTACGAAGAAGGAAGCTAATGAGAGGGCTCGCTATCTATTTCAATGGAAGAATCCGTGGGGGTTGGGAGCAGAAGAATTCGAGCATAATGTGTATGGATCAACAAACAAGTCAACAAAAGAAGGCATGGTCACATATACGGTCACTCCAGATGATAGTACGACTTGGACCGTTGCAGTCGTCCCAGATGCAGCTTTCGCATACCTGGACAACGCAACGAGGACACGTCACTATAATGATCGTGACGATGAAGATGATTATGAAGCAACAGCAGGCAGCTTCGGGATTTAACTGCTTCTAATGACGAATTATTGTTGCATTTGTGTCAAGTAAATATCTGTTAGGAAGTTATGTAATCAATGAGCAATGTGATAACACGAGCAAGTGGACAAGTTAACAACTATTAAACACTACTTTACATCACAAGAGATCATAATGGCCTCATGCCCAATTTTACACACCAATTTCATCACCTTCATGCAGATCTTTTCATTCTACCCTACAACTCCTCTTTAACGTACCGTATCATTACACAGTGCTATGGAATTATGTCGGCTATCTCCTCCACCTTTTCTTCCTCAATGCCAACATTTACATCCGCAAATCTCACAGTTGACTGCCTCTGACAAGGATCATTCTCCTCTTCAATCCCACCATCTTCGCCGGCGACGACTTTCATTGTTGAATTCCGACAGTGTCGGTTATCGCCATTCGTGGCTAAGTTCTTAATTGTAGCCGATTTTGAAGACTTGTCTGCAGCATTGGAGCTGTCATGTAAGTCATTCGCAACAGCTGGATCGAAACCAACCCTATATGTTGAATTAGCGCGTGCACTACCCCCTCTCGTTTGTAGCCTACTTCTCAATCCTCCACAATCACAAATGAAGCGAGTGATGCTAAAGTCTGGATGGTCAAGACGGTAGCGTGCATATCTCGGGCGGAAGTAAATCCACATGTTGAAGAAACCTTGCAACGGAGAAAATATGGTTAACAACGCTTGAATTGCAAAGGGAGCATCTTTTCCATTGACCATTTCATATATACGTGCCCATGATGCAAACAACCACGTCAGAATGAACGAGCCGGAATAAAGTATAGCTTGAGCTGCGATCTTTTTTGAAGCTGATGCCTTTTTCTCACGGCGCTGTTGCTTTGTTTGCCTATCCGTGTCAGTTTGTGTAGCCCCCACGACATTGGGATGTTGATACTTCTTTACTTTTCGTTCTTGCATCAACACTTTCATATACATCAACGCCATTAGAAGGCAAACAAGCAATATGCATGCCCACACGATACCATAGAAAAACCCAAACCTTAACCCGTATTTATCGGGGCTATACCAACACCAGAACACGCTGTCTGAAAAAGAGTTTGTGGCAATGCCAACTATAGAAGAAGTCCAACCCAGCGCAGATGGTATTAGGTGTAACAGTATCTCGATTCGTTTTAGTTGTCGTTCCTTCCAACCGAATGCAACTACTAGAAAATAATACGCTGCAAGTTCTGCTGTGTAGATCGGAACGGCAACGCCCAGCTGTTGCAAAAACGCTTGGGCGTTACAGGTGCCTATCGTACCCGAAGCTAGATATACGTTCGGAGTTCCGGAAGGAATTGCCCATGTTCCCCAGAACATGGTGAATGAAGCGATGATATCATAGGCGCATAATCCGAGTAGAATGTGATGATAGACTTGTGACCGTCGTTCTTTTGAGGTGAGGATGTGTTTCAAAATATAGCTGGAGCCCAAGATTGAGAGGAGTGAGAATGGTTTGGGGGCTATGGCTATCCATTTTTGCTGCCATGTATAACTGGCTTCGTTGCTCATTATGTAGATACTGATGTGAGTTGATCTGCTGCGCAGAGCGGCTCCAGCTTTGAGAAGGCGAAACGCGAAGCTCCCTTGTGTATGACGTGATTATAATGACAGGGCTACTTCTTCTATTACTAATACTCTTAGCTCCTTTATTGACATAAAATGTCATGGCATATAATTCTGTAAAGGAGCTTAATCCCTAGAAGAAGAGTCAATAACCACTTTTTCGGCGGTCCTTCGTCCGTCAGAAAAGAGAGAGAGAAAAGGGGCTAAGGAAAAGCTGGTTGATTGGACGGAAGCTGGGTTGCTTGCTTTGAAGATAAACAAAAAAGACTGCTAAGAAATTGGTGCAGAAGCAGCCACTGATGAGCGAGGGAACGGAAATATGAGTCCGCAGGCAAGATGAGAGTTGAGCAGGGCACATGAAAATGAAAGAAGAGATGACGGCAGCCGCACGAATATGTGAATTACTAGTTACTCAATCGGAGAAGAGTCCAAAATATTCGTCTTCCATGTCTAACTCGAATTCAGACAAGTCGCTATCTGCGGTAACGCGTGTTTCTGCTCTAGTCTCCACTTCACAGTAATACTCTCGTTCTGTCAGCCTACACCCTCGTTCATTACAGCTATTCAGCAATGCTGCCCAGTGCCGACAAGACTTGAGCACCGCCGAGTCTCCTACAACGATCAGCCCACGTTTTGCTCGTGTAATAGCCACATTTAGTCGTCTTGCATCACGCAAGAAACCGAGTTCGTTGAGTAGATTGGAACGAACTGCAGAAAATAGAACCAACTCTTTTTCTTGGCCCTGAAAGGAGTCTACACTTCCAACCTGAATGTCTGATAAACCTAGTCCGTGATGTATGATGCTCGCACTATTCAATTCTGCACGAAGTAATTGGACTTGTTTGCTATACGGTGTGATGATTGCTATATTCTCTGCTCTAACGTCTCCAGCCGAAATGAGCTTAAGAACAATATGAATTATTACATCTGCTTCTTTTGGATTGGAACGTCCACCAAAGTTGTGAGTAACTTCACTATCATTTCCCACTTGAAGGAATGCCAGCGGTTCACTTTGATTAGGCCAAGGAAATCCCTTTGGATTGGGTTTTTCATTGTTTGACTCTGTTGCACACTTCACCATGGAGTCGTAGAAGTGCTCGTTTGGATGCTTTAACAACGCTGCTGGCATTCTATATTGCTCTTTCAGAACAAATTCTTCAGCTCCATTCTTCATCAGCCTTTCCATAGGGCTAATTCCAATAGACTTTCTGAGTTCAACGTTCTGACTTGTCACCGTGGGAGGTAGTTGTTTTGTATCACCAACCATTATCAGCTGATCAGCCCCCGCGGCAGTAAGTGCACACATTAGCGCAGGTTCAGTTGTTTGAGCAGCCTCGTCTAATACCACAATCGGAAATGCAGCACTATCATCCGATAACATCTGCTGAGCACTAATACAAGACGTGACAACAACTGGAGCAGTCCTCATGATCATTGTTTGGACGTCATTTGTATATTGCTTGATATCATAGCCAGCAGATTGTCTATCTTGAAGATCCCCTGATGGATCATTTGCAATTTGTCTCAGCCGGATTACCTCGGGCATTCTATCAGATAATGCAACAATGGTACGATGTTGGACTGAGGGAGATACTGACGCTGGCCGACCGTGCCGGACTGCTGGTACACCCATGTCAAGTAGTGCTTGTAACAAGACATCGGCAGCTCCGTTTGAATGTGTCACGGCCAATACCCTCGGATGCTCTGGTTGTTGTTCAGTATCATCATCATCTTCCGTAATACGAGGCGTACTTTTTCTGTTCACTTTCATCTTTAATGCAGTCGAGATCAACAAACTTGCAACCCTTGTCTTTCCCGTCCCAGGAGGACCTCGTATCAGACCAACACTTCTGCTAAGTGCAAACAAGACTGCTTTTCTTTGCGACTCATTCGGTTCAAACGTTGTAGACTCTCCTGCCTTTTTTATTGCACTCATAATGTGCTCTTGTAAATCATCTGCATGACCATCAAAATGATTTGGTACGTCCGAAAACCATGTCACATCGGCAGCTTTTCTAGCACTACGCTTCTTATCATCACCAGCCAACACTTCCTTATGATACGATTCTACCAACGTGACAGCTGCAGACCCAACAACACTCTTTCCCAACCTCAACTTATCCAATGCCAGTCGCTGTGCTTTCAAAGGAGCATTTGGAGCCGAACGATCCACTCGAACCATATAACGTCCACTATGTTTGCGCATCTCAAATAGTCCCACCGGATACGATGCACCTACGCCCACAGAGATGTAGTTGGTACCCACATCCGTCACCAAACCCTCTTTCGGATATGGATCTTTCCCACGGAATGATTCTTGTGGTGTAATTATCAATACATCTCCTCGATTAAACTTTTCTCTCCAATTTGTTTTTCTCTTGATGCCTTTTCTGCCATTATTATTAGTGTTACTTTGATCTACAGACGACTCGTCTCCTCTATCATTGTGATAGAACAACCGTATAATCTTTTCACCGTACATTTCACCATCTGGTTCTGCACACACGTTGAATAGCGAAATCCCTGCCGATTCTAATCGAGAGACTGACCAGGTGGATCGCTTATGTTTTATTTCATCTGCCTGTTCCTTGTGTTCAAGTTGGAGAAGTTGTGTCCAGTGCGATGCATAATCAATTAGGCGGTGATAGGATGATGGTGATGGTGTCTGCAAGTCGGAGCTTTGATGATTGGATGATGCTACAGCAATGCATGATGACTTTGTTCTGAAGAGTGATGACTGGTGATGTTGTCGGAGGATGTTATTATTACTTCTTGGTAGGAGGAGAGAATGGACACATGATGATAGAAGAATCGCCGTTGTGGAGAGGAAGAAGAAAATCATTGTAGCGACGACCGGTTTCCTCCTCCTGAATAATAGCAGCGGCAGCACTGGCCAGTAATGATGGCCTTGATCAGCAGAGCATCACTTCACAACAGAGATGCATGTTGTGGTGTGAGCACGAGCAACGAGTTGCGTCAGAAAAAGGTGGAGTTTGTTTGCGGTGTTACGATTTTAGTACTAGATTCCTAATTATAGTACCGTCAAATTAACGGCTCTTTCCTCTTGGGCAGCTCAACGATTTGGCGGGAACGGCCACCGCCAACAAAGCTCCAACTCACAACTGCGCCGATCGAAGATCCAAGCCGTAGCATCTGTTAGGTAATATATATATCTTAGTGGAACGGAAATGGCAATGATGAGATATACAGCAGTGGCCCTCCTTGCCATATTGTCAACAACGGAA
>Ga0209652_1002994_pt1 | contig 12715 bp, 15 predicted proteins | sample SaaInl74LU_5_DNA_FD_184641 | JGI IMG/M metagenome (GOLD analysis project Ga0209652, IMG submission 184641) | Marine microbial communities from expanding oxygen minimum zones in the Saanich Inlet - ESP_74LU_5_DNA (SPAdes) (version 2) | ecosystem: Environmental > Aquatic > Marine > Intertidal zone...
ATTATTTTGCAAAAATTGGTGATGATCATAAATTTCCTATAAATAAATTTGGAGAGTTAGCGAATTATCTCTTAGAAAAAAAAATAATTAATCAATTTCATAAGCCCTACCCATGTTCTGTAAAAACACTTAAAGGAGCTCATTCACAGACTTATATTAACAATATAATCAATAAATCATTGGATCAAAATGGAGTTAAAAAAATTGGTTTTCCATTAGTAGATAGTGTCGTCAAAAGATCTTTAGTTGCAACTGGAGGCACAGTTTTAGCATCAAAGTTAGCACTAGAGCATCGAATAGCCTGTAATACTGCTGGGGGTAGTCACCATGCAAATTTTGATGGAGGAGCAGGGTACTGTGTATTTAATGATGTTGCAGTTGCTGCAAATTATTTATTAAATAAAGGTTTAGTAAAGAAAATTTTAATAGTTGATTTAGATGTTCATCAAGGCAATGGGAATTCTGATATTTTTGGAAATAACAAAAATGTGTTTACTTTTAGCATGCATTCAAAATCCAATTATCCAGCCAAAAAATCAAAAAGCGATTTAGATATTGAATTGGAAGATAATACAGAGGATCAAAAATATATTGAAACTCTCAAAGATAGTATCCAATTGTTAAATAAGCAAAAATTCGATTTTGTTTTTTATATTGCTGGAGTTGATGTTCATTTTAATGATCGTTTAGGTAAACTAAAGTTATCCGATGATGGAATTAAAAAAAGAGAAGAAATAGTAATTGGAAATTTTTTTTCAAAAAAAATTCCTATCTGTGGTGTTTTAGGAGGTGGGTATAATAAAAATTTTGATAAACTTGTAGAATTACACTCTATTTTACATGAAACATGTGCTAAATATATTTAATCATCTATGAATAAAAAAAATCCAAATTTAACAGCTGAACAAAAATTAGTAATGTTTGAGGATGGTACTGAAGCACCTGGATCTAGTGAATTAAATAATGAAAAAAGAGTAGGAAGTTATCATTGTGCAAATTGTGGAGTAAAACTTTTTGATTCTGATGCTAAGTATGAAAGTGGATCAGGCTGGCCATCTTTTTATCAATCTTTACCAGATGTTTTTGATACAAAAACAGATCATCTATTAGGTTATGGAAGAACTGAATACCATTGTAAAAATTGCAACGCACATCATGGCCATATTTTTGATGATGGACCAAAGCCCACTGGAAAAAGATTTTGTAACAATGGTGTGTGTTTAGTTTTTAAACCAAAAGAATAGTTATTTTAATAGCTCTTGAAGCTTATTTTCTTTTTCTAGCGCGCGAATATCATCATATCCACCAATATGTTGTTCATCAAAAAATATTTGTGGCACAGTTCTTCTACCATTAGCTTTTTTGATCATTTCATCCATTGCTCCATCAGTTGTTGCAATATTTATTTCTTTATATTCAGCATTGTTTCTGGCTAATAATCTTTTTGCTGCATCACAAAAATTACAAAGTGGACCTGTATATATTGTTACTGATTTCATAATTTATAGATAATCACTTTTTTTAATTTTACTAGCTATTTCTTTTCTTGAATATTCAAATTTTTTTTTGTGTTTAATACTTTTTTCATGAACTCTTTTCCTCCATAATTTAAAAGATGATGGTTTTAGAGTTTTTCTCATAATCTTAATTACATCAGATTCTGATTTTCCAGTTTTTTGTTTAATTTCCTCAAAGGTAATTCTATCAGCCCATGCTGCCCATATGATCCAATCTGGATCATCAATTTTAGGCTCGGGATTTTTTACTTTTGTGACTGGGCTGTAGCCTTTTTTTTTCATAAATCTATTATATTTGAAAAAAATTGATAATGCATTCTAATCAAAATTTGCTATATTTAGAAAGATAGTCCTTCTTAGCCATCTTTAGCTCCCGGTTTTAAGGACTATCCAAATAATGCTCCCATTAGATTTTATACTCTATCTTCAAATTATAATTTTTTTATTCATTACCCCTGGAACACCAAGAGTAGTTATAATTTCTTATTCAATGAATTATGGGGTTGGAAAATGTATCTGGTCAGCTTTTGGCGATGTAACTGCAAATTTTATTCAAGCAGTGTTGGTAGTATTTTTAATAGGTTCATTTTTTTCTGAAAACTCAATCATACTGAATATATTTAAATGGATAGGAGTTATTTATATTTTATATCTTGCTTATGATATTTTTAAGTCACGTCCAAAAAATTTAACTGAAAAAAATAACGTTAAAAAAAGCAATTTATCGTTTTTTAAAGATGGTTTTTTAATTGCGGGCACAAGTCCAAAAGCTTGGATGTTTTTTCCTTTTATATTTCCACAATTTATAGATTTCAACGCAAATCTTTTAGCTCAGTTTATAATTCTTATTTCATCATACATCGTACTAGATTTTTTATCTTTAATTGGTTATGCAGTTCTTGCACAAAAACTAATTAAATGGCTAACAGCCAATCCCAAAACAATAAATACAATTTCTGCGGGTGTTTTAGTTTTAATTGCTGTTATTATTGTTATTTCACAACAATATTAATTGAATTATTGTCTTCTTGATCAATTGAAAAAAGTAAGTTTTAATTAACTATTAATTAATTAATAAACCAAAGGAAATAAAAATGAAAATAACTAAAATTATTTTAAGTTTTGTTTCTGCAGTTGCAATTTTATTATCTTCTTCTGCAATATCTTTTGCAAAAGTTGTTGGAGATAAGATAATTTTAGGATCTGCGATTTCATTAACTGGTAAATACTCATCTAATGGTGTTCATACACAAAACGGTTACAATATGGCTGTTGATAGAATTAACAGCATGGGTGGAGTTAAAGTTGGTGGAAAAACTTATAAGTTTGAAATCATCTATTATGATGATGAATCAAACCCAAAAAGAGCAGCACAACTTGCAGAAAGATTAATCTCTCAAGATGGAGTTGAGTATATGCTTGGCCCATATTCTTCAGGATTAACAAAAGCAATAGCTCCTGTTACAGAGAAATATGGAGTGCCAATGGTTGAAGCTAATGGTGCATCAAGATCTTTGTTTACAAAAGGATACAAATATTTATTTGCGGTTTTAGCACCAGCAAATTTATATCTTGATGTTGCAATTGATTTGGCTGTAGAAAAAAATGGTGGTAAACCTGTAAAAATAGCACAAGCATTTGAACAAGATGCTTTTTCTCAAGATGTAAGATTAGGTATTCTTGAAGCCGCTGAAAGAACAGGTTCAAAAATTATCATTGATGATAAATTGCCTAAAGAGCTAAATGATATGGCTGCAACTTTAGCAAAAGTTAAGGCTGTAAAACCAGATGTTTTAGTTGTTTCAGGTCATACAAAAGGTGCATTAACTGCAGTAAGACAAATTGCTGAAATGAAAGTTGATGTTCCAATGTTAGCAATGACACACTGTGATGCCGCTAAGCTTTCTAAGCAACATGGTAAAAACTCTGAGTTTGCTTTATGTGCTTCTCAATGGCATAAAACATTAACTTACAAAGATGATTTCTTTGGTAATGGCATGAAGTATGCTGCTGACTTTGATAAGGAGTTTGGTTATGACCCTCCATATCAAGCTGCAGAATCTTCTGCTGCATTGTTAGTGTTTAAAGATGCTTTTGAAAGAGCAGGATCTTTTGATAAAAAGAAAGTTCGAGATGCTCTAGCAGCAACCAACATGCAAACATTCTATGGAAATATTAAATTTGCTGAAGGTGGTCAAAACGTTGACAAACCAATGGTACTTTTCCAAGTAATGTGTAACGACGATGGAAGTAAATGTGAGAATAAAGTTGTAGCTCCTACTAAATGGGCTTCAGCTGAGTTAATACATCCAATTCCAAGTTGGTCTTCAAGATAATTTAAAAATTTAAAGAATGCCCTCTAGTAATAGGGGGCATTTTTTTATAAAAGAATTTTTTATTTATGGATTTTTTAATATTTCAAGTACCTATGCTTACCTTGCAGGCAACCCTAGATGGTTTGCTACTTGGAATTTTATTTGCATTAATTGCTTATGGTATGGCTCTTCAATGGGGAGTGATGAACATTATAAACATTGCTCAAGGTGATTTGGTTATTTTAGGAGGATATATTGCATACTTTATGTATCTTTCTGGAATTCACCCAGCATGGGGAATTATTGTATGTCCTATAGTGATGTATTTTGTTGGTGTTGGAATTTATAAAACAGTTATTAATAAAGTAGTAGATAGAGATTTATTTATCTCAATTTTAGCAACGTTTGGAATAAGTATTTTAATGATGCAATTAATGAATTTTGCATTTGGTGCTGATGTTGTACTTGCAAACTCAGAGTTTGGTACAACTATGCTATTTAATAATTCAGTAACACTTCCAAATTCTAAAATATTTTCTGCTGTTGTAAGTATTGTTTTTGCTATCTGCCTAGTTTTGTATATGAAAAAATCAAAATTAGGTCGTGCAATAAGAGCAACTGCTCAAAATGCAAGAGCTGCAAAGATTTTAGGAGTTGATACAGAAAAAGTGTATGCAGCAACTTTTGGAATTAATGCTGCTCTTTGTGGTGTAGCAGGTGCTTTAATTGCAATTACTTTTACTATCCATCCATATATGGGACTTCCATATACAATAAGATCATTTATGATTGTAATAGTTGCAGGACTTGGAAACTTACCAGGTGTTGCTATGTCTGGAATGGGACTTGGAGTTTTCGAAGAATTTGCAGATTATATCCTTGGAACAGAGTTTAGGATTGGGTCAGTATTTTTATTATTAGTTCTAATATTAGTTTATAGAAGATTTAAACTTTCAAGAAAAAGGGAATATTTAAAATAATGAATAGAAACTTATTGTTATATGGATCAATATTAGTTTTTGGACTAGTTGCCCCATTTATATTTCCAGCTTTTAAGGTTCAGTTATCAATTCTTTGTATTTTAATTATTTTGGCAACTACCTGGAATATTCAAGGTGGTGAAATGGGATATAACACTTTTGGTAATATTCTTTTTTATGGACTTGGGATGTATCTCTGTGCCTCAGTTCAAGTTGGAATGTTTTTTCCATTAGCAGAATGGACAGAAGGTGGTGGTGAAAAAACATTTGTTCACACTCCTGCACAGTTTTTTCAAGGTATGGGAGTTGGATTATTAGTTGCTGCAGTAGTTCCAACAATAGTTGCAGGTTTAATTGGTTATTCAATTCTTGGACTAAGGGGTCATTACTTTGCGATCTGCACATTAGGACTAGGAGTAGCTGCTGGAGAAATTTCAGGTGGTATTGAAATCATTGGTGCTGGTCAAGGTTTTACAACACCTCCTTTTCCAAACATTGGAAGTACTGAAGCAAGAGGAGAATTCTTTTACTATCTAAGTTTCTTAACTCTTGTTCTTACTTTTGTTGTAGTCAAAGCTATTTATTCAACAAGGTTCAGATTAGTTTTAAATGCAATACGAGATAATGAAGATAAAGCTGAAGCAATGGGTATTCAAACCATGAAATATAAAATTACCGGTTGGATGATTTCTGCTTTCTTCTGTGGTTTAGCTGGTGGAATTATGGGTGGTTTGGTTGGCTACATAGACTCTACCGATGTTGCATTTGATGGAAGAGAAATGGGAGTGTTCATGGTTTTAATGGCAATCCTTGGGGGTAAAGGAACTTTGTGGGGGCCAGTTATTGGTGCAACATTGTTTCATTTTTTTAAAGAGGGTTTTTGGACATATTTTCTTGGATGGCAGTATGTTGCTCTAGGAGTTTTAATTGTGGTTATAGTAATTTATTTCCCAGAAGGTTTAATGGGTTGGTTGAGAGAAAAATATCCTGAGAAATTTGGTGAAGTAGTAGATGAAGCTGACCGTAAAGCACAGGTAGAATTAAAATGAGTATTTTAGAAGTAAATAACGTCAGCAAATCTTTCGGTGGAGTAAAAGCTAACGTTGATATTTCAATGTCAGTTGAAAAAGGCTCTATTGTAGGTTTAATTGGCCCAAATGGATCAGGTAAAACAACGTTATTTAATTCGATTGTTGGAACTTACCCAATAGACTCTGGCTCAATAAAATTTAACGATAGAGAAGTATCTGAATTACCAGTCCCAATAATTGCAAAGCTTGGTCTGCTTAGAACTTTTCAGCAAACTAGAATTTACAGTAAACTAAATTGTATAGATAATATGTTAATTAGCCACAAAGCTAGTGACGAAAGTTTTAAAGCTATATTTTCTAAAGTTCCAGCAGAGTTAACAGAGAAAGCTGAAACTTTATTAAGTTTTGTCGGATTATTTCAAAAAAGAAAGTTAAGAGCTGGGGATTTATCATTTGGTCAGCAAAAATTATTAGAACTTGCAATGGCATTAATGAATGAACCAGAGATGCTTTTATTGGATGAACCAACTGCTGGCATTAACCCAACTTTAATTAATGGAATTATTGATAGATTAATAAAAGTAAATCAAGACTTTGGAATAACTTTGTTAGTCATTGAGCATAATATGAGGGTAATTATGCAGTTAGCACAAAATATATTTTGTTTAGCACATGGTAAAATGCTTGCTAATGGAACTCCAGATGAAATTAGAAATGATAAGAGAGTAGTTGATGCCTACTTAGGAGCACAGTAATGGCAAATCAATATGAAGTTTTAGGAAAAGCACCAGATGCAGAAGATTTGAAAAAATTATCACCAGATAATATTCATTTAACTATAAATGGACTTAATGCAGGTTATGGAAAAATGGAAATACTTCATAATCTAGATTTATTTGTTAGCAAAGCCCAGTCACTTTGTTTAATTGGGCCTAACGGTGCAGGCAAGTCTACAATTTTACATTCAATATATGGTTTTACGAATATTTTTGGTGGAAAAATTGAAATAGATGGCAAAGAGATTACCAATCTTACTCCTGCTGAAAAATTAAAGTCTGTTGGAATTGCATACATCCTTCAAGACAATTCTGTATTCCCAGATATGACTGTTGAAGAAAATTTATTAATGGGCGGTTATATTAAGGATAAAACAGAAGAGTCATATGAAGAAGCAGAAAAAATATTTCAAAAATATGAACGATTAAGAAATAGAAGAAATCAACCTGCAAAAGTTTTGTCAGGAGGTGAACGAAGATTATTAGAAATATCAAGAGCATTAGTAATGAAACCATCAGTACTGTTGGTAGACGAACCATCAATAGGACTGGAGCCAAGGTACATTGATATGGTTTTTGAGATACTCAAAGACCTTCAGCAAAATGAAAAAAAAACAATCATTCTTGTCGAGCAAAATGCAAAGAAAGGCTTAGAGTTTGCTGATATTGGATATGTTTTAGTTTCAGGACAAACTGCTATCGCGGGAAAGGGTGATGAATTATTAAATAACCCAGATGTAGGTCGCTTATTTTTAGGCGGCTAATTTGATTAATCAAAAATATTTTCTAAAAGGTTTTAAATCAATTTTGAAAATTGATAGTCCAGCTATTGCTTTAGGATGTTGTTTTATTGCAATTGGCGCACTATTTAAAAATTTAGGCTTTAATATTCAAGAAAGTGTATTTTCAACAATGTTGACTTATGCATTACCAGGTTCTTTGGTAATGGCAGAGTCACTTTTGGTTGGAGCCTCTCTATTAAGTATTTTTATTGCTGTTTGGTTTGTTAATGCAAGACTTTATCCAATGGCGGTTTCTTTATTTCCATTAATGATGGATGATAAACAGCCAAAATGGAAATATGTCTTATCGTGTCATTTTATTGCTGTTTCTGCTTGGCTAATTATGAAAAGCAATTATCAAACAATTGAAAAAGAAAATAGAGTAGATTTCTGGATTGGTATAGGAACTGCTACTTGGACAGTTTCAGTATTAGCAACAATTTTAGGTTTCTATATGTCTGACTATCTTAATAAAGATATGTTGATGGGTTTAGCAATTTTAAACCCCGTGTATTTTATTTGTATGATGGTTGGAGCAATGAAAACACTACAAATAATTCTCTCAATTGTACTTGGATTTATATTAGGTCCAATTTTTTATTTTTTATCTCCTCAATGGTCAATATTACTAGGAGGTTTTGTTGCTGGGTCGGTTGCCTTTATAATAGGAGAACTTAATGGCAATTAATATATTTTTAGCAATTTTAGTTACTTCTTTGGCCACTTTTCTCTCTAGATTTTTAGGATTTATCTCGTCAGTAAAAATTAAAGAAACTTCAAAACTATTTAGATGGTTTAATTGTCTTGCATATTCAACGTTGGCAGCTGTTATTGCAAGAACAGTAATTTTTCCAGTTGGCGTGTTAGAGGAGGCAACATATTTAAGTAGATTTTTAATTGTAATTCTAAGTTTAATTATTTTTTTTATTTCAAAAAAGAATTATGTTTACCCAACAATTTTTTCAGCTCTTGGTATGGCATTATTAAATAATTGGTTATAAATATATATTATGAAAAAAATTGATGGTTTGTTAATTGCTGAAAACAGTTCTTCTAAACGAATTATAGATATCAAAATTAAAGATAAGATTGTTAGTGATTTAGTGAGTTTATTTAACAATTTTGATCTAACTGCAATTGAATACAAACCCTTTACAAGATTTACTGTTGCAAAATATTTGGATGACTTAACCAATAATGAACTTAGCAAATATCTAAATGATATTTTGAGAGATAGAAAAACAGGTTGTTTTATTATTGGACCAGAAACAGTCACCAATGAAACTAATGATATTTTTTTGGTAAAATTATCAACAGCAGTAACACATTTGATTGGCACACCAAATTATGATTCTATGGCTGGTAAATTCTATGCACGTTTTCATGTTAAGCATGAAGATAAAAGTGACTCATATTTAAGAAAAGCTTATACAAACATGGATCTTCATACCGATGGAACCTATGTTAAGGAAATTACAGATTGGTTAATGATGACTAAAATTGAAGAAAAAAATGTTGAAGGTGGAGAGAGTGCAATGCTTCATTTAGATGATTGGGAATATTGTAAAGAATTATACAATGATCCAATAGGAAGAGAAAACTTCACCTGGTCTTCACCTAAAAGCAAAAATGTTGATTATAAAGTTGAGCATCCAGTTTTTTTTGAAGATAGCAAAGGTTTACCGCAAATCTCTTATATTGATCAATTTCCCGAACCAAAAAATATGAAACAAGGACAATTTTTACAAAAATTATCTGATGCACTGGAGGGTAGTAAAAATAAAGTTATAACAAAATTACCAGTTGGTTCAGCAATTGTTGCAAATAATTATTTTTGGCTACATGGAAGAAAACCTTTTAAAGAGAATAAAAATTTAAGCAGAGAACTGCTCAGAATAAGAGGATCTTTTTTTGTAAATTGATTTATCATTATTATTTTAAGATTATTTAATTATAAGATTACTTTATAAATTTATGAGATTAGGTTTTATAGGAACAGGAAAAATAGCTTCTTCAGTTATAATTGGAATCTGCAATTCTAAAATTAAATATAAACAAATAATTATTTCGCCTAGAAATAAAAAAATTGCTTTAAGTTTAAAAAAAAAATTTAAGAAAATTATAATATCTAAAACAAACCAAGAAATAGTTGATAAATCAGATTGGGTTTTTTTATCTGTTACACCTACGGTGGGTGAAAAAATTATTAAAGATTTAAAATTTCGATCAAATCAAAAGGTAATTAGCTTTATATCCACAATAACTTTGTCTCAATTAAGAAAAATGATTAAAAAAAAGATAGATATTGTAAGAGCAATTCCATTGCCTCCAATATCTTTAAAAGAAGGTCCAGTTCCAATTTGTCCACCTAACAAAAAAGTCAAAGCCTTTTTTGATAAATTAGGATCAACAATTGAAATTAAAAATGAAAAATTATCAATTAATTTTTGGTCTACCTCTGGCATGATGGCATCTTATTACAACATGTTAGATACGATGAGTGTGTGGCTTAATAAAAGAGGTGTAAAAAAATTAGATGCCCAAAAATATGTAACTTCATTATTTTTGGCATTATCAAAAGATGCAGCTATAAATTCAAATAAAGATTTAAAAATATTAGTGAAAGACTCCCAGACCCCAAAAGGTTTAAATGAACAAGGTTTAAAAGAAATGATTAAAAAAGATGTTTATAAATCAGCAACAAGTACTCTGAATAGTATTTACAAAAGACTAGATAAGTAAAGTGTCAGAAAACATCTTAGAAATTAAAAGTCTATCAAAAAGTTTTGGCGGATTGGCTGCAGTATCTAATTGCTCTATATCAGTTAAAAAAGGAAGTATAACAGGAATTATTGGACCCAATGGATCTGGTAAAACTACATTGTTTAATTTGATAGCTGGTAATCTTAAATGTTCATCTGGAAATATTAATTTTAACAATGAAGATATTACTAATGTTCCCTCTTATGAATTATTTTCTAAAGGATTGCTTCGAACATTTCAAATTGCACATGAATTCAGTAATCTTTCAGTACTAGAGAACCTCATGATGGTTCCAGCTAATCAATCTGGCGAAAATTTAATAAATAATTTTTTAAAACCAAATCTTATAAAGACAGAGGAACAAAAAGTTAAAGAAAAAGCAAAAGAAGTTGTTGAATTTTTAAACCTGAGTCATTTAACTAATGAGCTTGCTGGAAATTTATCTGGAGGTCAAAAAAAATTACTTGAGCTTGGTAGAACTATGATGGTAGATGCAAAACTAGTTTTATTAGATGAAGTAGGTGCAGGTGTTAATAGAACATTATTGAAAGACTTAGGAACAGCGATTGAAAAGCTTAATAAAGAAAAAGGTTATACATTTTGTATGATAGAGCATGATATGGATTTTATTGGAAGATTGTGTGATCCAGTAATTGTGATGGCTGAAGGTACTGTTTTATTTGAAGGCAAAGTAGAAGATGCAAAAAAAGATGAAAAAGTAATTGAAAGTTATTTAGGCAGAGGCTCAAAATTAAAGGAAAATTAATGGCTTTTTTTGAAGGTGAAAACATGACGGGTGGATATGGTAATGGACCAGATATTATTAATTCTTGTTCAGTTAAAGTTGATAGAGGTGAGATTGTTTCAATATTAGGCCCTAATGGAGCTGGAAAATCTACTGCCATGAAAGCCATGCTTGGTTTGTTAAACTTAAAGTCAGGAGCAATAAAAATAGGTGGAAAGGATATTACCAAACTGTCACCACAGGATAGAGTTAAAGAGGGAATATCATTTGTTCCTCAAACTAAAAATGTATTTGCAGGTATGACAGTAGAAGAAAATCTAGAGATGGGAGCTTTCTTAGTATTAGATGATTATAGATCTATTATTGATGAAATTTATTCTTTGTTTCCAATACTTAGAGAAAAAAGAAATCAATTAGTTGGAGAACTCTCAGGAGGCCAAAGACAACAGGTTGCGTTAGGCCGCGCTTTAATGATTAGACCTTCCGTTTTAATGTTGGACGAACCTACCGCAGGAGTCTCACCAATAGTCATGGATGAATTATTTGACCATATAGTAAAAGTAAAAAGAACAAATGTTGCTATATTGATGGTTGAGCAAAACGCTAAGCAGGCTTTAAATATTTCAGATCGAGGATATGTGCTTGTGACTGGTGAAAATAGATATTCAGGAACTGGTCAAGAATTATTAAATAATCCAGAGGTAAGAAAATCTTTTTTAGGTGGTTAATATGGATTTTTTAAACGCAATCATACTTCTGCTGAACTACATATTTATTCCAGCTTTAACATATGGTTCACAACTAGCTCTTGGAGCAATTTTTGTGACACTAATTTATGGAATTTTAAGATTTGCTAATTTTGCAACTGGAGACATGATGTCTTTTGGAACCATGATAGCAATTTTGTTTACATGGTATTTTCAATCATTAGGTATTTCATTAGGAGTTTTACCAACTGCACTTTTGGCTATTCCTTTTGCAGTAATATGTATGATTTTATACATGCTAGTTATTGATAAATTTGTATTCAAATATTATCGATTTAATAAAAGTCCTCCAGTTATGCTAGCAATGGTAAGTATTGGAGTAATGTTTGTAACTCAAGCAGTAGTTAGAATTATAATTGGTCCTGATGATAGAAGATTTTTTGATGGAGAAAGATTTTTAATTAAAGCAGGTGAATTCAAAGAGATGACAGGTTTAAATGAAGGATTAGCTCTAAAATCTACACAAGTTATGACAATTTTTATAACAGTTGTTTTAGTTTCAATTCTTTTTTGGTTTTTGAATAAAACTAAGACAGGAAAAAGTATGAAAGCTTATTCTGATAATGAGGACCTTGCACTTTTATCTGGGATAGATCCTAAAAGAATAGTTTTGATTACCTGGATCATTGCAGGAATACTTGCAACAATTGGTGGTGTTTTGTACGGACTTGATAAGAGCTTCAAACCTTTTACTTATTTTAATAACATGCTTCCTATTTTTGCTGCAGCTATTGTTGGTGGTATTGGTAATCCTTTTGGAGCGTTTTTAGGTGGATATGTGATAGCTTTTTCTGAAATATTTCTAACATATGCATATAAAAAGTTTTTTATGTATGTGTTGCCAGCGAGTATGGAGCCAGAAAGCTTGGTTCAGTTATTATCGACAGATTATAAATTCGCAGTATCATTTTCGATATTAGTATTAGTGCTTCTATACAGGCCATCCGGAATTTTTAAAGGAAAAGAATTATGATGAAAAATTTAAACGTAATTTATGCCTACGCAATCATGATGGGTTTAATAATTTTAGTAGGTTTTT
>Ga0209652_1002995_pt1 | contig 12714 bp, 10 predicted proteins | sample SaaInl74LU_5_DNA_FD_184641 | JGI IMG/M metagenome (GOLD analysis project Ga0209652, IMG submission 184641) | Marine microbial communities from expanding oxygen minimum zones in the Saanich Inlet - ESP_74LU_5_DNA (SPAdes) (version 2) | ecosystem: Environmental > Aquatic > Marine > Intertidal zone...
CAATTAACCGGATACGCCGTTGCATACTCACTTAAAACCGAGACTTTCTATGATATACTCGGCGGCGTAAACTATCTTGCACTTGCACTATGGAGTGCCATCGCTGGGTCGATAGATGCTCCTTTAAACTGGGTGGACGATCCTCGGAAAATATTGGTCACAATTTTATTTATCTGTTCACGAGGTTGGTTGCTAATCTTTCTAGCCTGGCGTGCACATGAGCGCAAAGGAGATTCAAGATTTGATGAGGTACTAGGAAAAGGAGGCGGTCAACCTCAGCCTTTTGGTTTCTTTGTGTTCTGGATGGCACAGGCATTTTGGGTGTTCTTGATCTCCCTGCCGATGCTATTTGTAAACTCTTCGCAAGTTAACAAGCCGGGCTTCTCGGCCTTTGATATTGCATTCGCGATATTGTTTTGTGCTGGTGTATTGGTTGAGATTCTTGCAGATATCCAAAAAGCTTTGTGGGTAAAACGAGGTAGGAAAGGTGATTTTTGCACTGATGGTGTGTGGGCTGTTTCAAGACACCCCAACTACTTCGGTGAAATCTTTCAATGGTGGTGAGTGCATCGTGATCTCCCTCAACGTTATTTGCAGACTATATATGCATACTATGTTTCTCTAATGAATTGATGTGTTCTCCTTTCTGCAGGTGCCTCTTTGCCTTCTCTTACTCGAGTTCAAATAATGGATATGCGGATCCGCTTTGGTGGGTTGGTATTCTTTCTCCACTGTTCACTATGCAAATCCTATTGACAATGGAGCCAACGGGTCTCTGTAATGCAGAGGGGAAGAACTTGAAACGGTACTACGACAAATGTCCTGAAAGGTATTCCAAATATCGTGAGAATACATCAATTCTAATCCCCATGATAGGCTACAAATATGTCCCCATGTTTTTGAAGCGAACAATTTTCTTTGACTTTGAGAAATATGAGTACAAACCAAAGTCGGATGGAAGTGTGAAGAATGAGTGAGTCGATTTTTTTCTGATACATCATGTTCATTTTGTGCTTGTTCAAGTAAGAAACTAATTTGGTTCAGTGGTCTTGAAAGTTAGCGGCGCATTGCTCATCAGTCATGATTATGGATCAACGAGATAGGAGGTTGCGTTGTCATGTCGGCTTCATAGTTGTGCTTCCTGCACTCCAAATAATACTCCTAGCAATGTAACGCTGTCACTGTAAAAGTAAAATTATTTATGCCTACCATTTCTCCTACAAAGACACCTACGTCAAATCCACTAGCTACACCTACACATTGCTCGCTCTAATTTTTCGTTGCAGAATGCAGATTGCAGCCAACGACAATAGGATGCGGTGTTTATACCCGCGATGAAGTTGCTAATAGCAAGCCGATGAGAGTTCAGCTGTACAGAAGCTGTGCAGGTTATCTATGCAATTGATTTGATCTCCATCATACTTCACATTTTTATTGTTGCTAATTCATGATGCCGACGGAGATTCCCATGAATTCAAATCTGAAACCTTCCGACGTCTCGTTGGCACAACAGCAACAAGCCGATCATGTGGGGGAGAGAAAGGAACGGGACCAGGGCAAGACCATTTGCGAGGATATGGAAGCGGGGAAATCAAATAATCAATGTGATATGAAGCTCAGCAAGCCAAACGACAAAGATGACTTGATCCCAATATCAACACTATTTGCAAAGCCACACAAAGCTCAAGTTAAGGTTTCTGGAAGCGGTAAATATCTCGCTTGGTTATCAAGAGGACGTAGTGTGGATGATCCACTGGACGACAATGGCGTGATGAACATTTTCTGCAAGGACCTCGAAACTTCTCAGATCAAACAGCTAACTTTTGCCAAAGAACGTGATGCTTGCTCACATTTCATCTTCAATGCTGACGAGACTGAGATTCTCTTCCTACAAGAGATTCGACGAGGCAGTGAAAGTTATCACCTATTTGCGCTCGAGATTGTTCCATTTTTCGATCAAACGCAACGCACCAATCCACGCAATCTCATCAAGGATCCTAGAATGACTTGTGGCATCGGCTTCGTGGGAGGTGTTCAATTATGGACATCAGATAAAGCACCTCGTGAAGTTTATGTCAGTACTGCTGAAATTGGACCCTTCTCCCTGTTTTGGGACGTCAGTCGTATAAATATCGATACCAAAGAGTGCGTGCTGGTTCAGCAGAATGTCATGTCTTCGAGCGCAAGTCGATGGCAATTTATTCTAAAAACAGGCCTTGCACTGCTGTGCAGCTGGTTTGATCCTCCAACTGCACCGCTACAATGGTTCCCAGATGATGAAATGCAATTTCGTGGGTGCATACAAATAGATCTTGTCACATTGGGTATATGCTTTTGCGCTAGAGGAAGGAAAGAACAGAATTTCAAAACGTTGCACTCTTGTACCTTTGAAGATTCTAATATGGACCTGATTGGCTCTTCTGGTGGTGCAGGAACAGCGAGGATGGATTTTTCTCATTCATCTTCAGAGATAGACACAGTTGATATTCATCTATGCGCGTTAACTGGAAAGCTAGCTAGTGATACTACAACATATGATCGTTTCAGTCTTACAACTGGCGAGCATGTATCACGACTAGCTGGAGATAATGAAAAGTCTGATATCACAGGGTTTGTGATAAACCGCAAAGCAAATCAGCCACAATTTGTTACCTATGACTCGGGAAAGCAAACAACTGAAGTCTTCTCTGGACAAGGTAGAGGTGAAAGCAATTACACATTCCCGGATAAAGATGTTTTCATTGTAGACGATTTGGAGTACATTGACAACTATTTTGCCCAGTCCATGGTTTACTCAATAATTAGCTGCACGAGCAAAAATGACGTTTGGGTAGTTTATGCTGAAGCTGATAGAGGGCAAGAAAAGTGTGACGGCAGCCCTGGAGGATATTTTCTCTTCAATAGGAATTCAAAAGGTGCAACAAGTAGTGCACAAACTACGCAAGATACATCTCCACAGATTGAACGAAAGATAGAGCTGATGTTCCCTTCTCGTCCTGAGTTAAAGGGGCACCTTCTTGGAGAAATGAAGCCCTTGAGAGTAACAGCTTCAGATGGAGAAGAATTACTGTGTTACTTGAGCGAACCTCCCGGTGAAGAACTTTTGAATTCACCCTTAATCATGATGATACATGGCGGGCCACAAGCCAGAGATACGTGGGGCTTCGACCCATTAGTTCAACTACTATGCAGCAGGGGTTTTCGTGTGCTGCAGGTCAATTATCGAGGTAGTACAGGGTTTGGCGCTCGATTCATTCACATCGGTATGGACGGAGCATTTTGCAAGTCTCTTCAACAAGACATCACCGATGTGGCCACCTACGCCATCAACGAAGGCTTGTGTGCCAAGAATAGACTAGCTATCATTGGAGGCAGTTTTGGGGGATACTCTGCCTTGCACGGTTTGACTTTTCAGCCAGACTTGTACAAGTGCTGCGTTGCCATCTGCCCGTTAACAGCAGTTGGTGCTGCTGACGAGCAATCAAAGAAATCATTTTCTGGCAGTCCTCTCATCAAGAAGTATTGGCAGAGAGTGTTTGGAAACAATGTATCTTACAATAGGAAGTTTGCAATGGATGCTTCTCCACTGTACAACACTGACAACATTCGCAATAAGGCATCAGTTGCAATATTTCATGGACAAGATGATCCGCGGGCTCCAATCGAGCATAGCCGAAAATTCGTCGAGAAGTTAAAGGAACGCAATATCAAAGGGGAGTTTGTTTCGTTTGCAGGTGAAGGGCACGGGATATCCAAGGAAGAGAACAGACTTTTCATGTACCATAGGATAGAAAAGTTTCTCTGTGGTCAGTTTGAATTACCGTTCAGTCGCGGTGAAAATGACAGGTGGGTGAGCAATACAGCTTCAGTCGAGTGGACGAATTGTGCTGGTGGCGACTGAATATATATTTTATGCCTCCAGTTGATACGATACCACTTTATTGCTTCAATCTACAACTTCAGTTATTACATTGCTTTACTCCAGCTACATGTTCATTTTCACACTCTATGATCCAAGATTAATAAGTGCAGGTAAATTTGTCACTCTTGAATAAACTTCATCTCTATCATCTGCCCTCTTCGAATTGATGATTTCAAAGTCATACATGACAGGCGGTATGTGATCAATTTCACTTCCTGCAAGATCAAACACTTTCAGAAGAACAGATTTGAGCATTCCTTCCGCCGTATCCTGAATCCGTTGTCGTTCAATCACGCTTGCTTCATCCTCCCCCATTGGACGTGGAGTATTATTTACAACTACACGCAGTATCCATTGTTCCCATACCACCTTTTCTTCCTGATGTACCAGACCGAATAATTTTTGTCGTGCTCGTCGTTCGTAGAATGATACTGTGAGATTGCCCGCCATGAGTTCAGGCCCAATGGGCGTGAGTGTTCTGAGAAAGGTTTCTATTGCTTCATCTACTTTGCGTTCTAAATCGCTTTTTTGACTGTGTAGATTGTATGCTTGTTGTATATTCTGCTGCTGCTGCTGTTGATTGTGTGAATATTGATATGGTTGATGCGACGACGGAGTCACCTGGAATGGATTATCGTCATCTGTCGCTATACGAGTATACGTGATTTGAAAACTTTCACATTCGACATCATGAGGTGCCACTGGACCCGGTGATCGTATGAATAGAATGGTGTGTAGAATTGCTTGCAGTGCCTCGCGAACATGACTTGTGGCAGACTCGAATTCTGGTAGGTGGTGCACGTGAGTGTTCATTTTTGCTTCTTTGTGGCGTCGATCAGATCTGCAGCGCTGCCCTATCACAGTATGGTAGTATCTTTCTGAGGAGCGTTAAAGTTGAAGGCGTCTTTGATATGTTAGATAGAAGAGGAGCCCATCATCATAGTATTGTAGGAGTAGTCGACATGATCAAAGAAGAATAATTGCACAAATATTATGAAGTTTGAAGTTTCTTTGCGGACGGATCGATGATGAAGTTCCTAAAATGTTGAAGTTGCACTCAGCTTCTCATGCCCACGTACAAACCCACTGCAAGCTGCCAAACCGATGACGGATCTTGAGACTTGGCGACCACACAAAAAAACGAATCCTTTTGCATCATCACGGACATCAAAGCTGAAGATATTACCAACATTCCTCCAGCGTTCTTCGTGTAAGCTACCAAAACATCATTGTTGCTAATAAATAATAGAAGTGAATAAACAAATTGCAAATCAAAATGAGATTATCGACCGCCCTCCTAATCGCGGGCCTCAGCAGAGCAGCCGCCTTCACGCCCGCGTCCCTCTCAACGAATGTCGCCCACAAATCCGCCCTATCGGTTGCATCAGTACGCCCAGAGACAAGCTCACCTGCTGCCTCAGACGACTGGTCTCCTGAATCTTGGACAAATGCCGTAGCCAAACAGATGCCCATTTACGAGGACCAAGAAGAGCTAGATGGAGCTGTGAAAGAATTGGAGAAAGTCGCCCCCCTTGTCTTTGCAGGGGAGGTCCGCTCCCTACATGAAAAACTCGCACGTGTATCCCAAGGACAGGGATTTGTCCTCATGGGAGGAGATTGTGCCGAATCCTTCAAGGAATTCCATGTGAACCACATTCGTGATACCTTCCGTGTCATTATGCAAATGTCTCTTGTCATGACCTTTGGAAGTGCCATGCCCGTTGTGAAGATTGGACGTATGGCTGGACAGTTTGCCAAACCACGCAGTGAACCCAATGAGGTCATTGATGGTGTGTCTCTCCCCTCCTACCGTGGGGATAACGTGAATCAGGAAGAGTTCACTCCCGAAGCACGTAGGAATGATCCAAATTTGATGGTCAAAGCCTACTATCAGAGTGCACAGACACTAAATATTTTGCGTGCCTTCAGTACTGGTGGATTTGCCGACATTTCTCGTCTCCATGCGTGGAACTTGGACTTTGTGGAAGATACAGCAGAGGGATCACGTTACCGTAAATTGGCGTCCAAGGTTGATGAATCTCTCCGTTTCATGAAGGCGATTGGTATTGATACATCCAGCCCTGAGTTCACCTCTGTTGATTTCTACACCGCCCACGAATGTCTCCTTCTCCCCTACGAACAAGCCTTGACTCGTCAGGATTCCACCACTGGCAAATGGTACGATTGTTCCTCACACATGCTTTGGGTAGGAGAACGCACACGTGATTTGGATGGAGCCCACCTTGAATTCACACGCGGTATTGGCAACCCCCTCGGAGTGAAGGTCTCAGACAAGTGTACGCCTGATGAACTTATCCGTATTATTAATACCATGAACCCCCAAAATATACCCGGAAAGTTGAGTATCATTGTGCGTATGGGAGCCGAAAAGTTGAGAAAGAATCTACCCGAACTTATCCGTGCCGTGCAAAGAGAAGGAAAGGCGGTCGTTTGGATTTCTGATCCTGTCCACGGAAACACTCGTAAGACTGATGGTGGATTCAAAACTCGTGACTTCGATAATGTCCGTGCTGAGTTGCGTGCCTTCTTCGATGTTCATGACGAGATGGGATCTCATCCTGGTGGAGTTCATGTTGAGATGACTGGTGAGGATGTTACTGAATGTACTGGGGGAGTATCGAGTGTGACAGATGAATCTTTGAAGGAGCGTTACAACACTGCTTGTGATCCTCGTTTGAATGGAAGCCAAGCACTGGAATTGGCTTTCTTGATTGCCGAGAGGATGAGATTGAGAACTGGTTTGCCTTCTCTTTAAAGTTCAGGATGAATACATGCAAAGATGTTGTATTCTTACTTGACATTAATTAGGAAACGTATTCTATATTTATCATCATGTCTTTTGCCAGAATATCGTAGTTAGCCAGTGCATATGAACTAGATCTGCAGGAATTGTTATTGTTTCGGTTGTATCACGAGTTTTCCGACTTTTGATCCGTCCATCTGTCCCCTCGGTCGGACACGCCATTTACGACAAAACCATTTTGCTCCATTTTCCATTTTGGTAAACTCTCACAGGTAAAAGTTGTGATTCGTTAGATTCCATTCCTTGCAACATATTATATCATACTGATGAATAACAACCATGACAGCAAAGCAGCACGTGTATTTTGTTCGCTACGGTCTCACGAAGTACCCATTGGTGGAGAACGAAGGCCCATATGATAGTCCTCTCCACCCCATCCACGGATATGAACATGGTCTTGCGATTAGCCGCAAACTCGCAGCGATGCCATGTCCACCTGAAGTTGTTTACAGCTCTAGTCTTCATCGCTCTTTGAGCACCTCGCAAATGATAGTACACGCTATTGGAAAAACGAAGAATTCTATCATGGTGGAGGACGGTTTAGTGGAGTGGTTGACACCATCGTTGACTGTACAACCCGATGGCACGAGGTTACAAATCCGAAGTGTGCAAGACCGCATCGATATGACTTTTGATGAGATTGACCCCAACTACAAAAGCGTGAACCCCATTGCATGGGATCCTAATAATGTACCTGATGGAGCACCCTACTTCTTTGAGAGTGAGGAGTATCTCATCGAGAAACGTACGAAGGTGACCATGAAGAAGATTCTTGAGCATGCAAATGGAAAGAACATTTGTATTGTCAGTCACGTACCATGTGCTCAGGCAATGGCACTTTACTTGGAGGGTGCTCCTTCGATTGAAGAGAGCAAGATAGGACCCTGGCCACTCGGAGGCATCACCATGTTCACAAGAGAAGAAGGTAGTGAGAAATGGAATCTAGACATGTATGCGGATTGCAGCCACATGCCAGGAGAATATAAGAATGGCCTTAAGGAGTGGTCTCTTCCCAGCTTGACCAAGTAAATTGTTTTGTGATAAAGGTTGAATCATTTTCCGAATCGATAGCAATGTTATTGCTAATACAGTTATGTAATGGTTCAATATTGAACCATGAACTCTTTTTCTACACAAGTAATCATCCCCTGATCACATATCTAATCTAAAGCCAATAAGACACCACATCAGAGCACTTCAATCCCTTCCCGTGTTGAAAAGCCCAAATGAAGCACATCACTATCCCACCTACTGCAGAAAATATGTCCACACTTAAGCATGCTTCTTAATAGCACCCTCAATGGCCTCAGCGTTGGCACCATTCACAACATCGACCTTCTCTCCGTTCTTAAAGTAGTGAAATGATGGAACCGATCGAACTCCTTCGCGCTTCATAAGCTTGGAAGCATCTGGTGTAGCGTCTCCAATTACCTGTTGTTCCGCGACAAGAGAAAGATGTGAACATGATGTTAATAAAAATACCGTGATGATCACTTATGATGACTTTTCTCGCTGTCAGCTGACAAGTCGTTCTTGTCATTCAACGCCAAGTATTTGTGAATTGCATAGCGAGAGATAGTTCTCTCGCCGAGTGATAAACCCAAGTAGTCGTAGAACAAACACAATAATATTGATATACACATAGTGCACGCACCTTGAGGAAGATAGAGTCAGGATAAGCATCACTCAATTCATCAAACTTGGGAGCAATAACCTTGCAAGGACCACACCAAGTTGTTGAATAATCTACCACAACAAGAGCATCTCCAGCACCCTCTATTTTGGCATCGAATTCAGATTCACTTGTGACATCTGCTACGGCCATGAGAGGTCTTGGGGCTGCTCGTGAAGAGGCAGATGGGGCAAAAGCGGTGGCGGAGGTGATTGCCGCGGCGGCGAAGGCGATGGTGGCGAGAGAGCGGGTCATGATTGCAATATATGTAGAGGGGGAAATAGAATGGAATGATACTATGGTGGTGATGGTCGGCAAGGAATTCGATGTTATTGAACAATTTACGAGCGAGGAAGATCGTGCCTGCTGCTGTGAAGCCTGCGCCTGTGACGTTTGTGTGTCCTGCCCTTATCTGAAAGATTTGTGCAACTTGCCTGGATTTTGCAAATTTGGTGTCAAAATTGGTGCCGGTTTCTGACCAATCACAAAGATCTGCACAAAGCACAAAACCCGCATCATCTGACGGAGTATCATCAATGGTAGCGGCGCAACCACTGACTGCTCACAATTATTAGTAACCAGCTTTTGAACAATGAAATTCGCTAGAAACGTTGCCTTGGTGCTCGCGGTGGTATCATCATCTTGCGTTGGTGCCTTTTCCACATCTCGCATCAACAACGCGATGAACAAGGCATCACCAAACGCTGCAACCATGCTTCGCGAGACCAATGGAGGACTAGACACCGACCTTATCCTCCCTTCCTTCTCCACAAAGGAAGAATATATATCTTACTTGAAAAAAGCTGGCGCGCTTCCTGATGGATTTGCACTTGGAACGGCAAAGGGCACGTTTGTGAGTGTTGAAGCGCCGGCCATGGGGCCATTGCCTATCAAGGCAACTGTAATTCATTTGACCGAGGGTCCTACTGATAGCTGGGCAGCTGTTTTCACTGGCAATCGCTTCCCTGGATGTCCCATCAAGGTTGGAAAGGATCGTCTTGCGAAAGGTCATCCTCTTCAGGCATTAGTAATCAACAACAAAGTTTCGAATGTATGTCCTGGTGGAGATGGTGTTGCAGCGGCAGAATCAGTGTGTGCCGCAGTAGCGGAGGGTCTTAACCTCCCTGGTGGCGCTAATACTGTTTTGCCTTCCTCCACTGGTGTTATTGGGTGGCGTTTGCCAGCCAAGGAATTGGCAGAGGATGTGGTACCGAAAGCAATTGAAGCGATTCAGGCAGACAGCGCCTTTGCTGCAGCTGAGGCCATCATGACAACTGATAGATATCCCAAATTGAGAAGTAAGACATTGTCTAATGGAGTCCGGGTAGTCGGTGTGGCGAAAGGTGCTGGAATGATCGAGCCCAACATGGCGACAATGCTTGGTTACATCATGACAGACGCAACAATTGAAAAGAGCAAGCTTCAAACTATGCTATCAGCAGCATGCAATAGATCATTCAACTCGATCAGTATTGATGGTGACGAGTCTACCAGTGATACCGTAGTTGCCATTGCATCAGGCTTGAAGCCTTTATCTTCGGAAGACGAACTCCAAGCTGCTCTATTTGAGGTGTGCGAGGGACTCTCTGCCGACCTAGTTCGTAATGGAGAGGGTACGGGGCATGTAATGCGCGTGAAAATAAGCAATTTCCCAGGTTCCGAATATGATGCTCGACGAATGGGAAGACATTTAGTCAACTCACCACTAGTCAAGTGCGCAATATCTGGAAATGATCCCAATACTGGAAGAATTGCCGGCGCTATTGGATCGTTTATGGGTAAATTCTTTCCAGAGGAAAGTGTCGATGAAATGTCCTTGACACTTGGGGGAAGAACAATCTTTAACAATGGCAAATTTGTCTTGGAAGGCCAGGAAGTTGAGGAAGAGCTGAGCAACCACATGGCAGATGCACAGCTTGGTGAGCACGACGATTTCCCACAGCATCAAAAGTTCGTAGAAATCGGAATTGACTTTGGAGGAGAGGGATCAGATGTCACTGTGTTGGGCAGTGACTTGACAAATGAGTATGTAGCTGTAAATGCTGACTATCGCAGTTAGGTTGTGGAAGCATTTATGCAAATAGAATGAAATGAAGTAGTAAAATCCATTAGATTAGAAAGCATAGTAGAAGTTGAATTATTGTTACTTGTGTTCTATTAGTATTCATGCGGCTCATACCGGTACAAGAAGTTTTGACATGTTGTAATAAGTAGCCTTTCCTTGCGCCTTCACTAACAATGTCAAGGAACCATCTATATTTTGAACCTTTGCGATTTTTCTGTCAATTGTGGTGATGTGCTTGTGAATAATATCCTGCTCGCCTTCGTTCGTTACAAATCTGAATTTGACATCGAACTGATTCAAGCCAACTCGTCTAAAGTGTATGAGCTCAGCCTTCCATCCAAGAGCGAGGACTTGGGCGTGATGATCTTTCACCTTCTTTCTGGATAGCGGCCCATTATCGTCTTCGAGATAGAGCTGGTTGAGGTAGAGCTGCTCAAAGAGAGGCTCAAAATCTTCAGAGAAATTCTTGGGAGTTCCACTAAAGATTGCTAAATATTGGCGAAACGCCATTTCAAAGGGTGGTGGTGAAGGATATGTCATCATGGTAATGTTGTATTGCTTAGTGTGTAAGATGGAGTGCCTTTAATGTGAGAGTCGTTGTTCAAATCTACAATTAGAATGTTATCCAAGCCAAGTGATATGCAAGGGTAGTTGTTGTGTGTTTTTCTTTTTATGAGATGAGCTTGCTTGAAAGAGTTGTTGCTGGTCGTGCGAATGAAAGCACGAGAGCAGCAAGTATCTTGCAAGATCTGTCTTGCTGGTTCTGGGACTGGGATCGGATGTACCAGTAGAAACGCATACCTGTAGTGCGACTTATTTAAGATCCATCCTGTCACACCATCTTCAACACTTTTGCTTGCTTTCACCATGTGGCAACTCAACGGCAGCGTCGCCTAAATCAAGTGCATGCTATGCAGCATCGCTCACAAAGAATACCTCAACGCAAACAACCCGAAGGCCGATTGATAGCTGCAGTGATAGGTAGACTTTTTCGTAGAACACATTCACATACAAACAACTGTACGTGCATATTTCATCAGTAAATAACAATGTCGGTCAAGAGAGCAAAAAAGTCATCTCCGCCGCCCAGCAGCAGAAGCAAAAGCAGCGACACTGCCGCGACCAGCGCCAACAGAATAAGCAAAGGAACAATCTCCGCAATCGTTGTCATTTTGGCACTTTCCTATGACAACTTTCGTCTCCGTTATAGAGCTTCTAATGCTGAATCAGCTAACAGAAATTTGAGTAGTAACGAGGATGAAATCAAGCTCCGTTACAAAACTTGGGAAGAAGCTCCTGCCTCTTATGAGGAATTTGATCACGATAACGACCCAAGTGTGTGTCGGTTACCAATAGTAACTGTAGAAGAGTGGGAGAAGAATAAAATGTGGGAGTTCGAGACGCCCGTGATTGTGAAGAATGTCACTGATGGCTGGAAAGCATTACAACATTGGTCGAAAGAAGAATTATTGCGTAGGTATCCCGATGTGGTTGTTGGCATGGGCAGTTCGAAAGAGCTTGGTCAGACTGGTCCGGATCAGGCTGGAAGTGCACTGACGCGCACAACTATCTACGATTATGTCGTGAACTGGATGCATTCTTCCAACAAATACGTCTTCGATAGGAACCTCCGTCTGCCAGATGGAGGCTTTCTGGAAGATTGTCATCCGTATCCTATGCCCACTCGTATGTATGAGGAAGATCCCGATGCGTTATTCGAGAGTGGTATGCCTGAGAATTTAATGTGGAAGGATCACTTGGCGTTAACGATTGGGCATGATACGCAAGGATTGACGTTCCATCGCCACAATGCTGCTTGGAATACTGTTGTCTTTGGTGCTAAACGATGGATCCTTTACGATGCAGAAAGGATTGCCAATATCACAAGGCTCAAGACGATGACACGTGATATTAGAAATCCTATTCAGTTGGACACTGCGAATTGGATAAGAAAATTGTACAACAAGGATGATCGAAAGCATGAGATTCGTAACTATGGTCATGACTGCGTGCAGCGAGCTGGGGAGATGATGTACGTTCCTCGAGGATGGGCTCACATGGTATTGAACATCGGTGACACAGTCGCTGTTGTTTCCGAGAGAGGGCTCGATGGTGTGAATTAGGCCGTAGTTTGATATGGATGCGGTAGAGTGGGTTATATGTGCTAGATATTGATTGTTGGTGTTCTGTGTAGTAGAGATAGATAGGGATGATTTGAATTGACTACTTTC
>Ga0209652_1003000_pt1 | contig 12697 bp, 4 predicted proteins | sample SaaInl74LU_5_DNA_FD_184641 | JGI IMG/M metagenome (GOLD analysis project Ga0209652, IMG submission 184641) | Marine microbial communities from expanding oxygen minimum zones in the Saanich Inlet - ESP_74LU_5_DNA (SPAdes) (version 2) | ecosystem: Environmental > Aquatic > Marine > Intertidal zone ...
CTTGTAAGAATGTCACCCCAAGGACAATCTCATTCGTTGCCACAGACGCTCCCTCCAATGAGATAGATTCTAATCTAGTTTTGGCGCTAGAAACTCTTTCGTAGGACTCGTTAATCCTCTCCGAGAGTACTGCTGCAAAATAGGTTTGCAACTCCTTTTGCCAAGAGTCATATTTCAGGTTGACCTGAGACTGCACTTTGCTATAACGAACACTGATTGGGCCAAACTCAGTTACTGTAGAAGTAGAGTCAAGGGTGTTGCGTGCAGCGGATGCTTCGACGATGAGATCATACCACTTGCTCAAGTCTCCATCAACTGCCGACGCAACATCACCCACTTGCGAATCCCACAAAGTTTGGTATCCCAACCACTGATTCACAAATATAGTAAGGTTTCTAATGTGATCTTCAACTGCTGAGTAGGCATCTGACATGACAATGGAGGAAACAGAATGAATCAAGTCATGAAATGTGCTCACAGTCTTCCTTCCTTCGTTTCCACTCTCAAACACATCGAACCTTCCACTATTCAAACGAGGCAAAGTACACACTATACCCATGTACGTGTGAAGCTCATCCAAGAACAGTGAGCGAGTTGCCGGAACGGAAGGCTGAGCTGATATTTCTTGATTCCTCAACAGAATTTCTACAGAAATTTTGGGAATTTTGATTGAAGACTTCCCACCGTTCTTCGTCTTCTCCGTGTCTGAAAAAGTAGATAAGCCGTATGCCTCACTCCACATGCACAATGCCTCTTCAAGTCTACTACCCAACACGGCTGCAACTCTTTTGTTGACTTTCTCGACCCACATCGAAAGATCAGAGTAACCTGCCATACTCAACTCATCAACTATCTTTTGCACATTTTCTACAGCATCACTAAACACTTGTTTTTCATATGAGACGCTCTTGAGGGCGTCTATTGCCACGTCAATATTTTCGGATGCTCGTAGAAGAATTTCCACCCTCTCTTCGAAGCGATTGACATGTTCATTCAGAACTGCGATCCATCCACCAACATCCTTTGAGTCCCAGCGTGTGCGGCGCTTTGATGTCTTCTTGGATCCATCAAGCGACACGTCAAATGCCTCGCCAATAGATTCTTGAATAGCACGCATTTCTTGTGATACAAGGGGTTCTAACTCTTCGGTGATAAGCCCACGAGCTGCGGCATAAGAACTCAACGCAGTCTTCAGTGCCACTACCATATTGAGGAATAAATTAAACATTAGACATGGATGAACAAGTTAAATGCAGCACGCGACCAAAAACATGAACTTACTGGCATGAGCATGACGAGTCATGGCTTCTTCCGACACTAAAGCAATTGTGCGTGGGATATCACGTTCGTATCCTAACCACTTCAAATAACGAATTTCACGTGACAAATACTCGTGCTTTTCGTCAAAGTTAGTCTTCGCAACAAGAAACTTCCCCTCTCTTACGATGATGATAGGAAAGGTGTTGAGCTTTGAGTTAGTGTCTGAGCTCAGCTCACGTTCCCATTCAGAAACCCAGTTCCGAAAGTATGCTCGAGAATCCAATTTGCTCAAAAGCTCATCACAAGAGCGCCGAAGCTGCCTTCCTTCTAAGTGTTGACCCCACTCTTTCCCAAGAACATGGCTCATTCGCTTCATGAGGGCATGAACTTGACGTTCCATTTGTTTTGCCCACAAAATTTTCCCACTGACAGGAGGTATGCCACGGATTGTAGCAATACAAGATGCAGACGAAGATTCATATTTGTGGGTGAACTTTGACTGCAACTTTTGGACCGCTTGTCCAACAGTATTCATGAGCTGAAGTTGGAATTCTTTGACAGCAACTCTCACACGTGTACGTGACAAGAGAGGATTGAACCGTGCAAAGACGCGAAACATATCCTCAGCATCTTGGCAAGAAGAAAGCTTGTCCCTCAATAGCTTGGCAAGGTGCTCTTCAATAGCATCGACTTTACGATCATATCCGTCTAATGCCGCAGCAAAGACAGCTTCACCCCTAGCACTCAAATCCAATACATCCACAGAAGCGAATAATGACAAGGGAGCTTCGTCAACTTCTTTCAATGCCCAAGCCGAGTATTCCTCAGAGCTTCCAGAGTCATCCCCACCCGGGCCAGTCTTGCGTTCACCTGTCAAAACCTCTGCCACAACAGTTCGGAGTTTTTCGTGCTGTGTCCTGAAATGATAGATGGCATCCAACCGTTCTCGCAAAGCCTGATGATACAATTTTATTCCCTTCAGAACCTGCGCCGGAGTCTCATTCCTTGCCTCTCCAGCTCTCCTCCTCATACGCCCCTGATCAAGGAAAAACTCCGAAAAGGAGGAAAAAGATGCATCGAACATGACAAAAATGTCTTGTGTCGGACCTCTCACCCTCTTCTCATACTCATCGTAATTCAAACTCAACACAATACCATTTCCTTTGTAACTCTCACGAAGTGTGCCCTCCATCCTCTCCCTCAAGTTCAAAGTTGTTGCTTCCACCAATCGAGCCAAACGATCCAAGTCATAAAACCTGGATTGTCTCACTTTTGGTAAATGAGTAAATACTGCATCCATGGCCGAGCCAATTTTAGCCCAATCCCTTGCTGCTGCCAACATTGGAGCAGGATAAGACCTCAAGAAATTGGCCACATCTCCCACATGTGCCTCGGCTGCATCCATTCCAGTATTATTCTCTAGAGCAATCGTTGCAACAAAACGTTTGGCTTCTTTCAACAGTGCAATTGTCAGAAGAACATCAGGTTTACTCAACTCGGATCGAATAGTTTTGAGTGCTTCCTCCAAACCAATCCAAAAGGAAACTTCTTCCAAGTCAGCGTGAGATTCAGTTTCAGCGCTATCTCCCGAAGGAAAAGGAGTACTTGCGGGCAGTACAGTCACTTTACGAATTTGAGTGATCCAATGAGTGACGGTACTCTGCACTTCGTTCAAAAAGGCATCATCCTGGAGTGATTCCGACAAACCAACACTCTCCAAATCCATCTTCCCAGACGAACCTAACCGAGCTGCCGCCTCTGCAATGCGAGGGTGGGCACGTAACGCAACATGGGGGATACGACCAAGGACTGTGCGGCGACATTGACCTAGTGCCACATCCAACTCACGTAGTTTGTCTTCCAATCCCTCCATGATGCGAGTTGTTTTGCGCCTATTTGGAGTTTGTTTGGCAGACTCGTCTCCCTCACCTGCATGAGCTACCATTCCATCATTACCCTCCTTCTTTTCCTCCTCAAGTTCCAATGCCTCAATGGCTCTCACGGCAGGAACAAAACAATGTCTGGCATACATTTGCAATGCAAGAAAGGTGGCTGAGCCAGGATTATTGGCATCACCCCCACCACCGCCTGATTCCTCCTCTTTTGAATCTTCCTTAGATTCACCAGTCTGATCTTCATCATCTTCCGTTTCCTCCAGATAAATTCTTGGACTCATTACCATACATTGAATTTGACGTGCATTTTTAATCTCCCCTCCTCCAGTGTTGGTTGTTGTAGAGGCCTCCGCTGCTGCTGCATTGGTGTTGATTAACGAAGCATTGATGAATGCCAATGATCCAAGGTTTCTCCCATCAAATGATTCCGTGGAGGCAAGTGCCTCATCCCAATCTTCATCATCGTTAGCATCAATTTGTCCATCTTTCGCTGCTTGACGAGGTACCCAAATAAACAATTTGGGGCAAGGTTGAGCGGATCCCCCTCCACCATTATTTGCCTCAGCGTCAGATGAAGGTGTCTCCGCTGATCCACTACCACCTCCTGAAAGAAAGCGCTGAATCGCCTGCAAGCTAGCAGGGTTGCTCACTTGTGCCTGTAGGTGCAGCTGGCATGCCCCTTGGATATAATCAAGGGGCGCAACTGGGCCACGGCCACCGCCTCCCATCTTGGAATGTTTATAAGTTGTTATTACTTTTTAACCGAAGTTACTCCACTGACAATGTCCCACCTTTCTCCAACCAACGTATGAATTAAATAATAACACCAAAGACTACTCTCTCTGCTATTACTATTGCTATGCTGATTGTTTCCTTCTTGCTATCGGCTTGTGACTTGTCGGTGCGAGTTTATCGCGCAGAAGATTTTTGACTTTTAGCATTGGCAGGTAGGTTGCGCGCCATGGAAAAGAGGCGCGCCATAACCTATCTTTGTGACAGTTTTAGACATGGGGGCTAACACTCGAAGCAAAAGAGAGAAACAGACCATCGCCGACAACTCCATTCCATTTTTGAAGACCAAAAAAAATTGGACGATGAACCCAGAACGCCATCCCAAGAGCCGTCGTCACCAACCACACTAGCACGTCAATTCCAGCACCGTAAAATATCCACCGCTTTCACGGCGTCATTAGCAACACTACCCCCCATCACCCCATCGGTAGCTACACCATTTTTACACCCCCCTACACCACAAACGCTCCCCCGGAAGTCATCGCATCTAGCTGCAACCCCCTCATTTTGCGTTTTGTACTATTCCTACGTAGCCCACCGTAGAAGAGGCACAACACCGAAACCTATCTCGGCCGATCCATCCATAGAGATTTACCACGGTGGTAAAATCGGCTCCGTTGGCAAAAAATAATCGTCCAGGGAGGAGGCAATAACCCCCTGTTGAGCGGAATCTCCCACCCCCGCTAGTTTGTTCTGGGAGAGTGGCCGAAGGTAGACTTCATTATCATCGTCTCCAACTGCTCAGAAGGTAAGCGTGACTTGAGTGATCTCCGACACGTGATTCAAGGACATTTCAGGGGCTAAGACTCCCACTTTCTGCGTACAGTTTCGCAAATCCTCCAACTCTCAAAAAGACGAACAACACAGACACCACTGTTACCATGGAGGGCCAACCACCACCAACGGCAGGGCCTTCCGAGGGAAACAACCCTCCAAAAAATACTACTGCCCCTCCAATAATGCCAGCGATTCCTCCCTTCTCCGTGGCTGCCGCTCCACCAGTTCCAGAAGCGATGGATATCTCACAACAACAACCTGATCCATCGCCGGCGGTGAGGATGGTGCAACCAATGATGTCGGATGTGCCTTCTACCGCAACAACAGCTGCTGCACCTACATTCGCTGCGTCGTTTAATAATCAGGGGGCTCCTTCATTTTCAATGTTGAGTAAATCTATCGTTGCACCTGCTGCTGCGAAATTGCCATCGACTAGTGAGCCCATGCAGGTAGATGAGGGGGTGTCGCCCAAGGTAGTGGCACCACCACCGCCGCCGCCGCCAGCTGCTGCTTCTGCAGTTGTCGCGCCAGTGATCGAGTCGAAACCAGTGGTTGCTCCGGTGCCAGTAATGCCAACCAAACCATCCCCACCGGCTGTCAATGTGACTATGGGAGGTGGTATGATGATGAAACCACCCGTCGTGGAAGAGACATCTGTCAAAAAACCCGTCGTCGTCGCTGCTGCTGTGGAAAATGTGGCCAAGGTGATGACGGCACCCGCTCCACCACCTGCAGCACCTATCCAGGCCATGATTGCCGAAAAGACACAACCGATAATGTCAAAACCTATCAATGTGGGGTATAATAGTGCTCAGCCAGCAACAACAACAACAACAACAGCGATGACTAGTGAAACACCAAAAGTGCCCACGGTAAAAGTTGCAAGTGTCATGGAACCCAGTAAACCTGCTGCTGCTGCTCCCGCAGTTGATAATGGTGGTGCTGCTCCTATTGCTGCGGTATCGAAACAACCTGTGATTAGCAATTCTTCTCCCATTCCTGAAGCAGCGCCTGCTGCTGCTGCTGCCATTACAAAGGATGTTGGTGTGGTGGCAAAGGTTGATGTGAAGCCTCCTGTTGCTGTGGTGGATGTACCAATCAAAGAAGCAAGTGTTGTCAAACCTCCTGCAAATACTGCTGCACCTGTTGCACCAAAGGTAGTTGTAGGTGCAACTTTAGGTTCTGCAGTACCAACAAAAGCGAATGAGAGCGTGGTTAAGATTGCTCCTCCTGCTACTTCTACTACTGCACCAACTGCTCCATCTCCATCGAATGCCGATGTGAAAATGAGCGGTACGGAAGAAAAGTCTGCCGTGGAGAAGAAGGATGCGAAATCTATTGTTCCAGCGTTAGGAGTTAGTGCAGTAGCCAAGGTTGCCGAGAAACCTGCCGCAATCCCTCCTCCCAAGGTCAACGTGAGCAAAAAATTAGCCGATTCCAAACCTGCCGCTGCTGCTGCCTTTCCGAGTAATGGTAATGGTGATGCGAAACCTGCGGCTGTGCCTACTGCTCCTGTGATTCCAGCACCAGCAGCTACTGCATCAGCCAGTATCGCGTCGAAACCACCGCCACCTCAACCGACTCAGTTATCCCAGCAGGCTTTAACAGGCGGTAGTGGACTGCCACCACCTCCCGCAGCAGCAGCCGCACATGGACCTGGACCTGCGATGTTCCCTGCTGGTCGGGAACTCAAAGTGGAAGATGCCCTTCTCTACCTAGATCAAGTGAAACTTGAATTTGGTGATAGGCCTCGAATCTACAATCAGTTTTTGGAAATTATGAAGAACTTCAAAGCTCAGGAGGTAGATACGATTGGTGTGATTAACAGTGTGCGCAAGCTGTTCCATGGGTATAATAATTTGATTTTGGGATTTAATACCTTTTTACCGGAGGGGTACAAGATTGAGATGAGGGATTTGGAGCCTGTGTTCCTTGGGCCGGGACTTCCTGGAACAAAGTGAGTTTTATCTTTGTGTACTTTCTGTTTTATCGATCGGAATGTGCAGATTCGTACTAACTTCTTGTATTTTGTTTTCAGCTCTACAACTCCTATTCGCCCGGGTATGATGCAAGGAAAAGCTCCCATGGGGGCCCCCATGGGTGGTAGAGGTATGCCTGGACCAGCGCCTGCCGGTGGTAGAGGAATGCCAATGCCTGGACGCGGAATGGGCGGTTTTCCCGGCCGTGGTGGCCCTCCTCCTGGACGTGGGCATCCAGGACGTGGAGGTCCTCCTGGTCGTGGCCATCCTGGACGTGGTGCACCCATCCTTCAGCCTGGAAGAGGACAAATGGGTGGAAGGGGGCCTATGCCGCCTGGTGCGAAGCCACCGGGTATGCCAATGCAGCAACAATCAAAGTCAGCGGTGAAGCCACCCAACCAACAACAGCATCCTCAGAGGGCAGTTGAATTCGACCATGCCATCATGTATGTCACCAACATCAAGAAGCGATTTGCCAACACTCCTAGTATTTACCACACCTTCCTTGAGATATTACATACTTATCAAAAAGAGCAGCGTGGAATTAAGGAAGTTCTTGAACAGGTGTCAGCTTTATTTGCTGATCATCCTGATCTTTTGAGGGAGTTTACATTCTTTTTGCCCGATGCAGTTCAGGAACAGGCGAAGGAGCGTCTAAGTCGGGCTGCTGCCGAAGCGGAAGCTAAACAACGGGCTGCGCTTGAAGCTGTTGCCAAGGATCAGGATAAACGTGGTGCCACTGGTTGGCGTACACCCAAGGGGAAGGGACCATCTTCGGCTCCTGTACCTGCTAGTTCAACGAAGTTTATTGACATGACTAAGCCACATGCGCCTTCACCTGGACGCACAACCGCCAGTCCTGGTGGCCAACAAGATGCGTTTGTGTACAATTCCGGTGTAGAGCGTCAATTTTTTGATGCTGTCAAGGCTGTGTTGACATCATTCTCTAGAGATGGTCAAGCCTACGCAGAGTTCATCAAAACTCTTGATATGTATGCTCAAGAGATTTTGTCTCGTAATGATTTGCTTGGTTATGTTGAAAGATTACTTGGCAAGCACAAGGATTTGTTTGAGGAATTCAAACGTATCATTAATGCTATCGGATCTCCTGATGCACCCGCGCATGATGATTCTTGGCACTCGGTTCCTCTATCAGAAATTGATTTTAGCCGATGCCGCCGCTGTTCGCCTTCATATCGAGCACTGCCTCGTGATTACCCGAATCCACCTTGCAGTGAACGCAGCAAAGAAGAAGCTGCAGTTCTGAATGATGTGTGGGTGAGCTTACCAGTTGGTAGTGAGGAAAGTTATACATTCCGCCATATGCGGAAGAATAATGAAGAGGAGACACTTTTCCGTTGCGAAGATATGAGGTTTGAAATTGACATGTGCATTGACAGTAATGCTACTACCCTGCAACGTCTTGTAAAGATCTATGATGAATTGCAATTCCTTTCTGATAAAGAACCTGTCACAAAAGGATCGCTTCTAATTGCTAAGAAGTGTCCAGAGGGTGTTGGAGCTGGAGGGAAGCTCTTCCAATACACATTGGATGGGCGTGTACTTGGTGTGATTCACAAGCACGCTATTAGACGTATTTATGGGGATGACGGGCAAGAAATGCTAGATTTGTGCTACAAAAATCCTGCGGTGGCGATTCCAATTGTAGTCAATCGACTTCGTCAGAAAGATAAGGAGTTTCGAGCTGCGAGAGAGGTCCTTAATCGCAAGTGGAAAGAGATCTCTGAGCTCAATTACTACAAAAGTATAGATCACCGCGGCCTTACGTGGAGAGCCACCGACAAACGTGCAACGAGCACTCGTGTTCTTGTTGCCGATATCAAAGATCGTGCTGAGAATGATGGTCATGAAGGCGAGGCTGCATTGAGTGCTCGTTTGGATAAGGCAAAAGAAGAGCACGGTACCTTCTACGAGGTCACAATGATTGATGCGATGACGAGGCAGATGAATCTCAAAAAGTTGCCAAAGCCAACCAAAACGATATTCACTCCTCATTTGAGTTTGGTTTATGACCAAAACGCCTGGGCCCAGCAAGATGCATACCGTATTATTTCATTTGCGCTGGAAAGAAGTTCCATGAATCCAGCAGACAAAGAGAGATGTTACAAGTTATGGCGTGATTTCATTGGTCCTTGGTTCGAACTCAGCTTATCTTGGATGCAAAGCCCTGCCGCATCCTTCACTCCATCACCACCACAAGAGGGGGATACGACTGATAATGGTGAAGATAGTGCCGATGAAGAGGTTAGCACATCTGAAGAAAACAACATCGCAGATGGAAACTTCGTGAAGGAAGAAATTATGAAGCCAGACGCAACCTGTGAAGACAGCAACTACTTCTCAGCGACATGCCACATAGCATACCCTCCCGACACTCTCGTTTCGACAGCATTCGGCGAAGGAAAAATTGTGAATTATCATGAGAAGGATTCTGAATACGAGGTTTCGTATCCGTCTGGATCCCAACGTGTGCGTCCCGACGCTATCTTCTGCACTCTTTCTCCAGTCGAACCGTCACTCCTAACAGATCAACTCCGAACAAATGACAATGAGGTAACTGATAGGGCTGATGACCATCTGATTATTGGAACTCAGTATCTGTACTTGTTCTTCAGGCTCCATCAAGTCCTCGTTAGACGCCTCAACATCGCGAAGGATATTTCTTCTCGTGTTTGCAAAAACACTGAGCTCAGGCGGCATATTGATAGACTGACATATGAAGGCGACCCAAATGAAGGAAGGATTCGTTACGAAGCCTTCTTAAGTCTTGTTTATTCCCTTGTTGAAACTGGCACTGGGTTGAATGAGGAACCGGAAGGGGCTAAATTTGAAGATAGGGTGAGGTATTTGCTAGGCAATGATTCGTATGAGCTTGCGACCATGGACAAGTTGATTTCACACATCCTCAAGCACCTCCAGCACATGGCAAATGATGAAACTCTTCAGAATATGATAGAGATTTACCGCAGGCACAAATTGGCTGGTAGCTTCAAACCCTCGGCTTTCCGAGAGGAGGCGGCACTTATGTCTGAAGGAGAAAATATGTATGCCTTTCAGATTTGCAATGTGCCCAAGATAGACCAAAAGATTCTCCACTTCGAGTACCTTGGTTGCATTGCGGAAGATATTGAAGATGACGAGGATACAGAGAGAGATGATAACAAGAGGGGTCTTGATGATGTCGCGATGGAAGAGGCTGAACAAGTTTCAAAGCGACCAAGACGGGGTGCTTAAAGGATTACTATACGAGCAGATAGTCTATGTCCTTCATGATAGTTCATAAATAATGTTTTAGGATCACGCTTTTGATGTGGTTATGCTATGATGTATCGTGCCTTTGTAAAAACTCTACATCAGAGTCATCCGATGAAGATAGGGTAATGTGAAAAGCCCGGTTTACACAATGACAAGAACCAATCAGCACGCTCTTTATCAAAAATCCAGCTAAGCGCAGATGGTTATATGGTAGATAAGAATCACTAAGACTAAGGCATATGGGTTGTTTGCAGAAGTTTGAGAGGATGCTTTGTTATCAGTTATGCTCCTATCATCATCTTTTTTCTCTTCACTTAGCTTCGGAAAGAGCTTACGCTGCCTGCGGGTTATGGCTCTTTAGCGTCAAGTCCGAATGCATCAACGGCCATTACATCACATTATCGGAACAAAAACAATGAATAAATATCTTCTTCACACTTGGTCTTTGTACTGTCCTTTTTCTTCTTCTTCATCCTTCTTTTCTCCTTTCGGCGTTTTTCATCAGCAAGCTTTGTTTTAAGTTCATCCAGCTCTGATTTCAGTGAAAAATATTTGTGCTGCAGCTGCAGCACTTCTTCTTTTGTCATTTCCTCTTTCAACTCTCTCTCTTGATCCTCAGCTTGTTTCCCAATCTGTAATTTCTGTTCTATTTGCAACCTTCTCTCCTGCTCAATCTTCTCAAACTTATGCAGCAGAGTTTTATTACTCTCCTTCTCGCGTTCGAGGGCCATCTTCACCATTCTGCACATGGTCTCCGTGTGTCTCTGTTGTAGTAACTTTATTTCCTGCTGTAATATATCAACCTCTTGTTCGTGCATTGCTTTGTTAACTTCCTTTTCTTCCTCAAGTGCTTTAACTTGTTGCTGGAGCAAACTTTCAACTTCCTGCATTCCCTTTATCTGATCAGTAGAAACACATTTAATTTCATCTCGCAAAGACTGGATGATGCTACCTTGCTGGTGCATCTTTTCCTGGTGTGACTCTTGAGAATCAGAGAGCGATACATTTTCCACTATGGAGCTCTGTAACTTGTGCTTGGAAGACTTATTTTGCAATTTCTTCATACACTTCATTGAGATTTGAAGTTGTTTATTTTCTTTCTTTAGGTCATTCATTGCTGCAGTCATCTCGTCCTTCTCCTTCTGCCAAGAGACAAGGAAACTCATCCACGCTTGCTCCTTTGCGAGCTCGCTGTCAATATTATGTGCATGTGCCGTTTCCACCTGATCCAAACTCAAAGGATCGTCAATGCCGGAGGTACTATCCAAAGATGCAGAGCACATTATGTCCTTACATACAAACACATCATCCACTGGAGGTTTGGTCTCGTCTTTCTGATGTTTTTGTAAGTATCTAACATCTGTAGGAGATGAATGAAGTTGTTGCGGTCGCTGCTGCTGTAAAGAGTAGTCCTCATGGGAGTTGCACATTGACTTATGCTCAACTTCTTTCACCACATGACCATCTTTTTGTCGAAATGTAGTATCATCAAGTGTTGCATGAGTGGGGTTAAGCTGTCCACACGTGTTTGACTTCTGAGATACATAACTATGTGCTGTCTGCGAGCTAGCATCACTCTCTTCGGATAATGTATTGCTACCAGAAGGATGCGATGATGAAGATGAAGCCTCAGAAATGCTAGTATGTTCGACCTCGGTGGAGACGAGGTTTGTTATCTCTAGCCTACCTTTCCGGCTGAGGCCTACTTCGCCTGTCACCTCAGGATCCACTGCCAGCACAAACTCCATTACACAGCATGGGCAATATCGTAATCTCTTTGACCATTTGAAAACAACTTTTGTTCCGGGTAGGAATATCTTGCGCCTTCGAAGCTTCACCTCAGGGTGTCTGATACATCGCCCAGAATGATCATGCTCATTAGCGTTGTAACTCATCATTGGTGTGTTGTGATGCAACGCATTATTATTATGCACTCTCACATGCATGGTTCGTGGTAACAAAACGGTTCGCCTATCGCCGACGCGGTCAAACATAATTCCGGCATTGGTGCATGTGCTTCTTGTAGATTAGGTGGTACCTCTTGATAATAGATGCATTGCACCTTTCATCTTCATGTGTTTGAGGCCCTTCGAGGAATGTTTTCTTCTGAGTGACAAGTAATTTTGGCCATCAGAGAAAAAAGCGACAGCCTGTTTATTATCCGGTATCCAATTTGCGAACTTGTACCTTGTATAATTCCTATAAGTAACGTTGACTAGCCCCCAGAGACCACCGGTACCTAATTCAAAACATATACTAATTCCTCGGAGAATGAAGAGGAGTCCTGGTCCCGGATCAGCTTTACGTGTCACCTTCGATTCACTTACTTCTTATTAAATCAAGTTTGTACTTACTTAGGAAGTAGGCAGCGAAGTTAATTGTTAGTTGGATGAGTGGCTCAAAGCGAGCAAGCGTCACTTATTATCTCGATTCATGATATTATGTAGTTGCCCTACCTTATGATATATTATGAAACTACCTCCATCGACTACTCTCACCAAATCAAACGATGTCCATGGATCATGGACTATTCGTTCTTTTGCTCGTCATCATCTTTTTGTTGAGGTGGAGGTTGAAAAAGAGAAGCAAGTGGCGGTGGTGTCGACTTGCTTATGTTGCGATGAGGCAGAGTGTCCGAGTTGCTCTGAATGTTTAGAGAAGATTCCTCGTCATCTTTCCCTTCTACATTTACATCCATCGGTGCAATCTCTTCATCGA
>Ga0209652_1003001_pt1 | contig 12694 bp, 5 predicted proteins | sample SaaInl74LU_5_DNA_FD_184641 | JGI IMG/M metagenome (GOLD analysis project Ga0209652, IMG submission 184641) | Marine microbial communities from expanding oxygen minimum zones in the Saanich Inlet - ESP_74LU_5_DNA (SPAdes) (version 2) | ecosystem: Environmental > Aquatic > Marine > Intertidal zone ...
CTCCAAACTGGCATTGCCTACGAGTGATATCATGGCCTCTCAATCTGCCATATTGAATGAGTGTGAGATTGATTGCTAGCTGCAAAAGAAGTATTGGCTTGGGGTTGGAGGGGAATATGACACAGTCAAAACGATGAATTAATTTACGGGATACAAGTATTGGGACTCGAGGGAGTTAGAAGCGCTCAACAAAAATAAGACAACTGAAACTTGAAGTTATGGGGTGACAAAAAGATTGCACTGTGGGCGCAACGGCATTTGCAGATACGTGAAATAGAAAGTCATTCTTTGAGAGATTTGATATTAATTTGTTTGCAACGAGATTGGGGTTGAGGTGGCGATCCACCGAATGAGAGGTTAGGAGTTTGGATTATTTGTTTAGTATTCCGTTGGATCAATCAATTATTACGGATGTTTATCGTCTAGAGGTGTTTTTATGAAGGTGGAATGGACAAGGATTATGGAAGGGGATGTTGTGAGAAGACTTTGGAGTGGCTTACGATAGACGAGAGCTGCTTTATTAGTTTTGGAGGAGTGCTGCTGCTGCTGCTGATATTGAGAGACGCTGCAAGCATCTCACGCTGTGAATATGGCAATCAGAGGCAAAACGTAGCCGAATGATGTCAGACTTCTGCACCGCTTATCTAGTATTGTACGACAATAAAAGTATAAGTAATGATCACTCTAGACAACGAAGCATGTAATGATCTCTGCTCGTTTGGTCCTCGGTCCTCGTCAGGAGAAATGATTGGGAAAGTATAGCGTTACGTAAAAGCAAAAGGCGTCGTAATGGTGGTAATCAAATTATAATCCTTTCTTTCATTTTTGCAGAAGAATAAATACGAAATAAGTAGAATAAGAGTAATTTGGATTTAGCCGATCTTTAGATTGGCAACACACATCATGATAGATGCTGTTGTTTTATTCACCATTTTTTTCGTAGGCTTTTGGTCGATGGGTTTCCGTCTTGTGGTCTGCATCTTCGTAGCAACTCAGCAACGTCACGCACTGGCTTTTGGTTCTTGTGTCTACCGCAGCCGATCTGTTCAGTATTCATCGCAGCTTCGCTCCTCAACAACTCTCACCATGTCCACAGAACAGCCATCAGCTCCGGCCTGTGTTCCGGGCGGAAAGTGCGTACCATGTGAATCACTCGATAAGAGTCACCTTCTCTCTCCGCAACAAGTCGAGAGTGAACTCGCAAGCATGCAACTATGGAAATTAAGTGATGACAATACAAAGATAACTCGTACCTACACTGCCAGAAATTTTCAAGCCGCAATGGATAGCTTGAATGCAATCGGAGTAATAGCTGAAAGGGAGAATCATCATCCAGATATGCATCTTACAGGATACCGTAATGTGGAAATTGTGCTCTTCACTCATTCATTAGGAGGGATTTCTATGAATGATATAGCAATGGCAAAGATGATTGATGATGAAGTGAGGTTTAGTTATTCTCCGAAGTGGTTGAGAGAGAACCCGGCAGCAAAGAAGGATTGAGGTAGACTGATGTAGCAATATTGAGGAGAAATGACGTATATATAAGATAATATAGAGTGACAATACTTTTTCATGAAAGATATGATGTCAAGTTTATGTGTAGTGATGCCCTATGCCCTCCAATCTACACAAAAGAATGAAGTATTGGAACCCTCTAAACAGCTAAAGTTGATGTGCTTGCTTGCTATACTACATATCATTTCTTCATCGATAGTACTGCTCCTCTATTGCTACATACTTTTGACAATTTCTAACGTTTTATTCCGCAAGGGACATTCACAGAGGAAAAGAATTGCTGGGTGACTATGGCGAGTTTGTGTCATCTCACTAGTGGGATGAAATGGGGTTGTAGTAGGTAGTATGCAGTCTTGCTAGAATATGTTGTGGTTGTGATTGAGTTTAAGAATGTATGCAGTCTTGCAAGAGTATGTGAATGTTGTCATTTAGTTTAAGAATAGAGTCAACAATTTCAAACTTTTGAGTCGGTGGCTATGGTATTGCCAGCCCTTTTGCTTTAATGGGGTTTCATCAGCTCACATCCAAGTTATTCTTATCTGATTGCATTACTCTTCTATGCATTCATATCCAACTCGAAAGGACTATTCTTATTCACTTGGTCGCTCTGGGGCAGCTTGATTGAGATTGCTGGGGTTGCTTGAGAGTTGAGAGCCAGAGTAAGTGCTTGCCAACCAAGGTGAGCTGAAATAGCCCTAAAACGGGACAACAGGGGGCACCTCAAGTGCCGAGTGCCGACCATCGACTCGACCATCAGAACATCTCTGAAAAATAATGAAAAACACCATGTCGAAAGCAGAGGCGAGAGGCGAGCGTCCTGCAAAAGTACAACCTTGAGATCCACTCCTCTATACTCCGCCTCCCTCGCTCTGTCAATCACACAGCAACAATAAAAGATGGAGAGCTTTGTGCTGAATTTGTTCTCAGATCAGCTGTCGAAAGTCATCCTCGATTTCAATCCAAACACAATCAATGCCAATTTGCTTTCGGGCAAAGGATCCATAACCAACCTCAGGCTTAATGTAGATGTCATCAATGAATTTTTGAACAAGCCTCCCCACGGCTCTCTGCCTTTTGTCAAATTTACGGAAATCAGATTATCAGAACTTCGAGTGGAAGTCACGAGCTACACAAACCTTAAAAAGGCTCCAATAGTACTAGTAATTGAGGAGATTCATGCGTCGGCAGTGGAACCGATGGAATATTATTTAGATCCTGCAAATGCACAAAACAAAGCGCCGCCGCCGCCACAACAGCAAAGTAGTAATCAAGCTCGTCAACAGTACGGCCTATTGCACCGCATTCTTGATAATCTATCCATCAAAATCAATCGCATCCATCTCACATTCCAAACTCTTGGAAAATTCAAAACATTGCGTCGGGGCATTTGGACACCACCTCCCGTCTCTGTGACATTGGAAAATATTGAATGGATATCTGTATCAGAGGCTGGAAACCCTGGTACCCCAGAATCAGTGTGGGCGCACAACGAATTGTTTGCACAGCAAAGGAGATATCGGAAGGAGGGGAATGCACCTCAACATCGATCTTACATTATTTACAAAAGATTGAGTATGATTTGTCATGTGAGGTTATCGTCTGAAGCACATTACGAGCAGACTGGCAAACTCAAAAATGTCAAATCTGCCGCTTTGATATCTAATACACAAATTGATGTTCATGTAGCATACATCCGACGTCTTCGTGATGCAGGTGTCACGGGTATTGATGTAGACGTGCTTTGTCATGATATGGATATCAATCTGGACATAACGTCATTGTTGGATGCAAACAATGGTAGTACTGCTTCACAATCATCAGGATGTGATGTAGGATCGTTTGTACATATGATGATGGGGTTGCTTCATTGTTATTACAAAGACCGTAGCTTTGTTGATCCGCTTCTTCCGGACGGGGTTCGAAATGAAACGAAGCAACATATCTCAGTGGGAGAGGCTCAACAACTTGAGAAGGGATTAGCGGAGAGTACAGATGATAAAATTGGACCTGATGATTTCATGCCCGAAGTATCACTGATGGATGATGATGACTCTGAAAGTGATTACGAAGAAGAGCCCGATGAAGAACATGATGAGGCATTCCTTGAGTGGAAACGAAGGTACGATGTGCAGAAAGATGGGACCGCCAGCGATATCGATGCAACAGATAGCACCAACACAGTGTCTCTAACTCCTTTAGCTGTCACTGCGCCAGAAAAGGGGCCAAACAAAGAAGGCAAAAAGGACGACGCAGAAAAGAAAGCGTACAAACGCAAACGCAAGGCCGTCATCGTTATTGCAAGTGGAGCACAAAAGTTTGAGAAGTTATCATTCAGCCTGAGTGTATCACGAGTCAACGTCAAGCTCTTCTTACCTTCTCATAGCTCGATTGAAAGCAATAGTCTTAATACTCTTGATAGACACTGCGTCGAGCTGCTGGTGGAAGGTTTAGTAGCTGAATGTATTTGGCCGAAAGTTTCAGGCGAAATCGGAGGTCATGTACAATGTTCGTTTGGATATGTACACATTTTGGATCTATTGCAACGACTGTGCGAGAACCCAGATAACGGGGAAAGCTCCTGGACTGCAGTGAAATTATTCCCATTACTCAAAATTGGGACTAGACTCTTTCAAGGCCACGATATCTTCGCTTTGCCTCAACATTTGAAGAAAGGATGGGTCGATGACAAACAGCTTGCTATTGGAGTAGATAAGTGCGAAGAATTCCCATCAATGGAAACTAGGCAAACTACTTGGACTTGGGATCGTCCACGGAGAGGGAAACGCGCTTTTGGGCTGAAATCAACAATATCTTTTGTTGACGAGAAACTCACGACTTGGAGCAAAACAAGCGTCAATCACGAGGCTTGTTTGGGAGTAGTTGATGTCGTACTAGATTCGGTGCCAATTGACAACATGATGAAAGTGTTTTCTAACCAGAACTCATTGATTGACGCAAGATGGTTGTCTGGAGATTGGACAGCAGAAATTTGCAGCGATACGATTGCTACCGATAGGTTCCACATGAAAGATTACCTACAACCGCTTCCAGCATTTTACCAGTCTCACGGTATCTCACCCTCGTCAACTTTACCATCATCAGAATTGAGGTCTATTACCGCTCATCTAGGATCTATCAACATCAGACTTCCCAATCCAGGTGGCAGCATTTCCTCATTTGGAATGACTGATGTAATCTGTGGCTTTACGGAAGCAACAATAATTGTGTCATCAGATCTACCGCAGTCTTTCCTCTCCGGACGAATTATGGCTTGTGAAAATAGCAGCCCTGACTTCCCGAATGATCCTACTGATATTTCATGTACACCGGAGTCTCAGCAAGCATCGAGCGCAGAGGGGAATACGCAATTTAGGATGCAGGTCAGCGTGACTAATTTTTCGGTGGACATTTTGCCTATGCATCAAGCTCTACATCGTGATGATATCAACGTAAAAAGTCTCATTGCTCCTACAAATGTTACATTGATGACATGCCTTGAACAGACTGGTGCCACGAAGCAATCTATTATTGTGTCCGTCCTTCTTCAAGAATTGGAAAGCTGCATAAACTTGCGGTTGCTGTGTGGTGCCTTGCAAACTCTCAAATACCACGCTTGTAATATCATGTTGAGATCAAATGGTACTGCCAGTCAGATCAATGGCAAGGCTCCAGTCACGAATGACGGAGGCAATACAAACGTGTCTTTGGCACTTTGCTTCCACGTGCCGCATATCAACGTGCAGTGTCTGGGCGAAGATTCAGATCTTCAAAGTAAACTTCTTTTTCAAGCGAAAGCGAAACAGTTTGAGCTTGGCTCGGAGTCAATGAGAGGAACCATTGAGCACAGAAGTGTGCTTAAACTTGCAATTGGTGTCATTTCTGTAGACGTTTGTTCTGAGGGTGACATGCTTGAACTTCTCTCGATCGGTAGTGAAACGTCACATGTGGTTGCACTGGGCCATATAGCAGCTGAATCTTGCTCATTATCTAATCAAGAAGAGACGCCAAAAGATAGCGGAGGTCTGCTATTACGAGTAGAGCATCACTGTGATGTCAGTGGCACTATGCCATCATTATCCTATGCCATCGATAGCAAGTCTCCACTCGCTATTTCCCTGAGCTTTGATGCACTAGAAGTCTTTTTGAAAAAGGTTGTCGATGCTCTGTCACTGCCAGTTTTGGAACAAAGCACAAGCATCTCTATCGGGAATTCAATTGTTGCGTCAATTCATCAATTGTGCTCTATTTTTGCGTCGAGTCAGGAGGATTCTGATGCAGAGGTTTATCATGAAGAGAGGGCACGAAACACACTTATGAGATTTTATCTGGCCAAGGTAGTATTGCTCCTTGAAGTTTCAGACGAGAAATCATTTCTGGTGCTATTGGAAGACATCGAGATAGCTTCTGGACAATATGACAAAATTGCTTCACTAACGGAGAATTCTATTGATGACGATCTGTTCGTTTACAAACGTTGTGGAGGTGACAATCGAACTTGGCTTGAAGCTTACCACTTGCTTGATCAAGACACGAAGGAAGCGAGTGCTACATTTTATGCGCTAAAATTGCAACACACAGTCATGGATGTTGTAGCAGGGAACAACTTTGATGTTGTGATGCCCACAAGCGTCGTAGATTATCGCTTCCCCATTCCGAAAGGAGGGTCATCAAAGCCTAGTTTGATTGATATCAAGAGCATGAAGAAAATGATGAGGCATTCAATGAAGGTCGGCAAATCGTTTTCGTCCTCATACTACAAGCTATATAGCATGTTGTATGCAACGTTGTCAAGTGACCTTTCACCGACTGCAATGCGTTTTCATGCATTGATTGGTGACTACCACGAGAAAATGCAAGCTGTCATTCGTCACATGAACGCAGAAGTGCATTCATTAAGACAGGGAATATTCTTTAAAGAAAGGGAACGAATTGGAGCCCTGGCATTAGCATCGTCAACGGCCTCAGGCTGGGTTCGTGTTGGAGAAGACTCATCATTTTCAACAACTCGGTTATTCACTTCGGCCACATTTTGGAGGTATTGGATGGTCCTTGACAAGTCTGTCATCGTGCTCTACAAAGCTCCTGGCTGCACTGCTCCTTCATTCATCATACCCATTCATAAACGCACAAAGCTTCGAACAATATCAATGTCATCATCTTCAAACAAAAATACTGTTGTTGGAAATCACTTAAGACAAAGAGGGTTTGCTCTGTTTGATGAATCGGAGGGCATGGAGTTATTCTTCGTCACAAATAATCAAGCTGAGTACAATATGTTTGTGTCTTCAATTGGAAGAGTGTTGAACTTGATGCAAACAGACTCAAACATGAAGGTGCAGACTGGCGATGAATCTGTGAGTATGGGCGAGAGCAACAATTCCACTAATCTTTTATCTGAAGCTGGTACTATGTCGCAGACAAATCAAACGGCTCAAGTTGACTCAAGTCTTGACAAAACCAGTGCGATGGATGCCAATCACTCCAACGATCCATTGAGTGTATTTGATGCAACGGCAACAACAGATGCTATTATAGAAGATTCTCACGCCGAGCTCGTGGAAGAGACCGACGAAATGATCGATATACAATTGGATGAAGAGGAGGAATCTACCGAGGCAGTTTTTGCCAGCAACCGCCTATCACAGTATGAGCAGCAAGATAATCAGCTGCAAAGCGAGGATGCATCGACTTCGGACAAAGCTACAGCTAATGCCTCATTATCAATGCGAGAGCGTCTAGCTTTGGCAAAGGGGAAATCAAAGCTCGCAACATCAAAATTTGGATCCACACTGAAAACTGCCAAACTTGCTGCCAGCGAGATAAGTCGTGAGGATATCAAACAGAAAGGAAGTCAAAAGATGACAGTGTTGAAAAAGACTGCCAATACGAAGCTGTCATCTGCTGCTGTTTTAGGCAAGGTGGGTCTGATGCAAGCTACCACGGCAGTTCGATCATCAATACACGATCAGTCTAGCCGTACAAACTCTGCGGACTCGATGGACAAACAGAATCCTTCAAAGCTTGAAAAAGTGAACAAGTCCATGTCGAGTGCGATGCAACGTCTTCACATTGACGACAAGGTTACAAGAATAAGCACCGCTGTGAAAAGTGTAAGAAGTGAAAGTCAAGTAGTGCGACAGATGTCAAGTGAAATGGTCTCTAGACGCAAAATTGGTATTGCTGAGGAGCAGTTGAACAAGCCAGTGAAGTTTGATGCCCGCGAAACATTTTCTGCTATTTCGGGTCATCCGACCAAGGTTAAATCAATCGTCTCTGGAGAATCATTGGCTACTAACGACCAAGTTTGTGCACGTGCTGACCTTCAAAAGTTTAATGAAAGCTGGCTTGTTGATGTCTCCGCAGTAGGAATGTCGAACTCACATGCAATGGCGGATATCAATGTCACGAAAGAAGTTTCTACCAAACCGCATCATCATTTGAAGTATGAAATCACTTTGACTGATGTTTGCAACGAAGTGGACAAACATTCAGTGCAGAGAAGCATTAGTGAGCTATTAGTCTTCCACGTTGTCATCTCTGAATTGTTAGCAAAAACAATCGCCACTAGGGACCATCCCAACACACCTCCAGTTGAACGGCTTCAAGTTGCCGGTTCTCTTCTTGAACGCATGATTGAAGGAAATACTCTGCCGCAGAACCTTTCGTCCGTTCGAGACATGCACTGTGAGTGGATTAAGTTATTTGCATCAACGCTACTTGACAGCTATTTACCAGAACAGGTGCTAGAAGCAACCAGAGAATTTTTCGACATCAAGCAAGGTGGTGATCTTTCGACAAGGAAATTTTCTGACGTCAATGCATTACATTCAAACGAAGAATCTTGTGCTACAACAGAGCAAACAAATGAAGCATTTGATACTTTTGCAAAAGCTGTGTCAAACCAGAGTCAAGGTGTTCATTCATATAGCCTAGTGTCATCTTCAAACGACCGCGCAGGATCTCATCTCGTAGATATTATTATGTCTGCCTACAACGAAGCTACCAGTGAACGAGACAGCGCACTCGCCACACTTGCTGTTTCATCTGTTCTCAATGATCATCACATCATGCAGGAGCAACTTGCCAAAGCCAAGTCTAACAAGGCACCCATTGGTGGAGTGAAGAGACAAAGCTCCGGGCATCAAAGTAGTGACGATGAGATGCTTGCACTATGTAAACAACTCGGTAGTGAAATAGCAGCCAGAACAAGTGCTGAGCTTGAGATCAACAGACTAAAGGAACAATTGGAGCTCGAACGTAAGATTGCACATACAAAGGAAGCCGAGTTATTGGAACAAATATCGAAGAAGTAAATATTATCTAACGTCATGTTTTCTACTACTATGTAGCAAACAGATCACCTTGTCATTCTTCGTGCAAGCTTTTTGTACTCAAGCATGAGCTCGTCCTTCGCCTCGCACTCCGGAAAGTTCTCGAGATCAAAGTAATGCGGTGCCATTTCCACAAGCCACTCTCCTCTTGTTGTCGTTACAGTTCTAATATAATTTTTGGAAGTTAATGCAAATTCCTCAAACACTACCCATTGAGGCTTGCTATCAATAGACGAGCCTGGGTGAACATAGACTATTTGGTTGTCTTTTACTGTCAAGTAATTTCCAGCACGTTGTAGATACGCAGTCTGCATGTACATAGCACTGGTCAGGGCCATACGGATCGCATTAGTGTCAAACCTGCCATTTGCACCTCGACACGTAACGAGAGGAATATCCAGCCGTCTCATGATTCCTTTCAATTGCTTCTTAACACTTTCAGCACTAGAGATTGAACGATCATTGATAAAGTTGTTCCAGCACCAATCTCTCCTTTCTGCTTGAGGGATCTCCTCATAAGTGGCATATGCATTGAGCAACGTGATATGATCGCTTGTGTTGTCAACAAATTGAGCCTTAGCTTCATCGGCTGCCTTGGCATTTTCTCTCGGACGCAAGAAGATTTGTGGTACACTCATTGATGCCACGATACTGACGATTTCATCAGAGCAATTGTAGTCAGGACTGCAGATGAGCATTTTGGACAGCTGCGGATCCAAAGGTAGCTCGGCCATTTGTCTTCCTAAATCAGTCATATCGCCCTCGTCATCCAAAGCGCCCAAATAATTCAGTACTTCCAGCGCACGCATGAGAGTCTCGGGCGCGGGAGGGTCCATGAAATCAAAGTGAACCAAGTCATCGATGCCAAGCTTTTTCAATGTCAAGACAACATTACTCATTTTACTCCGGAGAATCTCTGGATAAGTAGTTTCCTGCAAGTCATTGTGGAAACTTTGTTCCGTGTAGAGGCGGAAGCATTTGCCAGGACGAGTACGACCTGCACGACCACTTCGTTGCCGAGCAGATGCACGAGAGATTGGACTTACAAGCAATGATTCCACGCGAATACGAGGATTGTAAACTTTCTGCTTGCTAAAGCCTGGATCAATCACGTACACAATTCCGTCAATAGTCAAAGACGTCTCGGCAATGTTGGTACTAACAACTACCTTCCTCCCCGGTTTGCCTCCCACCACTTTGGGTCCAGGTGCAGCCGAAAAGATCTTTCTCTGCTGAGCTGGGGGCAACGATGAATAAAGCGGATAGACAACCAGCTCAGAAGCATCTTTGCCCATGTCTTGAGCACCCAATCGAATTTCTTCGCATGCTTGCTCAATCTCCTGCTCTCCAGTCAAGAAGACCAAGATATCACCTGGCCCTTCACACTGATGTATCTGAATTGCAGTCCGTGTAGCAGCCTCAACATAATTCCTCTCTGGTTCAGCCGTATAGAATACTTCAACCGGAAATGTCCGCCCGGGAACCTTCATCAATGGCGCTCCACCAAAGTATGCTTGAAACTTTTCAGCATCGAGCGTAGCAGACATCACAACCACTTTCAATTCTCCATGCTTGCTCCCCTTCTTTCGTTTTGGAAGCACCTCCATCAACAGCCCCATCAACACATCTGTTGCCAGCGTTCTTTCATGTGCCTCATCAAGAACAATACATGAATATCGACTCAAGAACGGATCACTCATTGCTTCTCGTAGCAACATACCATCTGTTAGAAACTTGAGAACAGTTTCATTGGGATCACTAATATCTTCAAATCGGATAGTGTATCCCACAGTTTTACCCAGTGTGACATCCATTTCTTCGGCAACACGTGTGGCAATGGATGTAGCAGCTACTCGACGAGGTTGTGTACATCCGACACATGATTTGCCTGGTGTTGCATATCCAACTTCTACCAAAAATTGAGGAATTTGTGTCGTTTTTCCACTACCAGTTTCTCCCTCGATGACCACAATCTGATTATCCGCCACAGCCTCCAATAGTTCGCTTTGGAACTTGTACACTGGGAGCTTCAAACGCGTCTGTAGGATGGATTGATACCGCGAAGAGTACGCTTTGCCAGTCCAAGGGTTGATATCTGAGGATTGACGAGCGTCAAGTGTCTTGTTTTGTTTCTTCGTGTCATCCGCGAGGTCAAGCTTGCGCTTGCGATCTGTGGAGCTGCCCATTATAATCGCTGTCCAGATTAATGGATACTACCTAATCTATAGTTGGTACAATAGCGCCGGTTATGCTCTTGATTATTATGCAGCCAAAAGAACATGATGGGTGGTCGAAAAATTTCTGCAGACAGACGGGCGAAGTTTTCTGAATAAAACGCTCTTTACTTTGTATCACATACCTACCCTTGCATACAGCCCCACAGAGTAATAAACTTTGTTTCTTATGAAGCATTACTTTAACTCACTGCCACATCTTAATCACACCGTCCCATCCACAAGTAAACATAGTCGAAGCCTCCACAGGGTGCCAAACAGCCCCAATACAAGGTCCCTTATCATGAGCATGATACTTCTGCAACATTCTAGTTCTCTTGAAATCCCAAAAGAATAACTTTCCATCACTGTCACCACTGCAAACGAATCGCCCATCGGGACTTATTGCAATATCACATGCATATCCAGCGGTATTGTGTCCCTCCATCTTCTTCTTGCGCTGCAGGGCGAATCTATCTCCAGCTTGATAGACTAATATTTTGTTGTCAAGACTTTGGCAGACCAAGTACCTTTCACTTGGGTGCATTGTGATCACAGGCATTGAATGCATTGTTGGATCAGATATATATTTGATTGGGACTCCAATATCCCACTCCCAGACTAAAACCTTCTTGTCATCAGATGATGTTACCATCTTGGTACCATTGTCTTCCACAAAGTTGATCGTGTTGACTGGAGCCAAATGATGATCATACTCCTGTGTAATTTCTCCAGTATTGGAATCATACGCGACAATCTTGTTATCCGAACACCCAACGACAAACGTATTATCATCATGAGGATAAAATTTCACAACATATGGAACACGACGATTGGTATAGGTTCCCAACACTTTCCCAGACTCGGTATCCCACAACCGCAGGTACCGATCAAACGATGCACTGACAAATTTCGTCCCATCATTATTAAATTGAACATCCCGCACTGCAGCGGTATGACCCACATATGTTCTCATACACTTGCGTTCCGCCACACTCCAAACCTTACACGCTCCATCCAACCCCGCACTCAATAACAAATGGCCTGTTCGTGGAAATAATCGAATACGATGGACACCAGCGTCATGACCCGTGAATCGAGCCACACACTTCTTTGGTACGAAACAAGCATGATCCTCCACATCATGTAGATCCACACCCTTGACACCGGATGGTGGTACAATCCACGACCGTCCCCGATAATCCACCTCCTCTGCCCCATGAAATATCGTTTTCGGCTCCACAGCATTGGGATTCTCCCCCTCCAATCGAGGTGGTAACAAGTGCGACATCTTCCGTTCCACCAATCGATCAAACTTTTGTTTCTCATCCTCTTCCCCACCACCTCCCTCTTCATTATAAATGCCACGTTGTCGATCCCGTTCGGCAATACGGGCACGTTCTGCCTGAATACGTGGATGAAGTTCCACTCCGGTTTCAACTGCGGGTATGGATTCAGTTTGGAGTTGACGTTCGGTTGCAGAGGGTGGTCCCCATATGCCGTAGGTGACATCATCATCTTCATCGTGGACTAGTGGACCTTCTGTTTGGAGTTGTTGTTTGAGACGTGCTCTTCGACTTAGTGTTTGTTGTGTAGGAGAATGTGGCCTCTTTCGAACCACTAGAGAAGAAG
>Ga0209652_1003002_pt1 | contig 12689 bp, 9 predicted proteins | sample SaaInl74LU_5_DNA_FD_184641 | JGI IMG/M metagenome (GOLD analysis project Ga0209652, IMG submission 184641) | Marine microbial communities from expanding oxygen minimum zones in the Saanich Inlet - ESP_74LU_5_DNA (SPAdes) (version 2) | ecosystem: Environmental > Aquatic > Marine > Intertidal zone ...
AGCGCTGACAGCGAGTCGAATGTATTCTTCGTCGACAACGACATGTTCCCGCAGACAAAGGCACTGCTGGAGCACCGTGCCGAGCCGCTTGGAATTGTAATCAGCTACTTCGACCCCGCCGATCTAAGCCAGCTCGACCAGGAATGCTTCGGCGCAGTGGTTCAGTACCCGGGAGCCAGCGGCCGAATTATTGACTTTGATGGTCTGTTTGCCAAGGTTCATGAATTTGGTGGTTTGGCTCTTGCCAGCGCCGACCTAATGGCCCTTACTCTGCTAACCCCTCCGGGTGAAAAGGGTGCGGACGTGGTCTGCGGAACAACCCAGCGCTTCGGAGTGCCAATGGGCTTTGGTGGTCCTCACGCAGGCTATCTTGCAGTACGCGAGAAGCTAGAGCGCACTATGCCTGGTCGTTTGGTTGGAGTTTCGGTGGACGCCGAGGGCTCTCCTGCCTATCGCCTCACCCTGCAGACCAGAGAGCAGCACATCAGGCGCGAGAAGGCAACCAGCAACATTTGCACCGCCCAGGTGCTGCTGGCAGTCATGGCCGGAATGTATGCGGTCTACCACGGACCTGAGGACCTCAAGGCAATCGCTCAGGAGATCCACGACAAGGCCTCTGCCCTTGCCAAAGTTTTGGCAGAAGTTGGCTTCACGCTTCAGCACGAAAACTTCTTTGACACCATCAGGGTTGTCAACACCGAGGCCGAGAAGCACTACCAGGCAGCCAGGGCCAAGGACCTTACGGTATTGATGGTTGATGAAACCACCCTGGGAATTTCGGTGGACGAGAGCACTACCTGGGACCTATTGGCCGAATTGGCCGGTGCCTTTGGTGCCAGGGCGCCTCGTCCCGAGGACGCCTCAGACAGACTGAGAAACCACAGGACGTCCAGTTACCTGGAGCACCCGGTCTTCAACTCGTACCACTCTGAAACCGCAATGCTTCGCTACCTGAAGAAGCTTGCCGACTTTGACTACGCACTGGACAGGGGCATGATCCCGCTGGGGTCCTGCACCATGAAATTGAACTCAGTGACCGAAATGGAAGCGGTCACCTGGCCGGAGTTTGCAAACCTGCACCCGTTTGCACCTGCTGAGGACACCCAGGGCTACATGGAGCTGATAACTGAGCTGAGCAGTTGGTTGAGCGACATCACCGGCTACGAAGCAGTTTCGCTGCAGCCGAATGCCGGCAGCCAGGGAGAACTTGCGGGCATGATGGCAATTCGCGGCTATCACCGCTCCCGCGGGGATTTCCAAAGAGATGTTTGCCTTATTCCTTCATCTGCGCACGGCACGAACGGCGCCAGCGCTGTTTTGGCAGGGTTCCAGGTGGTAGTTGTTGGTTGCGACTCAGACGGCAACGTTGATGTTTTGGACTTGAAGCAGAAGATCGCAGAGCACCAGGAAACCCTTGCCGCGCTGATGATCACCTACCCATCGACTCACGGTGTTTACGAGGAGGCAGTGGTTGAAATCTGCGACCTGGTTCATGCTGCTGGTGGCCAGGTTTATATCGATGGCGCCAACACAAACGCAGTGGTGGGTTACGCGAAGTTCGGAGAGTTCGGTGGCGACGTATCGCACCTGAATCTCCACAAGACTTTCTGCATCCCTCACGGCGGTGGCGGACCCGGTGTTGGTCCGGTGGTGGCAAGAGAACACCTCAGGGAGTTCTTGCCAGGTCACCAGCTGGCTCAGGTCGAACTACCAAACTATGGACCGGTTTCGGCTGCGCCGTTTGGTTCACCGAGCATTCTTCCAATCTCCTGGGCATACATCCAGATGATGGGAAACCAGGGCTTGATGGACGCAACTGCGGTTGCCGTTCTGAGCGCCAACTATGTTGCCAAGAAGCTGGCGGATGCCTTCCCGCTTCTCTACACCGGCAAGCATGGCCTAGTTGCCCACGAGGCAATCATCGACATTCGCCCGCTGCAGGCATCTGCTGGCATTGCCAATGACGACGTTGCCAAGCGCCTCATCGACTACGGTTTCCACGCCCCAACCATGAGCTTCCCGGTTGCCGGAACTCTCATGATTGAGCCAACTGAGTCTGAACCGTTGGAAGAGCTTGACCGATTCATTGATGCGATGCTTGCAATCAGGGCTGAGGCTCAAAAGGTTCAGGACGGGCACTGGCCAGCCGAGGACAACCCGCTTGTGAATGCCCCACACACAGCAGGACAGCTCACCTCAGAGTGGGAGCACCCATACTCGAGAGAGACTGCAGTTTTCCCTGTTGCTGGACAGGCAAAGTCGAAGTACTGGCCTCCGGTTAGGAGGCTCGATGGAGCGTTTGGAGACAGAAATCTTGTTTGCAGCTGCCCTCCGATTGAGAGCTTCATAAAGAACTAGCTTCTTGGAACCAGGTGGTTCTTAATGATTTCTGCCGCACTCTCCAGATCGAGAGCATCCGCGGTAATCCCGAGGGTTAGGTCGAATGCCTCGTCGCTAGTCATGTTGTGAAGATGCCCGTTTGCAACAATGAGCCTGTTGAGAACAGTTGCCTTGGCGGCACTGTGGATAAGCCGGAGGCAATCAAGCTGTTGAACTACTGGGCCTTGAATTCCAGAAGCAGCTGGTAAGCGGCTTCGAGTTCTGAAGAAAGTTCGCGATCCGGCCCCATGCCTGGAACAGTCTGTCTCAGTACTTGGATCAAGGCGCCGGTTTTGGCAGCAGGCTTGCTGGGAGACCTGAGTTCAATAGCCCTGGCCGCCGCAGTGAGTTCAATAGCAAGAACTCTTCTGGTGTTATCCAGCGCTTTTCTAAGCTTCAGACCTGCGTGCCAGCCCATTGAGACATGGTCTTCTTGCATGGCTGAAGACGGGATTGAATCGACGCTAGCCGGGTTGGCAAGCCGCTTATTTTCTGACACCAGGGCGGCCTGGGTGTACTGGGCAATCATCAGACCAGAGTCCACCCCCGGATCATCTGCAAGAAATGGCGGCAGCCCGCGGTTTCTAGAGGCGTCTAAGAACCTGTCTGTTCGGCGTTCCGAAATTGATCCAAGGTCAGCAAGTGCGATTGCCAAAAAGTCGAGCACGTAGGCAACCGGTGCGCCATGGAAGTTACCGTTAGAGGTCACCTCGCCGTCTTCTAGAACTACCGGGTTGTCGATAATCGCTCTAATTTCTCGGCTGGCCACCAGCCTGGCATGCTCAATCGTGTCCCGAACTGCACCTGCAACCTGCGGGGAACAGCGCAGCGAATAGGCGTCTTGAACAACGCCATCGCCCTGGCGATGCGACGCCACTATTTCACTTCCCTTCAGTGCTGTAAACATGTTTGCAGCACTGATTGTTTGGCCCGGGTGTGGGCGCAAGTTTTCGTGGAGCTCTGCTCGGAACACCTGGTCTGTGCCCAGTTGCCCCTCAACACTCATGGCCGCAATCAAGTCGGCCTGGTCAAGAAGTTGGTCCGCATCGCTAAGAGCCAAAATCAACATTCCCAACATGCCGTCGGTGCCGTTGATAAGCGCAAGGCCCTCTTTTTCGCGCAGCTCCACCGGTTCGATGCCGGCCTGTTTCAACAGCTCTGGAACTTCGGCCTCAATGCCATCAGGACCGAATGCTCTTCCCTCTCCCATAAGAACAAGTGCGCAATGGGAAAGCGGAGCTAAGTCGCCGCTACAGCCAAGTGATCCATACTCAAGCACTCTCGGCGTGATTCCGGCGTTCAAAATTGCCGCATAGGTTTCTGCCACAATAGGCCTAACGCCAGTTCTGCCAGAACAGATGGTTTTGAGTCGAAGCGCCATCAGTGCTCTGACCACCTCACGGTCAACCACTGCCCCCATGCCAGCTGCATGCGAACGAATCAGTGACTTTTGAAGTTTCGTTCGGTCCTCAAGCGGAATGTGTCGCTGGGCCAAGGCTCCAAATCCGGTGGAGATTCCGTAGACCGGGGTATCGCCTGCAGCCAGGGCCTCAACTTCCGACCTGGTCTTGGCTATTGCAGTCAGCGCATCAAGCGAAATCTCGATCTTTGAGTCATTGCGTGCGATGTTGATTACATCCTGCATCGTCATGCCACTTGTGGTGATGATGGTTTTCAATTTGAAGTCCTTTCAAAGACTTTTTCGCCGGCGACATAGGTTGCGCTAACAATAGGAACACCGGGACGATAGGCGAGGTCTATGTAGGACTCAGCGTCTAACAGTGCAAAGTCCGCGCGCGAGCCAACGGCGAGCGAGCCAAGGCTGTTTTGCAGCGCTAGAGCACCACCTTTGGTGGCAGCCCAAAGTGCCTGATCAACCGTGAAGTGCAGCTCCCGAACGGCAACCGCTATCACAAACGGCATCGAGGTGGTGAAGCTCGAGCCCGGATTGCAATCGGTTGATAGGGCAACCCTCACGCCTGCTTCAATGACCTCTCTGACATCCGGGTAGTTGGCTCTGGTTGAAAACTCGGCCCCCGGCACAAAGGTTGCAACGGTCTGGCCAGATGCAAGCAGTTTGATGTCCTCTGGGTTTAGGTGAGTGCAGTGATCCACAGAAGCGCAGCCCAGTTCCACCGCGAGCGAGATCCCGCCGATGTTTTTCAGCTGGTTGCTGTGCATTCTGGGGCGCAGACCCTTTGCTATGCCGGCGGACAGCACTTGCCTGGACTCCTCGACACTGAACGCGCCCTCATCGCAAAAAACGTCAATCCACTTGGCAATGCCGGCGGCTTGATCCAACATTGGTCCTGTGACCAGCGCTAGATAGTCAGTCCTGGAAATCCCGTCCGGCACAACATGGGCGCCAAGAAACGTGACGTCTTCGGTGAACTCGGATGCGATCTGCAAGGAACGAATTTCGGTTTCCAGGTCGAGCCCGTAGCCGCTTTTTATCTCGAAGTGAGTAACCCCGCTGGCGTGCAGTTCAGCAACTAGCTTCTTTGCATTTGCCCGAAGCTCGGCATCGGTTGCCGACCTGGTTGCCTGGACCGTGCTCCTGATTCCGCCAGCCTGATAAGAGCTGCCGGCCATCCGATGTGAGAACTCTTCATGCCGAGCACCGGCAAAAATCAGGTGCGAATGTGAGTCGACAAAGCCCGGGATACACACCTGGTTTTTGGCATCGATTACCTGATCCGCGTCAGGTGCCAACGCTTCAGCGCCAACCCAAGCTATGAATCCTCCCTCAACCAAAAACGCGTGATCGACAAGGATGCTCAACTCGCCGACATTGTCACCTGTGTCAACTAGTTGTCCGATGTTGGTAACTAGGGTTTTCATTGAATGCCCTACTCGGTGTCCAACATTGGAACGTGAACATGCTTCTGGCGGGCAACAGTCTGTGCTTCCGGGTAGCCGGCATCGACATGGCGAATGACTCCCATGCCGGGATCATTGGTCAACACTCGCTGCAGTTTTTGGGCTGCAAGGGCGGTTCCGTCTGCCACCGAGACCTGGCCTGCGTGGATGGACCGACCCATGCCAACGCCTCCGCCATGGTGGATCGAGACCCAAGACGCACCAGAGGCAACGTTGATCATGGCGTTTAGTAGTGGCCAGTCGGCGATTGCGTCGGAACCATCAAGCATGGCTTCGCTCTCGCGGTAGGGCGAGGCAACGCTTCCACAATCCAGGTGATCTCTGCCAATAACGATCGGGGCGGAAACTTCGCCGGTGCGAACCAGCTCATTGAAGGCGGCTCCCGCCTTATCGCGCTCGCCGTACCCAAGCCAACAAATTCTCGCCGGTAGCCCTTGGAATTCAACTCGTTTTTGAGCGAGGTTTATCCAGCGGTGCAGGTGCTTGTTCTCTGGAAACAGCTCCAGCACTGCCTGGTCGGTCTTGTAGATGTCTTTCGGATCACCGGACAGTGCCACCCACCTAAAAGGACCCTTGCCCTCACAGAACAGTGGCCTTATGTAGGCGGGGATAAAACCGGGGAACTTGAAGGCATCTGCAAAGCCACCCTGCCTGGCTTCGTCTCGAATTGAGTTTCCATAATCAAATACCTCGGCACCCTTGGCCATGAATCCGACCATGGCCTCGACGTGCTTGGCCATCGACTCCTTGGCTCGCTTGCTGAAATCTTCTGGGTTGCTAAGCGCTAGTGCTCGCGCGTCTGAAAACTCCACGCCCTCTGGGATGTAATACATCGGGTCATGGGCACTGGTTTGGTCGGTGACGATGTCGATCGGAACATCCCGCTTCAACAGCTCCGGGAAAATCGTGGCAGCGTTGCCAACCAGGCCGACTGAAATTGCCTTGCGTTCATTCTTGTATCTGACAACACGCTCGATGGCGTCGTCTAGGTTGTCGGCGATCTCATCCAGGTACCTGGTTTGAACCCGCTTCTGCAGTCTGCTTTCATCAATGTCCACAATCAGGCAGGTGCCCTCGTTCATGGTCACCGCCAACGGTTGGGCTCCACCCATGCCTCCGCAACCACCGGTCAAAGTCAGGGTTCCGGCAAGTGTTCCAGAAAAACGCTTTTCGGCAACCGCTGCAAATGTTTCGTAGGTCCCCTGCAAGATTCCTTGGGTGCCGATGTAGATCCAGGAGCCTGCGGTCATCTGCCCATACATCGTCAGACCAAGCTTCTCGAGTCTTCTAAATTCTGGCCAAGTTGCCCAGTCTCCAACCAGATTGGAGTTTGCAAGGATCACTCGAGGTGCCCACTCGTGAGTCTGGAAAACTCCGACCGGTTTTCCCGACTGGACCAGCATGGTCTCGTCATTCTTGAGGTGGGTCAGGGTGTTGGCAAGAGCGTCAAAGCTCTCCCAATTTCTGGCGGCTTTTCCGTTGCCTCCATAAACAATCAGTTCCTCCGGATGTTCAGCCACGGAAGGGTCAAGGTTGTTATGCAGCATTCGAAGCGCTGCTTCTTGCTGCCAGCCCTGTGCCGTGAGGGTTGATCCGGTTGCTGCTCTGATCGTTCTAGGAGAAGAGTTCATAGGAAAAGTACACCGCTGCGAAAGGGGCAGAACAATGCATAAATAGGTAGTTGTGTCTGGTATTTCAGACATAATAAATTCATGAGCAAAATACCTGCTGCGGAAAGAACCCTGCGGCTGCTCATGGCCATGGCCGAAATTGGTCAACCGGTAAGTGCCGGCAGGCTCGCTCAGAAACTTGGCATCCCCCGGTCCTCCTGCTACCAGCTGCTTGAAGTGCTTGCAGGCCAGGGGTTTGCCCTTCACTTTGAACAGGACAAGAAATGGGGGCTTGGGCTGGCCGCCTGGGAACTTGGCAGCGCCTATAAGCGCCACGACCGGCTGGAGCGGCTAGCAACACCGGTTCTGAATCAGCTGGTTGATGACCTTGGTCAAATTGCAAACCTTGTTGGGCACCTCGGGGTGCTTGATGGAACCGACGTGCTCTACCTGGTTGAAAAGAGACCGGTGCGGTCACTGAAGCTGGTGACCGATGTCGGGGTGCGACTACCCGCCCAGCTGACCGCTTCCGGCAGGGCAATGCTCAGTCACCTGGAGCCCAAGCAGTTGCAGGCCTCTTTTAGAGGCAGAGATCTGGCAACTAGAACCAAAATCGGACCCACAAACATCACTGAGCTGGAGCGAATTTTGGAAATGGAAAGACGTCAGGGCTACTCGCTCGAGGTTGATGAAGTAACCATGGGCTACGCCTCGGTTGGGGTGGCAATCGTTGATCACCTTGGTCATCCGATGGCCGGCCTTGCAGTCACTCTGCAATCTAGAGTGCTCGAAAAGCTAGAGTTGGCACTACTAACTGAAGTTTTGATTCAATCGGCGAAAGACCTGTCTAGAAAGTTTGGTCATCATGAGTGAAGATCAAAAGTGGCCCAGGGCTGCCGGGCTCATTAGCAGCCAAGTTTCAACAATTGGGCTGATTGATGTCCCTGCCCACAAGACTTCGCTGAGCGACACAAATGCCCACCTGACACCCAAGGCAATCCGGGCTGCCCTGACAAGGTTCTCGACCTTCAGCTATTCAACCGGCATCGACCTCTCAGCTGCCAGCATCGAGGACCTCGGTGAAATTTCTGATCCGGATGCAAATGAAGCTCTCACTAGCTCCAGAATCACCGAGGAAAACAAGGATCTGGTTATTGCTCTTGGTGGCGATAACTCCATAACCTATGCCGTGGCGCTCGGAGTATTCGGAGACCAGCTGGGAAAGGCCGGCCTTATTACCCTCGATGCCCATCATGATCTTAGGGATGGCATCTCCAACGGTTCACCGGTGCGCAGGTTGATTGAGGCGGGCCTTGATCCGACTCGAATCGTGCAAATTGGCATAAATGATTTCTCTAATTCCCCCGCCTATGCCAATTTGGCATCCGATCTTGGCATAACGGTGATCACCAGATCGGAGATTGCGGAATCAGGGATCGCAACTGCTTGCCAGAGAGCGCTGGCGATAGCCGGATCCGCTTCCGGGCCAATCCATGTTGATCTTGACGTGGACGTTTGTGACCGGTCGGTTGTTCCAGCCTGCCCAGCCGCAGCGCCGGGTGGCATTTCGGCCCACGAAATTCGCCATGCAACCAGGCTCTTGGCAGGCCATGAACAGGTTCGAGGCTTTGACATCACCGAAATTGACGCGAGTAAAGACAGCGCGGACGGCCGAACGGTTCGGCTGGCCGCCCTGCTTATTCTGGAAGCTGTTGCCGGTCATCTAGCCAACTGAGCCAGTCGCCAACTCCGGCAAGCCTCGCTCCACTAAACTGAACACATCCGCGCAATGGAGCGAACCCAAATAATCCATCCCGAAACTCGCTAGCGAGCAAACCGAAGGGGAAAAGTGCCAAAGATCATCGTCGAGATCATGCCCAAGCAGGACCTTCTAGACCCGCAGGGGAAGGCCGTTGCTAATGCCTTGCAGCGCAGTGGCAACAAAGAGATTTCAGCCGTTCGAATCGGGAAGCGAATCGAGCTTCACTTCGATCGACCAATCACGGACCAGGACATGGAAAACGCCTCAGCTCAGGCATCCAGCTTTCTGTCAAACGATGTGATTGAAGACGTAGTCGCAATCACCAAAGAGGACTAAGTCTGATGAAGATTGGCGTCATTACTTATCCGGGAACCCTCGATGACAGGGATGCCCAACGCGCAATCAGGCTTGCCGGAGGCACACCGGTGCCACTGTGGCATGCAGATGATGACCTAAAGAAGGTGGACGCTGTTGTTTTGCCGGGCGGGTTTTCCTATGGCGACTACCTGCGCTGTGGTGCAATCGCCGCCCAAGCTCCGGCAACCAAAGAAGTAATCAAGCTTGCAGCACAGGGACTACCGGTCTTGGGCATCTGCAACGGCTTCCAGATTTTGGTTGAATCACACCTGTTGCCCGGTGGCCTGATTCGAAATGAAAAGCAGCACTTTGTCTGCCGGGATCAGAAGCTACGTGTTGAAAATAACAACACCGCCTGGACCAGCCTGTTCGAGGAAAATGAAGAGATTTTGATTCCCCTGAAAAACGGCGAGGGCGGCTACATCGCAACTGATGAAACCTTGAAAATGCTTGAGGCAGAGAACCGAATTGCCTTCAGGTACCTCGACACAAACCCGAATGGTTCAATGAACGACATCGCAGGGCTGACCAACGAACGCGGCAATGTGGTCGGGCTAATGCCTCACCCTGAGCACGCGGTTGAGCCGGGCTTTGGGCCAGACACGGACATTGCGATGCGCTCCGGCATCGACGGCTTGAGGTTTTTCCAAAGTGTGTTGAAGATGGCGGTGAACTCCTAAATGTTTAAAAACAAAAAGCTAGCCGCCAGTGGTGTTGACACCACCGAACACGCAGTCGCTGAGCCGGACAGAGACCAGCCCTGGAAAGAACTTGGCCTGAAACAGGACGAGTACCTGGAGATCAAGAACATTCTTGGCAGGCGCCCAACCTCCTCTGAGCTAGCAATGTATTCGGTGATGTGGTCTGAGCACTGCAGCTATAAGTCATCAAAGATCTACCTTCGTCAGTTCGGTGAAAAGGTCACCGATGACATGAAGGAACACCTAATGGTGGGCATGGGTGAGAACGCTGGTGTGGTTGACATTGGCGAGGGCCTCGCAGTTACCTTCAAGGTCGAGAGCCACAACCACCCCTCCTACATCGAACCATTCCAGGGAGCGGCAACCGGCGTCGGCGGAATCGTTCGTGACATTTTGTCGATGGGCGCAAGGCCAATTGCGGTTATGGACCAGCTGCGCTTTGGTGCTCCAGAGAACCCAGACACCGCAAGAGTGGTCCACGGAGTGGTCGATGGCATTAGCTTCTATGGAAACTGCCTAGGCCTTCCAAACATCGGTGGTGAAACAGTCTTCGACGCCGTTTACCAGGGCAACCCGCTTGTGAACGCGCTTTCAATTGGTGCCATGAAGCACGAGGACCTGCAGCTTGCCAAGGCCTCTAACCCGGGTGACCTAGTCATTTTGTTCGGTGCCAGGACCGGCGCCGATGGAATCGGCGGAGTGTCGGTATTGGCTTCCGAAACTTTCGAGTCAACAGGCCCCACCAAGCGACCTGCGGTTCAGGTTGGTGACCCGTTTGCCGAAAAGGTTCTGATCGAGTGCTGTCTTGAGCTCTTCCATGCCGGAGTGGTCGCTGGAATCCAGGACCTGGGTGGTGCTGGAATTTCTTGTGCGACATCGGAGCTTGCATCAAACGGCGGCAAGGGCATGAAAGTGCAGTTGCAAAATGTTTTGCTGCGCGATGAGTCCCTGACACCGGAAGAGATTCTGATGTCGGAGTCGCAGGAGCGGATGTGTGCGGTTGTCCCAAAGAAGCAACTAAAGGCCTTCGAGAAGATTGTTGAAAAGTGGGAAGTCGAGTACTCAGTACTTGGTGAGGTAATCGACGAGGACCGCCTCTACATCAACTGGGGCCACGAGGAAATCGTGAACGTTCCACCGAGAACCGTTGCCCATGATGGCCCGGTTTATGATCGTCCGGTTGCACTTCCTAAATACCAAAAGGCTCTCAACAAAGACTCAAGCAGTTCTCTGAAAAGAGTGGAAAACGCCACCGAGCTGGCAGCTCAATTGATGCAGTTGATTGCAACCCCGAACCAGGCCGACAAGAGCTGGATCACAGCGCAGTATGACAAGTACGTGATGGGAAACACCGCACTTTCAATGCCGGATGACTCCGGCATGGTCAGAGTTTCCGAGGAAACCGGCCTCGGTGTTGCATTGGCTACCGATGCCAACGGCAAATACGCCTACCTAAACCCTTACGAGGGAGCACGGCTCGCTCTTGCGGAGGCATATCGAAACGTGGCAGTAACCGGGGCGGTTCCACGGGCCGTCACCAACTGTTTAAACTTCGGTTCCCCTGAAAACCCAGAGGTGATGTGGCAATTCAAGGAAGCAACCGCGGGACTAGCCGACGCCTGTCTTGAGCTGGGCATTCCGGTCACCGGCGGAAACGTTAGCTTCTACAACCAGTCAGGCGACGTCGCAATCTATCCAACACCGGTAGTTGGTGTGCTGGGTGTAATTGATGACGTTGCCAGAAGAATTCCATCCGGGTGGCAGGATGATGGCAACAACATCTACCTACTGGGACAAACCTTCGACGAGCTCGACGGCTCTGCTTGGGCCAAGGATCTTCATGATCATCTGGGTGGCCAGCCTCCAAAGGTTGACCTTGAAAAAGAGAAGGAACTTGCTCAGTTGCTTCACGGAGCAAGCATCCAAGGTCTAATCGAGTCAGCTCATGACATCTCCGAGGGTGGGCTGGGAATTGCCGTTGTCGAAGCAGCACTTCGTTTCAATGTTGGAGCAAGAATCTGGCTTGGCGAAATGCTGGAGCGAGATGCAATCGACATGACCGCGGCTCTGTTCTCTGAATCTCAGTCACGGGTGATCGTTACCGTTGGCCGCGAAGACGATGTCAAATTCCAGGCACTGTGTGAGGCTCGCGGGGTTCCCTGCTTGAGAATCGGTGTCACCGATGCCACCTCAAACATGGTTGAGATCAAGGACGTTGCAGACCTGAAACTAGATGACATCAGATCAGGTTGGACAAAGACCCTGCCTGAGCTGTTTGGCTAAATCAGAAACAATTAGTTCTGACACAACCAGTCGTCTTTACTAACCCTTGTTTCCGATGTGGTCGAAGGTAGATGTGTTGAAGTGTGACTGCGAATCACGCGTTAGGTTTATCGGGCCATCAACGCCGTAGTAGCGCTGACCAGCGACCAATAGCTCCTCAGCTGGAAACTTCGTGATGACCTCGCAACCAGTCTCGGTAACGACCACTTCTTCCTCAATGCGGGCTGCGCCCCAACCATCCTTAGAAGGCCAATAGGTTTCAAGCGCAAAGACCATACCCGCCTCCAGAACCTCAGGGTTATCAAAGGAAACCAGGCGGCTAAAGATCGGCTTTTCCCAGATCGAGAGTCCGACTCCGTGTCCATATTGAAGAGCAAAGGCGGCTTCCTCATTAGCGAAACCAAACTCCTCGGCCTTTGGCCAGACCGCGACGATGTCGGCCGTTGTGGCACCAGGCTTGACCAGGGCGATTGCACGATCCATGTATTCGCGACAGATTCGATATGCGTCGCGTTGCGCCGGAGAGGCGCTACCAACTGCGAAGGTGCGGTAGTAGCAGGTCCGGTATCCCATGTAGCTGTGGAGGATGTCAAAGAATGCAGGGTCACCTGGACGAATTAGGCGATCGCTGAAGACGTGAGGATGCGGCGAGCAGCGCTCGCCAGAAATCGCGTTCACACCTTCAACGTGCTCGGATCCGAGATCGTAGAGCACCTT
>Ga0209652_1003003_pt1 | contig 12688 bp, 8 predicted proteins | sample SaaInl74LU_5_DNA_FD_184641 | JGI IMG/M metagenome (GOLD analysis project Ga0209652, IMG submission 184641) | Marine microbial communities from expanding oxygen minimum zones in the Saanich Inlet - ESP_74LU_5_DNA (SPAdes) (version 2) | ecosystem: Environmental > Aquatic > Marine > Intertidal zone ...
GTCAAAAATCTGTTTTTTCAATACTTGCAGATGGTCATTGTCGCAACGACATCATAGTATCCGATTCGCCGGTCCAATTCCCCTCTTTCTGGTTGAGTCAAAGCAGCAGTCATTGAACACATGCCAAATGTGCATCTAAAACATCAAGGCATCTGCATCAAAGATGGGCGAGAAAGAACACTAGGCTGTGCTCATTTACAATACAAGTGCAAGTCTAGCCAGATGGCGAAAGCCAGGGCTGCGACTGCGGCTGCCAGAGTCAGAGTCAGAGAGAAGGAACAGATGAATGCTTCTTCTGCAGGACGGCGAGCCTCAACTCGAAAGAGATCATCTGCTAATCAGATTTGTATATCAGTTTCTCTTCAAGAGAAACGAGTTCAAGTTCCACAAAGCGTTCCGAACAAGTAAGCGTAAGTGGTGAATCTCCACAATGTCCTCTTCTCTTCACGTTGCTCTTCATGAAGTTCGACGCTTACCAACAGAATCAGAATTCCTTCTTGTTGTTGGCCACCGCTACCACAGCGCCAGCAGCTTTTCCTAAGAGGAGGTTATGGAACTATGTTTGATGAACCTTCCACATATGTCATCATAATAATAATAATAATACCACTATTTGTCTCAGTGCAGAAGTTATGGAGTTTGCACTTTTGCACAAAACACAAAGCCAAAAGATTGCAGAGTTTGTCTTGTGGTGATTGACACACCCATGGGGAACGCCTTGCGTAGCATTCCGAATCGATTGACATTCCAAGGAGTTGATATTGTTAAGTCACTCTGGTACCAGTACCAGCAGCTGAATAAAGAATAAAAGGGGTGCTCTCATAAAAATGGGGAGCTGTCAAGATCAAGACAGCATCACCAAAGAGGCACAGACCACTGCGGAGAAAGCCTGCTTCCCCCAGTTGACGCTTGAGGGGGCTTTGATCAAATACAAAGAAGTCGCTCGTAGACCCAGGATATTTTACACCTACCGATAGAAAACGTCTTCGAGCGTACTATTTCTTCTTCCTGCCACAAAAGAACTTGATCGGCCCAAATCTTTTCTGGCTGCGCGCGCAAAGGCGAGTTGGTCTTCGACAACCTGTCCGTATCCAACTCCCCTCTTTCTGGGTTAGCTTTGAGTCAAAGCAGCACGAGCACATGTCAAAGTGTATATCTAAAACGTATCTAAGCATAATCTGCATTAAAAATGGGCGAGAAAGAACACTACTTAGGCTGTGCTCATCTACAAGTACAAGTCTAGCAATAGCAAGATGGCGAAGCCAGTGCTGCGGCTGCGGCGGCTGCCAGAGAGAAGGAACAGATAAATGCTTCTTCTGCAGGACGGTGAGCCTCAACTCGAAAGTGATCTTCTGCTCATCAAGACCACGAAGCATTGATGGATCGCCCCGGGAAGAAGAGTGCTGTGTATCACTTTCTCTTCAAGAGAAACGAGTTCAGTCAGGTCAGGTTCAACAAAGCGTCTTGGAAGTTTCCGAACAAGTAAGCGGTGAATCTCCGACAAGAAGTTCGACGCTTACTACCAACAGAATCAGAATTCCTTCTTGTTGTTGGCCACCTCTACCACAGCTCCAGCAGCCCCGCCTGCCTCCCTTTTCCGAAAAGAGCGACGTTTGATGCCTTCTCCTCTTCCATTGCCGGGCAGTTTAGGGTTATCCTTTCCATGTGACACTGAAGACAAATGCAGTCGCAATTTCAGTCACTTGAGAAGACAAATCTAATCACAATTTCATTCACTTGTGCTGCTTGAGGCTTGTGCAGTGGCCGATAGATGCACTTGCTTTCGATGTCAATAATATGACCGCGCGCGGTCATAATATCGCTTACATCTCTACCGGTGGGTTCGATCCATCTGCATAGTAACATCACTACATTCATTCGAGATACAATACCAGCGCTCACGTAAAACATTCAATAGGATGAGATTCCATCCTACAGCCATCAGCTTGGCCTCCACCATCCTCCTCTTCTCCACCAATTGCACCCCAATCCATGCACTACAATCCAATCCAGAAGAATCGCCCCAACGCCTCTCCGACACAACAACCGTCTGCACAGCCTCACAGGGTCGCACGGCAACGTGTGAGGTGGAACTAGACGTTCCTGCATCTTGCATTATCGACGGGAGTAGTAATTGTCCGATTGTATTCTTCTTTCATGGTGCTGGAGGGACTAATGATTGGTTCGGTCGGCAGAGTGGTGTGCATGCTAACAACGTGATTGGAGTTTATCCGCAGGGCGAGGTAAGCCGTTCAGAGAGCGGAAGAATGTTATATGCGCATAATGATGTGATTTACTTCCACTAACTTCTATTTGTCTTGTAATTTATAGAATGGGTGGAACACCGGACCAAAAAGCAGCAACACATGCACATGGGATGATTACGATTGCACCTCCGATCCCGATGAGGGTGCCTTCATATCCTCCATCATTCACGAACTACGTTTATTAGGCGCACTCGGGAATGTATATCTAGTAGGGAACTCCAATGGGGCAGCACTGGCACATCGACTGGCATCCAATGCCAACATGGATGATTTGCCAATCAAGGGGATTGTTACAAAGGTGACACAACTGTTAGCGAGTCCGGCGAGGAGTGGCCCGGGGAACTTGAATTATAATCAACCAAGTGCAGGTGGGCCTCAAGTTTCGGTATTGAACTTGATGGGTGATAATGATTTGCTAATTCCATATGAAGGTGGTACCTCCGGTGTATTCGGTGGGAACACCAACTTCGTTTTGATGAGTGCCTTGGATAGTATGACAACGTGGGCTGCGCATAATGGTTGTAGTACTGGATATACTACCGCTAGTAGTGTATATGGTACGGATGGACAGGCAGCAACGTTTTATGACTATTCGGGAGGATGTGATGAGGGGGTTATTGTGGAACATTATGTACTTCATGGTGCTGGACACTCGATTGGTGGTTCAACTACATTGGATGGTGTTAGGATTGATTATGATTTGGCATATGACTTCATTTCACGTGTGCAGGCGGGGGATGGTGGAGGAGGAGGAGGGGGCGGACCACCTACTCCGACTACTCCCAATCCATCCAGTTCCCCTGTTGCTATTGGATGTTCTGATGATCCAACCTGGGCTGGGAAATTTAATCCAGCACATACCTGTGAATACGTTGGTGAAGACCCTGATGTTAGATGTAGATTCGAGAGTTCAGATGGAACGTTGGCATCTGAGGCATGTAGGGCAACATGCGGGATTTGTACCCATGCGCCTACTGTATCGGTCACTACACTTTCTCCAACAACAACTTCCGTGTGTGGATCCTCTCCCATGACGTTGCATGATTTCGAAGACCAGTCCTCTGATCTAACTGTATCTCCATTCTTACTTTCGGGGGGCGCCAACGACCCTTGGGCTATTGATACGAGTGGTGGATGTGGCGGCTCGAACAGTCAACTCACGGCTGGGGCGGGGGGCAATGGTGTCGACAGAAACTCTATCTTGTCCATCGATGTCCCTCCTGGGGCTACGCAAGTTAGTTACTACTACAGTCATCCAGGAGGGTTGAGTACTGGAGATGGGGAAGTATTCCAAAGCCGATTTAGGGTGAATGGTGGCATTCAACTCCAAGAACGATACGAGTCAGATCCACTTCCTGCAACATGTGCTCAGTCAGCATGCCTTGAGATACCAGCTGGTTCCACTAGCTTGGAATTTCGATGCCGAACGAGAAACCCTGGTCAACTTTGTTCCATTGACCATGTTCAGTTCTACATGGATATTAGTACACTCTCCCCAACATTAAATCCCACCAAGGTTAGTACTTTGCCCTTCATCACGAATGCATGCCTGTTAAACGCACATAACGCTTGGCTGTATAATTAACTCTTACACTCGCCTTTTTGTTCACCTAACTCCTATCTCTAGATTCCTACGAAGAGCCCCACTAGGCTGCCTGTAACGTCTTCACCAACTCCCGGGCCGACACGCACACCCACCCTATCTCCAGTGACTTCGGGGCCTACATCTTCGCCTGTGCCTCGTCTTGATCCTATCGAGTTTACAAATCAATGGATATCTTCTTATGCTGATGGGGAGGAAAGTTTAATCTACCATGATATTTCTACAATCATGAACTACCAGCCATCCATGCCGTTACCACATGATGCGCGATACGAGTCAGTTGATTGTCCTCATCTTGAAGCAGGATTAATCGAGTGGAATGACCCAAGTTTTGCTCCTCCCGCCGACGGGAGTGATGTCTTAATTCCTCCCTCCTCATCCGTCATTATTCGAGTTGGACAGCTCACCTCAACGCCCGAGAGCCCTTACGGCCGCATTACAATCCCAGAATCTTCGCGTCTTATCTTTGATGATACTGAAGCTGGTGGGCCGACTATTGAGCTGGATACATTGGGTATCACCGTGGAAGGGGCTTTAGAAGCAGGCTCATCAACTTGCCGTATTGAAGGCAACATCAAGATTACTCTGCATGGGGAAGGAAACACAGACTCTGTTTCCGATCGTCATCTCTCTGATGCTGCTGCCACTGATATGGGACTCAAAGGTATTTTCGTGAGTAATGTTGAAGGTGCTCGTATGGATATACATGGCAAGCTTTACCACCCAACGTGGACAAGGCTTGCCGCTGCAGTGCCTGGCACAGTATCATCCGCCCCATCAGTTCGTAACAGTGAATTATTCCTACAAGATTGTGTGAATTGGCCTGATAATGGAAAGATTATTGTCACGACGTCTCACGTCAAAGATACCAGGGGGTATAACTTCAATGAAGAAGCCACCATTGCTAATTCTGGGGTACAATGTGTTGTTGTTGATGGAAGGGAATATGGTAAAATCACTCTAACGTCACCTCTTGAACACTACCACCATGCCGGCGAGAAAGAGTATCAGTGTGAAGTCGGTTTGCTATCGAGAAACATAGTAATTCAGGGAAACGATAAGTCTGACCCCATCGATGACACCCCTCTCGAATGTGATTCCACGTCAAGCGGATGGACGAAGGTGCCATGTCCTGATACTTTCCTCACAGGCTTGGGAGGTCATACAATCGTCGTCGGTCAAGCACAGGGACGTCTCCGGGGTGTTGAATTTTATCGCATGGGTATGACGAATGTAATGGGTCGTTACCCCGTGCACTTCCATCATCATGATCCAGAATCTGGATCAGTTTCCATGATGACAGACTGTAGTGTTCATAGATCTTATTTCCGTGCCATTAGCATCCATGATGCCTTCAACCTCAAGGTTGAAAGAAACACTGCATTTGATATCTCTGGTCACGCATTTTATTTAGGTGAGTGGAAAAGATAGGCCACATACAATGGATGCATATGAAAGATGATGTAATTGTTCTAACTCTTACCTCTGTTGAATCTCTCAAATCGAAAAAGAATCTGGCGTGGAGGAACACAATTACGTGCAATATAATCTTGCTGCGTTTGTTCATCCAATCAACGGTGCTCAAATCATGCCAAGTAATGTGGTGGGCAACACTCTGCAGAGTGATACGATTCTAGTCCCAGCTGATCATAGCGCCTCTGGATTCTACATTTCCAATGCACACAACTATGTAGTTGGCAATGCAGCCAGCGGAGGATGGGCAGGTATACAATTCCCTGTTCTTCCAGAGCCTGCGGACAAGACGTTACGGTTCAACGGTGTAGTGCCGAAAGACAGACCCGCTCTCCTTATCACTGGAAATAGTGTTCACTCGTCATCCTGGTTTGCCCAGAATAGCGGTGCCGTATACGAGGGCGGCTCGCTGTATTGGGCGGAAGATGACTTAGAGTCGGAGACTCTCATCTATAATGCAGGCAGGGTGTCTTCAGAGCGTTATACGCGTTACACCAAGGATGATAATGGAAACGATGATTTCTTCCGTGTTTATAACACGACGGTCTGGCTGGCTAATATCGGTGTCACGGGATGGGGCAAGAGGGCTGAAATCAACGGGTTTGAGGTCAGTGATTTCCAGAACCGTGCAATATTTGTCCTGTTCACGGTGTGGATGAACAGTGTGGTTATCAATTGCAGATCCAGCAATGCGCATCATGTCCCCGATCCAGGAAGCGGATCTAACGAGAAACTATTCAACAATGGCAAATCTTGGTCTGGCTTCTTCACATACGATCATCTGATGAAGCACATCCTCACGAACTGGGCTGTTTCCAACTGTGGTGGTGTTGCACGTGGTCTGTCTCCCTGGGTTGAAGGAGGCGACGAAGATACGGGCAACTCTGGATTTGTGACAATACCTGTCAATGGGCTTGCCCCCGAGGTACAGCTAGTCTCATCAGGAATGACGTATGACTGGGATTCGCTTGGAGGTGAAGAATTCGTTAATGAGAGCATATTCTTTGCTGCATCTGGGTCTGACGATATTTACAGTATGCAGGTAAGTTTGTATGTCTCCTGGTAACAATACAGTCTTGTGCATGAGCCTGACTAACCTTCAATTTTTCATCCACCTATTTCAGTATCAATCCAACTGGGAGGATTCCGATGGGTCCTGGACAAATAGGGTGAGTGCTACTAATACGTCCACAGTCATGGGGCCTGCAAGAGCAGGATATTGGTGGCACCTCGATTCTCGGCCTGGCAAGTGCGAGATTAGAGATGGATGGAAATATCCTCAGCAACTTTGCGACAAAGATGATCGTCATCTTGGTAGCATGTTTACCGTCGTTATGCCTCAAGTGAATCAGCAGGGTAGTGCAGTCTTAGCCATGCTCGACCCCAACGCCAATGCTAGGAAGACAAGGCAGGGAAGCATGACTCATTTCGGATTAATGGGTGATAGTTCAGTTACGACGTGCACCCCTCCGCAGACATGTGGTGAGACAACGGCGAGGAGCTGGGATCCTGATCTAACCGGCCCCTACAACCACGAGCAGTACGGAGGATGGTATCTCGCTTTCGACCAGGGAACTCCTACACATCTTTCGATACAAAAGATTCAGCTGGATGATGACTCGACAATGATCCAAGCGATGACATTACCCTCTGGAACATCCAGTGGTGATATTTCCATTTACGCTGAGAGTAGATCCCGCACCTACAACTTCGCTTCGGCAACTTCTTTAACTGAAGTTCGTAGCAGCATTGACAAGTATTATTATGACGAAGCAACGAATACTTTGTATTGGCGTGTTATTGCTGGCTATGTCAACAATGACGGCACCTATGGTTGGATCGATCGAGCTGATCAAGGCGTCTCTGGCTTTTCAAGGGAAGGCCTGCATGTCACGGCAACTACGTCGAAGGACCAACTTCAAATTCATCTAATAGTTAACTGCGCTACGGATGTCACTGGGGCTTTCTGTGAGACAAAGCCATCCTTCCTTGTTCCTGAAATGGGATGCCCTGATGGCCAGGTTATGGTTGCAATTGACAAGTGTGGCCTACCGTGTGAGCTTCTTCAAGAAGGTTGTTCAACTCCATCACCAACGCCTTCGCCGACATCGGAGGCTCCTACATCTGTCGAGCCAACATCGGAAGCTCCCACTACAGCACCCACGCCGAGCTGCTTGATTTGTTCTGATGAAGCCACTCCGTGGATGATAACCAAGAATTATGAATGCCCCACAGCTCCCAACTGGCTTATTAGTAAGAAGTGCAATAAGGACGATATTTGGATTAACAGCAAATACTGTGAGCAGAGTTGCCAAGCGGCTGGGTTCGGCTACCACGATATTAGCTGCTGCGCGTCTGCCGTGGAGCTCACGGAATAATGTTCGGTCTGGAGGGTTAGTTGACTCTAAATAACAAATTAATGTATCAGATAATCTTTTACTACGATCTCTCTTCTCTACAGGAGACTCTCGCTCAATGGATCTTCTTCGTCGCGCTTATTTTGGCGTTCCTTGTGCCTATTCAAGCACCCCATGACCACACCTATAGTAATACTCAATACGACAAGGCAAGCGATAATAATACCAGCAATCGCACCACTTGATAATCTGCGCTCTACTGGGAAGCAGTTCTGGCCAAATGGTGTCATGATCCACATTCTTGAGGTAAAAAATTCGTCTGGCAACTCTCGGCTATCATCTAGCTTGACGCCATTCTTCCTCACTATGTAACTTGCACCATGCAAGTCGGCTGTAATGTTGAAAGCAAGGTCACATTCACTTTTCGGGACGCACTCGACCGTCCTGTAACTCGAACCAAGCTCGTAAGCCTCACCAATATACTGCGACTCTGTCAGAATTGGAAGCTGATCCCGTTTGACGACGTCAGAATAATCAAACACCCAGCTGATACCGTCCGAAACATCTGTTCTGATCACAGGAGAACTTCTCCCATTCACCATATCTTCGGTGTTCCTTTCTGGAGTATGCAAATCAAGTTCAAACAAGTCTTGGCTGTGCTCGTCACACAAGCCACGAAGTGTACAACTTCCCATATTGGTAGTCTGATTTAATGTCTTATTGATGGGGTGCCATTGCTTCATTCGATAGGTAGTGTTATCCATAGCCACAGCATATGACATACCCATGACGGGCGCATTATCTGGAGCTGGAGCAGAAATGACGAACGATGAGCAGCTGGCCTTTGGAGTGCATATCATTTCATGGTAAAGCGGAGATTTGCTGGGCCCAATGGGAACTACTCCGCTCGAGGATGGTACTGAAGCACCATCAGTAACTAACGTCAGATCCCATCCGTATTCATAATCATATTCTGCACCAGAAGAAGAGCCATCATCGTACAAGAACAATTCAACCATAGATTCATTGTCTTGATTGCAGTGTGGCTGGCAGCTATCACCAAACTGAATAGAGCCAAATAGCCAGCTATCACCTTTGCTAACAAGCTTCCCATCGTAGAAGAGATTGTAAGATGGCGTGTCAACGTAGAGTGTGGGATCCCACTGAATAAGATTGCCAATGAGGAATGTGTAGCATGCATTGTCTCTTGGGACGCAAGCTCGATTTCTGGTCAAAGAATCAAAGCTTGTTGAAGTGGCATTGATGATATAATTGCCATTTCGATCTTCAATACGATATGTGCTACCGATGAAAACGAGGTCGCCATTCCAATATTGGAGGTCTACCAGAGCCTCTGAATCTTTGCAGGTAGGCTTGGTGCAAGTACCTACTTCAGTGGAAGTGACAGGGTTTTTCCCATTGAATGGAATCTCAACTCCAATGTCTAGAGAATTTCCATCAAAACGAATCTGATATGAATTGGTTGGAAGACTTGCCACAACGACTTCAGAGCATTCATTTCTAGGTAGACATTGCTCAAAGTCCACTAGATCTGCGAAGCTGTGGTAGTTATGAAGAGAAAATTGAGCAGAACCCGGCAGATACAGAAAGGGCTCGTTCTCTGTATCAGCGGTAGGATATGTGCTGTTCCACGTATCTTCCGTCATATTATACTTTACCTCTAGCAAAGCTTGACCTTCAGTACAATTCAAAGCAGTTGCTGTAGAAATGGAGGCCAGTAGAGGTAGGAGTAGAGTCGATTTGCTGAATAATAACATTTGAACTTTAGCAAGCTGTAATAATATATGTAAGAGTGATTTTGTTCTTTATTTGTTTCGTTCTTGTGATTTATGTGCTATGTGGAAGAGAAGCAAGTGAAAGCTACAACTCCGACTAAAGATAAGAAGAAGAACCAAGAACAAGAAGCTAGAGTGTCTTGGGCATCCTCAGATTCAGATGTGTGTCTTATGACAGAGCATTGAGCAGTGAGTCGCTTATGTACAAACAATGAGCGTATGCCCTCTAAACCGCTTTTTGTTTTTTCCCTCGCTCGTAGGCAAAAAAGCGCTCATCACAATCAATCAAGGCAAGCAACAACAACGATTCTTATCAAGAAGGAAGCGAGTATTACGTAGCGGTGAGTGCATGCTGATCGTCATTCTATTTCTATTATCATCATTATGCCGCAGGGAGTATCAGAATTATTTTATTATGATGCCGCTAGAGCACCCTAAATGTGTTGTGGTGTGGTGTGATCAATATCTTTCGGTGTACTAACAACAACTTCTGTCGCGCTCTTATTGTATCATAACGCAGATCATCGACCAATAACCATGGAACGTAGAGATTATAATTATTATGAGGCGAATGCGGCCACTATCGACCTCGGCGATATTATGTCCTCGGTGGAAAACGCTAAGATTCTGCAGCAGCTTCGTGATGACACACTCCGCAGCCTTTTTTTGGGAGGACCATTCGGCAATATCAATGTCAGCGAAGACAACGATTGGGGCTGGCTGGGTTGTTTCATCAGCAGAAGTGTATGTTTACAGAACCTCCATATTTATTACTTGCCCGACGGAGAAGGGGGACATGCCTTTGTGGGAGGTATCGCCCGCAGTCAATCTATTCGAAGGATTTGCATCTTCAATAATCTCAGCAATGAAGCATTCACATCAATTATGAGAGCATTGCCTAGCGTGTCTCAATTGGAACAGCTGATAATTGGTGAAAGCAATAATGTTGGCCCCGATGGCTGGTCTCATCTACTATCTCTGCTTGGATCAGGAGTTTGTAAATTGAAGAAGTTTCATCTGTGTAGGAATAATTACATTGGTAATGAAGGAGTAGATGCTCTGTCAAATGGATTGAGAGGCATCGGATCGTCCTTGAAAGAACTTGTGTTGGAAGATAATTCCATTGACAGTGAGGGATTGTCTACTTTGGTAGAAGCGCTGCAGACTTGTACTGGCCTCGAGATATTACACCTCTCTGGTAATGACTTTTCCTCCGCAACAGCAGGACTGAGCTCTTTATCTGATTGGTTACAAAATGCTCCAATGAACTTGAAATATCTGAGTCTTAGTTATTGTCGTATCAATGATGAAGGGCTGCTTGCGTTCAATGAGGGGGCAGCGAATCAGTGTAGATCACTCTACCTTAGAGGAAATGAAACTATCACGACTGTGGGGCTTAGATACTTGTCTGATTCAATTCGATCTGATAGCTGTCGTGTAGAGAGTCTTGATCTAGAAGGTATACCGATTGGAGATGATGGGATGGAAGTCTTAGCTCAAGGGTTGGTGGGCAATCAGTCGCTGACAAGCTTGGATTTGGGCGATTTACATGGTGATGTTTTGATTACTTCAACAGGGTGGCTGGCCTTCTCCAAAGCACTGTGTGATACTTCCAGCGTCAACAGCATCAACCTCTCAAACCACACTATCTGCAGAGTTTGGCTATTCGGAGGTGATGACGAAGTGACTTTTCCACCTCGACATATTTCTCGATATCTCCGACTGCATGAGGAGCATCCACAATATGCTGCTAGATGCAAAATCCTCATGAAGCACCCACACCTCGACATGACGCCTTTCTTCGAATGGAAGTTGAAGTTTCTTCCTATGGCGGTTGCTTGGTTCGAAAGAGCAATGCCGTGTACAGCGTTGACAATTTATGACCACGATCCTGATTTGAGGAGGCTCGTTCTAGACGAATCGGACGAATCATTTGAGAGCAGGAAGTTGACAGCGATGTTTGAATTCATTCGTGGAATGCCATTGGAAGTGATGAAAAGTCGTAGTGGATTGGCTTTGGCTGCGGCGTACGACAAAAAGATTGCGATGATTGAGGAAGAAAACAAGATCGCTTTGGAGCAACGTGATAGAAATAACTTGCAGCTTGAAGAAGAGATTGCGCGGCTTAAGATTGAGAACGAGAGGCTTAGCAGGATCGTACAGTCGATAAGGATCAGCTTAGGTGTTTGAGAGAGGAGGAGAAGTTTATACATGAACGAGCTCTGTCTCATTCGTCTTCTTTCATACTCGTTAGAAGATGATGGGGGTGGAGGCTGAACACAACTTATAGTATATCAATGCAGCGCTTCCACTCTCTTGGTTGGATATAACATAAACGCTGTTACATTGAATCCCGTCCCTCAATCAATTCATCTACGGTACAGCACCACACGAGCTGAGGAACATTATTCAACCTTGCTCATGCACCAAGGAGAGATCGAGGGCGTTAGAGTGTGCATCGGGTATGGGGCAGAGAAAATGAGAATGATGTAGAAATGTGCTGTGTATGCCGTAGGCGTAAGGGACCTATTCATGGCTGGTTAGTGTTTGTGATTGATTGGTATCGTGTAGATTGACATTGCAATGAAATAAGTAGACCGTTTGTGCATGTTGTGAGGAATTATTGGTATGATAATAAAATAAATAATTTCAACAGTAATGAGCAGGCGTTCTCAGGTAGAGTTAGAGATGTAGGACGCCAAATTGTTGCTTCCCCTCACTCTCTCATAATGCCCAGTATATTGTTTCTTTGCAGTTTTTTGCGACTTTAACCTCCCAACAGAAGTTGTGGATAGCGTGTTCAACTATTCCAAAATAGATAGGTAGATATCAAGATAAGGTCAAGGTTTTCAACTCTTGTACTTGTAGATAGATATCAAGATAAGGACAAGGATAACTTCGTAGGTCGTAGACTAGTCATAGTTATATAATAGCCAACCCAGATGACAAATCAAGCTTATTATTGTAGATCGACGAAACACCTCTAAATATATCAGCTGGTCCAAGCACACTTCGTCGCCCCCAAGGCCAACCCAAGGCGGCGGCTCCATCCTTTTCCAAAATGAATCGTATCTTTCTTCCAATCAAGAAAAGAGAAGAGAAAGTGTGTGAGACCAGCAACGGTCACTTTTTATTATGGGCGATTCATTTTTTGACGCCAAAGAACATCTCCTCACAACACGCCACACGCCT